>Ga0307509_10007958_pt1 | contig 13670 bp, 14 predicted proteins | sample 10_EM_MG_FD_202245 | JGI IMG/M metagenome (GOLD analysis project Ga0307509, IMG submission 202245) | Populus trichocarpa ectomycorrhiza microbial communities from riparian zone in the Pacific Northwest, United States - 10_EM | ecosystem: Host-associated > Plants > Roots > Unclassified | place...
CCATTTAGATTTTTTTTAGTTGAAATAATTCTTTATTATTAACTGAACTGCATCAATAATTTAAAAGCAAAGTCATGATCCACATAATAAATCACAACGTCAAAATAATAATATTTAGTAAATATTGTATTTCTGAAGTATAACATGGTCAAACTCCAATCTTATATCTCAATCGGTTGACCGGTTAGATCCAGTTATATTAATCGGTCAACCATTCACACAAATTATAATTTTATGAAGTTTTTTTTCAAAATATATCTTATGAGTAAAATTTTTCTTTGTCCAACTTATAAACTCAAAAATAGACTCTAACTAAAATCTTAAAAAGTTATTATTCACATGGTAATAGATGATTCTGAGCAGTTTGATACGAATATGTCATGACTAAATGAGGATTTGTTCTATATATATTATGTGCATGGCCGAACATATGCATTTATGGACTAGTAGGACAGGTTTAAACCTAAAAAGAGGTTTGGTTGCGCTAAATCAGAATAACAACTTAAAAGGTCATAACTTTTGATCCGATCGTTGGATCGCGCTCAAATTTTTACAAGAGTTTTTAGAGGTTGTTTTTCCTATACAAGTTAGTGCTTCACTACTCAAACCATCAGATATTTAGATATCAAAAATCTCGCCAAAACCCTTTGTTTTGGTGATTTGAGATTTTCCTTGTTATTTTCAAAACCGGTTGAGTCAGAAATAATATAACTTGACCATATCGCGTTTCAAATACAAAATATAATAAAACTATAATATTTCAGCAAAACTTTTTACTACTACCTCAATTCATCAATTTTTTTTAATTTTTTATACTAATTGCCCAATTTATCTCAGTTCTCCTCCTCTGCTTCTAATTTTTCTTATCAATTACAATCCCGTTACCTCTTGTGCGTGTGTAGACTGGATAGTGGCCGCAACATTTATTTTTTTATTTTAAGCAACAAATAATAAAATTGAAAAACAAAAAGAATTCAAGAGAAAAGAATTAAATATATATGGAGTACAGGGATCTAATTAATTGATTCAAAAAAGTAGAGGGACCATATTAATATAATATCAAGAATAGAGGGACGAGATAAATGCCATTAATTCAATTAAAATTGGACTCTCTGTATTTGTACATGCTACCATCACATTAAAACTGTTTTTCTTTGCCTTGGATTTTTTTTTAAAATATTTTTATTTTATTTTAAAATTTTGATGTTAAAAATAAATTTTAAAAAATTAAAAAATATATATTATTTTAATATATTTTTAAATAAAAAACATTTTAAAAAATAAACAACGTTAAAAAAGAAAAAGATAAAAAGTTTATGAACTTAATTTGTAATTCTCTCATTTCAAAGCCCACCCACTAATTTTAAAACCTGCCCGTTTCTGCCTCTTCGAATTTAACCTGAACACTACTACGCTATGAAAACAATTTCAAGCAAGGTGGTGAAGAAATTTATAACAAAGCCACCGTCTTTGCTATCATCAACTGCTTCTCTCACCTCCATAGCGTCCTTCAATGTCTCCAACAAGGCATTCCCATCTTCCCTACTCGATGATTTCACCAAGTTTTGTTATCAAAGAGACTTGCCCAGAGCCATGCAAGCCTTGGAACTCATGCACACACATTGTATACGGGCTGATTGTATTACGTACTCAGAGCTAATCAAGTGCTGCCTGGCCCGTCGAGCTATTCAACATGGCAAACGTATTCACGTCCACCTCTTCTCCAACGGGCACGTGCCCAAAACGTTTTTAATCAACATTTTGATCAACATGTATGTCAAGTTTGGTCTTCTACGCGATGCACAGGACGTGTTTGACAAAATGCCTGATAGAAATGTCGTTTCTTGGACAACGATGATATCAGCTTATTCTGCTGCTAAATTAAATGATAAGGCGTTGGAGTTCTTGGTTTTGATGCTAAGAGAAGGTGTGCGACCGAATATGTTCACGTACTCTTCGGTTTTGAGAGCCTGTGATGGGCTGTTTAATCTTAGGCAGTTGCATTGCTGTATAATTAAGATTGGTTTAGACTCTGATGTGTTTGTTAGGAGTGCTTTGATTGATGTTTATTCCAGATGGGGTGAATTGGAGAATGCACTGCGTGTTTTTGATGAGATGGTGACTGGGGATTTGGTTGTTTGGAGTTCGATAATTGCAGGGTTTGCTCAAAATAGCGATGGTGATGAAGCGTTGAGGCTTTTTAAGAGAATGAAGAGAGCTGGGTTCTTAGCCCAACAAACGACGCTAACTAGTGTTTTGAGAGCTTGTACTGGGTTAGCATTGTTAGAATTGGGGAGGCAAGTCCATGTTCATGTGTTGAAGTACGATCAAGATTTGATTTTGAATAATGCTCTTTTGGATATGTATTGCAAGTGTGGAAGTTTGGAAGATGCTAATGCTGTTTTTGTTCGGATGGTAGAGAAGGATGTGATCTCCTGGAGTACCATGATTGCTGGTTTGGCACAAAATGGATACAGCAAAGAGGCCCTGAAGTTGTTCGAGTCGATGAAAGTTCTGGGGATAAAACCAAACTACGTAACTATTGTTGGTGTTCTTTTTGCTTGCAGCCATGCTGGTCTTGTGGAAGAAGGCCTGTACTATTTCCATTCAATGAAAGAGCTGTTTGGGATTGATCCGGGAAGAGAACACTACGGATGCATGATTGACCTTCTTGGAAGAGCTGGACGGCTCAGTGAAGCTGTTGACTTGATAAATGAAATGGAATGTGAACCAGACGCTGTTACATGGAGGGCTTTGCTTAATGCATGCAGGGTCCACCGGAATGTGGATGTAGCTATTCATGCTGCCAAACAAATTCTAAGATTGGATCCCCAGGATGCTGGAACCTATGTATTGTTATCTAACATTTATGCAAATACTCAAAGGTGGAATGATGTTGCAGAAGTTAGGAGAGCCATGACTAACAGAGGAATCAAGAAAGAACCAGGATGTAGCTGGATTGAAGTGAGTAAGCAGATTCATGCTTTCATTTTAGGAGATAGATCACATCCACAAATCCGTGAAATCAACATTCAGCTGAACCAGTTAATTTATAAACTCGTGGGAGTCGGCTATGTTCCTGACACCAATTTTGTCTTGCAAGATCTGGAGGGGGAGCAAATGCAAGACTCCCTAAGATACCACAGTGAGAAACTGGCAATTGTATTTGGTTTGATGAGTTTGCCCAGGGGTCAAACTATAAGAATCAGAAAAAATCTGAGGATTTGTGGAGACTGTCATCTCTTTACAAAACTTCTAGCAAAGATGGAGCAGCGGATTATTGTTATCAGAGATCCCGTTCGATACCATCATTTCCAAGACGGGCTTTGTTCTTGTGGAGATTTTTGGTGACAGGAGATCAAGTTGCCCTTGTGGTTTGTATCTGCTTAGCATCTAGAGAGTGGGGAAAGGAGAGAAGACGCAGACCCATAAAACAATTCAACTGCCTGATGGATTTATCTGATCATTCAATAAATGCTGCCTCCAACTTGCCGGAAACAATGGGTGGCACACCGGCACTGAAAAACCGTTTCAATGAAAAAGATTCCATTACAGAATGTGTGATCACTCGAACTGATTTGAAAAACCAAGTAAAAAATATCAGGAAAGTTGTTCCATTCCAATGACTTCATCGTAGCATTACAATGTTACTCAGACTCGGTGTATCTATAGCTACGAATGCTACGATGGCACATCAAAGCTCAAAGCCCTCAAAAAAATGATGAATGGTCCACGGATGAACTGATTGACCAAATAAATTGTCACTTACCTCTATACATCAATCGATCTATTAGTAATCAAACTGAAATCAAGCGGGATGGATGACTTTGATGAATATCCTCCAACTGCATGCCATCCTCGGGATTATGACCGCTGCTGAAAAAAATTTGTTCTTCACGGAATTCATATTATCAACTGCTATGTAGTAGGCTCGTGCTTTTCCGGCCTTCCTTGCACTGTTCTTGTAATTAAAGACTATAAGCGAAAAACAAAACAAAGAGTGACACTTACTTCAATATTTTCTCTAGCCTCTTCAACGCACGCATGCAATAACTTGTATTTTTTTTTCCCCGTCAAATGTATAGAATAATTGTTTTATAGCCTACACACACACACGTAAGCTAATTAGACATTCAGCTGGACAATTAATAAATCGAGTTGTAAAAAATGGTTCTGTCCATACATTTCTATGTTTTCCTCACTTTACCAAGCTCAAAATCATTCAAAAAATTGAAATAAGAGTGCGATCACTTTGATGATCCTAGACATCTAACGTACTGGTATATAACTTGGATATAAATCCTGGGAATGGCTTTTCAACCACCTGCGATTCAACTACTTTGATCAAGATACATGATTGATTACTAAGAAATTATATACATTTTTCAAGATAATGAACATTTAAGCAGGTTCAAAGTGAAGAGGAACTGAGAATGCATAGCGCAATTCTTGCCTTATAGTCATAATCAATCCACCTATTTATTGACACATGCATCACTTTTGCAAATCTCAAATATCGTTGTGTTTCACCGCCAGAAACTCATAAAACATATATGGTCTCAAGGATGGGGTATGAGTGGTGATGCTGCTCCCTCACAACTCATATATGCAGCCTTCGTTTCTTGTATCTCAACATGAGATAATGCATTAGCTCCCTCACAACTCATCCCTGGAGCTTCTAGTGCTTTTGTCCCCGACATAAGATGCATAAGCTTTAATTATTGACTCATAGATATTGATGCCTTTCAGGTACTCGTCTTGGTTCAGGAACTGCAACAGAGCAGACACAATGATGGTTTAATATGCATTATATCGATTCCAATTAAGTGCAACGAGTCTGCAAAGAACATAGCCGCATGCACTCTCATTCACACATGGAGATTAGCGCGCAATGACTGACAATATTGTACGAGAAAAACAGCCACCAGTATTAGCCTACAAATGGAGAAATATAAATGGACACAGTGAATTAAACACTCACCTCGTTATGATCATGCAGAAGTATAGGTGTGTTTGCCATAGGAGAGAAGCCAATTGCGGGCAGGCCTTGTTCCCGAAAGTAGCGAGCATCAGTTGATGCAGGAAAGATCTCTGGCTTACTGAGTTTTCCATTAGCTTTTCTGACTGCTTCCTCAAGCAGGCTCCACCACGGGTTAGAACTGTCAGTCTTCGTGAGCATTGGCCTCCCAAACTTATCGTGTATAGAAGCTTTCTCCTTAAACTGCCCAAGCTATAAACACAATTAAAAATAGATTTGGAAATGAAAAGGGAACTCTTCAAATAGTTATTGTGTGTTAAAAGTATGCCATGATCAAAGAGCAAGGGTTCCAAAAAGTGATCAGATATCACATATTCCTCCGGATAATGTTTCTTCTACATGCTGTACCCATATTGCATGTAAGTACACAGATATGAGTTAAACTTGTATCAGTTAACAAGGTTTCCTTTAGCCTATATTGCCAAAAGTCTCTCTTGATAGATTATATTTCTCCTTCCTTGTTCACAGTGTAAGTCAAAATATTTGCAGGAGGAATCGTGTCACCTCCTTTTAAGGCTCTTATTACTTGCCATCCTAGCAAGAAAAGGCCATTGGCTTGAGCTAGTTTTGCCAGGACAGGGCCCTGAATGGGGTATATGAAAGGGTTATATAGTCAGATCATATTTCCTAAGCTAGTGATCAAAATGCAATAGTCTCTTCCCTTCCCATTCCTTCCGAGTTAATTAATGCCCCAGCTTTAGAGCTTTTATAAATGCAAATCACCATGTATTTATAAAAGAGGTGCAAAGAAGTAAAGAGGTGCTCTTTAAGCTTCATGATAAATGGGAACTTTTATTTTAGATGACAAGTGCCAATTGTAGCATGAAAAACTACTACCAAAAGACACCAGCATAATCATCACCTTTTTCCCACTTCTTAATTCAAGAATATCACTGGTTACCATATAAAGCAAGGCAATTCTGAGTTTCATGTTTTTCAGATACAGCCGGGGGAAAAATATAAGCCTCAAGCCTCCCAGCAAGTGCATTAATACCTGGAATGTCATATTGCGTGAAACAGGTGCCCACTCTTCAGCAAATTGTCTCTCCAAAGATTCAGGATCCGCAGTTGGTGGGACTCGAATATCAAAACCTGCTTCTGCTTCAGATGGCTGCAAATTCATGACAAATCCCTGGAATAGAAGGGAGAATATCAGTCCATCTAATCAATAACATGTAGGATTGTAAACTCACAATGCTCTCATCATGGAGTGCCATAAAGATTAGTACTTTTCCAAATAAATCAGCCAATCAACAGATAATTTATAACAGAGATTTAGTGCATTTATGAAAAAAATAAGATGTTTATTTGACAAAGCTTGTGACTTTTGTCCTGAGGCATTCATGCAAAGTGCAGAAAAACCCCTACCTTGGGCCCTATGTTTACGTGTTGGAGCATTCTTGCAACATCTACAGTATAACATGATTGGACAAAGACTGTCTCAAACTGTCCCTAAATCCTTGCTCTTTCTTCAGAATAATGACTCCCAGTTCTACCATAATTGTTCTAGCTAGCATAATATTCATTAGAGACCTAAATGTATCAGCAAAACAACTAGAAAAATTAAAATTCCATCCCAACTTACAGTAGGAGAAGGAGTGCCAGCCTTGACGAAGACCGTGTTGACAGAAAAGACCTCTCCTTCAGCTTTCAAACCAGCCTTCACCAAATCAAACTGAGAAGCTCTAAACCTCCTTATACTCTCAACACTTTTCAAAAGATTCTCCATAGCACTATTATCATATAACTTAGCTCCATGTCCTGGTGGTCCAGTAGCCTTAATCACCAACCACCACGGATTCCTCTCCGCATAAAACGTCCTGTAATTCTCACTCGGTGATGCCAACCCTGTAATTTCCAAAACACAAAATTTACAGCTAACTAATAATCGGAAAAGAAAATTATATACAAAACTTTTTACCTTCATCAAGGGCTATCCCAACGTTCATGCTGTTAAAGATATCAGAATCAGCAAACTTTTTAGCACCATCACAGCTACCGATTTCTTCATCGGGGACAAAAGACAAGTAAACAGAACGAAGAGGGTGAAATCCAGAAGACTTCAAGCGTCTAATAGCTTCCAAATACTGCATGCCAACGCACTTCATGTCCTGAGACCCTCTAGCAAAGATATTACCATCAGAATCAACATGGGCTCCAAAAGGATGGTGGGCCCACTTGTGCTGTTCTACTGGGACGACATCTGTGTGTGAGTTGAGAAGGATTGAAGGGAGAGTTGGGTCAGAACCAGGCCATTTGAGGAGGACGAGAGGCTTGTTCTGGGCAAATTCGATGGATTGGAACTCGAGGCCGATGGATTTGGCTTGGGAGATAAGGAAGTCAGCTGATTGTTGGTATAGAGGAGAGGGCTGTGCAGTGTTGATCTGAAGGTATTGTTGGAACCTTGATATGATTGCTGCATCTTCTGATTCTGCTTCTAATGGATGGATTGTAAGGATTAGTAGAAGCACTGAGAAGATGAGGAGAAGGAGAAGATTGTTTTTGAAGCTGAAGAAGGCTGTCTCCATTTCTACCAGTCACTTAAAGTAAGTCACGACTTACTGCTGGCTGGCTAATTAAGCAAGGCGGCCAAGAGAAAGAATATTTTCATCCGCTCTCACTCGCCGGCAGTGTGCTTCAGTCTTAGAGATGATCACTGTTGGGAAGTGGAAACTTGTAGTGCATAGTAGACGACAGACATATCGAGACTACAAGTTAAAAGTGATGACATTGCCGCTCAAAAATCTGTACTGTCGCTGCTGGGCTTTCCTAGTACCTGGGACATTCACAATGCTACGATTCTTAACAAAGTTAAGATTTTTCAAGCCCATGATCATACCTTATCCTTTTTCACGATCAGCCGAATGGATGAGTCGAATCACAGGCAACCTTTTCTTTTCTTTTAACACAGCATAAATTACGGCCTTCATACTCCCTTTGTTTTCATGTCAGCTATGAAGATTGATTTGATTATTGGAAATAATAAATATAATAAACCTAGATCTCCCTCTCTCTTTTTTCCCCACTCTTATCAATCATTTTTAAAAAATAAAAAATAAAAGAAGGAAAAACCAGTTCATGAACGTCTAGCAATAATCATCTAAAAAATAAAAGCAACGTGTGATAAAAAAAACACAAAATAATAGTGATATATGAAAAGTATACAAAACCTCGAAGGTAAATCCGAGTAATCTCGTGAATTTAAAAACAAATTAAAATTATTTTAAAAAATAAAATAAATTTTTTTAACTAATTTCATCTGGATTTTAACTAGTTAGATCACATGTGCTACGCCGCGAGTCAACGCCTTTTAACATAAAAAATATTAAAAAAACTAAGATTCAAGAACGTTGGGTCTGTCTGACAAGCTAAACCCAAGAGCCTTGGATCTGGGTGCAATGCCAAACCCAAGTTCTTTGGGTTTGTCCTACCAAGAGCCTTGGATTGGCTCCATCGTCGGACCCCAGAGCCTTGCCCTAGGCCTAGCAGGGTTACAAGACCTACAACCACAACTTACTTGGGTCTGGAAAGAAATGTCAACCCCAAGTTAATAACAATAATAATAATAATAACAACAATAGTAATTGATTTTACCCTTCAAATCAAATCTATATATTTTTTCGATAGTAATAAAAAAATTTCAAATTTAATACTATTAATGAATATAATAATATTATTAATATTATTAAACTTTTCTAACCCAAGTTTTTATAATTTTTAATCTCTTCAAATAAAATTTACAGTTTTTCTTTTATAGTAATATGTTTTTTCAAATTTATTAATAATAATAATATTATTATTAAACTCGTCTGACCGAAGTTCTTATAGTTTTTAATCCCTTCAAATAAAACTTATGGTTTTTTTCAATAGTAAGAATTTTTTTTTCAAATTTATTAATGATAATAATAATAATAATAATTTTTAATTCTACCATTCTGATGAGTCAGCTTTATTTATGTGTTTATTTATTCTTACAAATGTATAGGTACTTGCATGGCACAAGTTTTTACAGTTTTTAATCTCTTCAAATAAAATTTATGGTTTTTCTTTAATAATAATAATATTTAAAAAAAAAATTATTAATGATAATAATAACAATAATAATAATTTTTAATTTTACCCTTCAAATCAATTCCATAGTTGTTTCAATATTAATAATATTTTTTTCAATTTTATTAATTATCATATTGATAATATTAATTATAATATAAATAATAATATTTTTAATATTAATAATAATATTAAACTTGTCAGGCCTATGTTTAAGTGGGTCTGGCTGCAATGCTAGATCCAAGAGTTTTGGACCCCTCTTAAACGTTAAACCCAAGAGTTTTAAGTCCTCTTAAATGTCAGATTCAAGAGCATTGGGTCCGGTTGTAATGCTGAACCCAAGAGTTACGGGTCCGGACGCCAGACCCTAGAAACTTGAGTTTTGACACTGGATTCAAGAGCCTTGAGTCGGTCTACAAGGCCAGACCTAAAAACCTTGGGTTGGCTTCAATACCGAACCTAAGAGCCTTGTGTTTGGCGCGGCTGCAAGACCCAAATGACTTGGGTATAACACCCTTACTAGGCCCAAGCAACTTGGGTCGGGCATCCCTTTGCAGCCCAAGTTACTTGGGTCTGGAAGGGGATGTCAGACTAAGTTAATAAAGAAAATAACAATAACAACAACAACAATAACAATAATAATTGATTTTACGCTTCAAATCAAATCTATATTTTTTTCGATAGTAATAATATTTTTTTCAAATTTAGTATTATTAATGAATATAATAATATTTATAATATTAATAATAATATTAAACTTGTCTGACCTAAGTTTTTATAGTTTTTAATCTCTTCAAATAAAATTTATGGTTTTTATTTGATAGTAATAATATTTTTTAATTTTTTTTTATTAATGATAATAATAATAATAATAATAATAAACTCGTCTGAATCAAGTTCTTATAGTTTTTAATCCCTTAAAATCAAATTTATAATTTTTTTTCAATAGCAATAATATTTTTTTTCAAATTTATTAATGATGATGATAATGATTTTACCCTTCAAATCAAATATAAGGTTATTTTTTAATATTAATAATATTTTTTTCAAATTTGTTAATTATTATATTAATTATAATAATAATAATAATAATATTAATACCCGCCTGCGCTAGGTCTGGCTGAGTGCCAGACCTAACCAATCTCAAATGCAAAATCTTTTCTCTGTTCTTTGAATCCAGCAGAACCCAAAAAAAATAATAAAAAAAACAACTCAGCGCCACTTATATCAACTCAGCACAATGATAGAGCAGTTATACATGTCCAGAACAAAAGGAAACAACAATGAAACCATTGCCATCCAGTGCAAAATCAACCAAAATAATTAGAAGCTACCATGCAATCAGGTACATTTCAATAAGGCTTGTATCTAACTAACAACCCCTCTCTACTAAACAAATAAGGAGAATGATATGCATCGCAGTAAGATATGTATCTAACTGTCACCCCCTCCCCACTAAACAAATAAGGAGAATGACATGCCACCAAATACCTACTGACAATAAACATCCTAGCAACTTACAGTATGCCACGCACACCATGAAAAAATAACAAAAAACAAACCCCACAATTTATCATGAAAACCAATCAATTCCTCCCGGATAAATATTGCTCTAATTAACAACAAAAACACTTACAATTCACAGTAAAATATTTACAATCCACGGTAAAACACTTATATCTTTTAGTTTTTGTTATAATAATATTGAAAACATCATAAGTTCATCTACTAGATTAATCAAATTTAATGAAGTTAATTACGAGTAGATTCATTTTGAAACCTAGGCATGTGACGAGCCACTAGGTGAACTTGTACTGGACCACAAGTGCAAATAGAGAGGAGTCGCTGAGAAATAAACGATGAAAAGGTTAAGCGGTGTGTTAATATTTTTTTCTTGAACTGAAACAAAGATAAAGTTGAAAGTAAGATAAATTAAGAATTTCCAATACAGATATGTTGCAGATATGAGAATTCTAATTTAACGAGGAGATAAAGACTGGAGAGAGTCATGCACGTGAGATGCGGCCATGCCACCCCTCCAAAATTGTAAATAACAAGTCCTGGAAAAGAAGGGAAAAGAGCCCAGATTGCATGACGAAACCGTCTCTCCCAGTGGTCACCACCATGTTTCCTCTTTAACTAGATCTCTATCTCCCAATAGGTTAGGTTTAGGTTTAGGTTAAGGTTAGTCCAAGCAATGAATTAAATTAATGGAGTTACTAAACGTAGACAAATAGCAAAACAGAAGAAGCTCCCTTTTTCAAATCCCACCGTAGAAGACGACCTCCAGAAACAAAACCCTACTTTCCAGCCTTTCACTGCTTAACCACCGCCACAGCAGACTCTCTCTAGAGTCTAATCTACTCCCTCCCCAGAATTACTAACCAAAAGTTATATATATAAATTGAAAAAAAGAAAACCTCAGGAAACAATAAGAGGCAGCACGCACAGTACTCATTCTAATGGAGGAGTGCATGAGAAAGCTAGCTTTATGGCACACTCGAACATTCAATCCCATTATGACTCACGAAGAGCTTGAACCCCTCATGACTACCATGGGCTTCGTGGGGCTCCCTCCATCTTCCTCTTCGTCGTGGAAGGAGTACGCTTACATGGCTAAGCCGCCTAAATATTACAAATACTGCTACGATCACTCGGAGGAGCAGTCGCCAGTGCCACCGCGACCCAAGCTGCCTTACCCTAAGATAGATGGCCTCCACCTATATACTTACCAAGCTTTCATCGACTCCGTTAACCTCTACCTCGAGATGTCTAACATCTCCGATCTCTTCCACGTCAGGTAAATACATCAATGCATTAATTTACTTTGTTTCCTCTTTTCATTAATTTTCCGTGTTTCTTTTTCCTCTTTTTTTTTTTTAATTTCCTTATCGATACCACATTTTTAACTTTTCATGCTCAACACTACTTAATAATAATAATATCAGTGTTAGCACAACAGTGCTCATGTTTTTGCTCATTTATGATGATGATGATAGGGGAATGCCGCTTTCTCGAAATGTGGATAGAGATTGGAAGTGGCGTCGAATGGAAGAAGAGGAGACTGTGTTTGTTTATAGAGAAGGGACTCTAGATCAAACGACTTACCATCTCTATCATTTGAAGAAGCCAAGCAGTGGCAATGGCGATGATTCTGTGCTCATTCGTGACAAGGGCAAAAATGCTCCCATTACATGCATCGTCCCTTTGAAAGACATTATAGTTGTATGATTCAGCTCCTCTTTTCAATTCTTAAACGATCACCATGCATTAGGCAATTGATATTTCTTTTTCTTTTTTATTTATTTGGTTCAAGACTAATCTATACAGTAATTTGCTTATTACGTTCCCTCTTCCTGCTTGTAACAAAATTTTCTATAACTTCCATCCATTATATTTTTTTTTTATTAACATGAATGTTCGGATCAATTTAGATATATTTTAACTAATATCCTGAAATTAACGAATATATAAGTTTTCAATAATTATTATATTAACAATCACAGAGTTCGAACCTGAAATTACACGAGAAGTAATCCCAAACTCTTAATGACAGCTACTATATGTTATCTTTTGCTATCTTTTCTAACAGTTAAGTTGGTGAAATTACTAGGCATTTCATGTCGAATTTCAGTGCTGAAAACATTCTAGCGGTGCCATAATACCTAGGAATTTCCGCAATTAATCTTTCAAATGTCTGTCCGCCTAGTACAAGTGATCGAAACATTTCTAAATTATAATATATGCAGTGAGACACAGAGATTTAGAACGGTTTAAAATAGAGGCGAGGTGACATGAGCCTTTGCAAATTTATATTGTGCCCAGTTTGGTATTCAATATCGATCACACTCCCACCTAAGCCACTAGTCTAGCCTGCAAGCGTAAGCTTTTTCAAAGGAACCCTTCTATGTTGGATCCTTCTGTGAGGTGGGTCTGTAATGTTCTGAAATCTAAATTTTGGTCCATTAATCCCTCCTTAGTGACTGGTCCTGTAGTAATAAAATACAATAAATAAAACTTTAAGGGATATAACTCGACTGATTAGATTCTAGGTTTGCTTCCTAGAGATTACCAGTTCGAGTCTTACAGACCTCAGGATCACTGGAAGTTTACATTGTCGTTAACTTTAGGACCCGTGAGATTAGTCGAGGTGCGTACAAGCTGACTCAGACACTCACGTTAATAAAAAAAATATAATAAACAAAAACAAAATATACTTGAGGCTTGTATAGATATTATCTTTAATGATATTTTTTTAATAAGGTTATCTTTCAAGATCCAACAAGTTAGTCCTCTAAATCAAGCCAGACTAACATTAAAAGAAAATACTAACAAACCTTGCAAGCACAAAAAAATAATATTATAGTTTTTTTCAGCACACTTTGATTGTAAAAGTGCATTATATATATATATTTATATATATATAAAAGTTGCTAACATATAACAATTAAACAGAAAATAAATTAGAAAATTAAAAAACAGTTAAGGAATTAAAGAGTTGTAACTAATAAAAAGATTTTAAAATAAAAAAGTTGTTATGATTTTATAATTATTAAAAAATTAATTTTAAGTGTTTAAAAAA
>Ga0307509_10007959_pt1 | contig 13670 bp, 12 predicted proteins | sample 10_EM_MG_FD_202245 | JGI IMG/M metagenome (GOLD analysis project Ga0307509, IMG submission 202245) | Populus trichocarpa ectomycorrhiza microbial communities from riparian zone in the Pacific Northwest, United States - 10_EM | ecosystem: Host-associated > Plants > Roots > Unclassified | place...
GGGCGGCGTCGGACGCGCGGTGCGTGACGACGACGAGAGAGGCCTCGCCGTCCTTCCCCTGCTGCCGAACCGTATCGATCGAGACACCGTGCTCGGCGAACACGGTGGCGACCTGTGCGAGAACACCCGGTTTGTCGGCGACGTCGAGGCTGATGTGGTACCGCGTGACGACCTCGCCCATGCCGGACACGGGCAGTCCGGCGTACGCCGACTCCCCTGGCCCGGTGGTCGAGTTGAGCCGGTTGCGGCACACGGCGACGAGGTCGCCGAGGACGGCGGAGGCGGTGGGGGCGCCGCCCGCTCCGGGACCGTAGAACATCAGCTGCCCGGAGGCGTCGGACTCGACGAACACGGCGTTGTAGGCGCCGCGGACGGAGGCGAGCGGGTGGCTGAGCGGGATCATGGCGGGATGCACGCGCGCGGTGACGGACCCACCGTCCTCGGCCCGCTCACAGATGGCCAGCAACTTGATCGTGCAGCCCATGTTCTTCGCGGAGGCGAAGTCGGCGGCGGTGACCTCGGTCATCCCCTCGCGGTAGACGTCGTCGAGGCGCACGCGTGTGTGGAAGGCGATTCCGGCGAGGATGGCGGCCTTGGCGGCGGCGTCGAAGCCCTCGACGTCGGCGGTGGGGTCGGCCTCGGCGTAGCCGAGCGCGGTGGCCTCGTCGAGGGCTTCCTGGTACCCGGCCCCTGTGCTGTCCATCTTGTCGAGGATGAAGTTGGTCGTCCCGTTGACGATCCCGAGCACTCGGTTGACCTTGTCCCCGGCGAGGGACTCGCGCAGCGGCCGGATCAGCGGAATCGCCCCGGCGACGGCGGCCTCGTAGTACAGATCCTTGCCCTGCCGCTCGGCGGCGGCGTGCAGGGCGGCGCCGTCCTGGGCGAGCAGCGCCTTGTTGGCGGAGACGACGGAGGCACCGTGCTCGAAGGCGGCGGTGATGAGGGACCGGGCGGGCTCGATCCCCCCGATGACCTCCACCACGACATCAATGTCCCCGCGCTTGACAAGGGCGGTGGCGTCGGTGGTGACGAGGGCGGGGTCGATGCCTTCGCGGACCTTGGAGGGCCGTCGTACGGCGACGCCCGCGAGCTCGACGGGTGCGCCGATACGGGCGGCGAGGTCGTCGGCGTGCGTCGTCATGATGCGCGCCACCTCTGAGCCGACCACTCCACAGCCCAGCAGCGCCACCTTCAGCGGACGCGTACGCATCATCCGACCTCGTTTCCTCATACCGTCTTCGGTTGGACCAGTCTCACTCACCGGACGGGACTTTCTATCCATAGTCCGGATCGTGAGACATCGATTTCATTTTCACGGGGGTGGAAGACGGGAGATCTTCCACCTCTCTTTCTGTTGGTTCCGGCTCAACCGACGTCGAGCCGAAGCAGGTCCTCCTCGGTCTCCCGCCGCACGATGACCCGCGACTCGCCGTCCTTCACGGCGACGACCGGCGGCCGGAGCACATGGTTGTAATTGCTGGCCATGGAACGGCAGTACGCGCCCGTCGCCGGTACGGCGATCAGGTCACCGGGAGCCAGGTCCCCCGGCAGGAACGCGTCCTTCACCACGATGTCCCCGCTCTCGCAGTGCTTGCCGACAACACGGGCGAGCATCGGCTCGGCGTCGGAGCGGCGGGACACGAGAGCGACGCTGTACTCGGCGTCGTAGAGCGCCGTCCGGATGTTGTCGGACATGCCGCCGTCGACCGACACATAGGTCCGCAGCCCGTCGAGGGGCTTGATGGTGCCGACCTCGTAGAGGGTGAACGCGGTCGGCCCGACGATCGCGCGCCCCGGCTCGACGGAAATCCGAGGAGTCCGCAGCCTGGCCGCATCGCACTCACGGGTGACGATCTCGGTGAGCGCCTTGGCGATGTCGTGGGGTTCGCGAGGGTCGTCATCACTGGTGTAGGCGATACCGAGCCCGCCCCCGAGGTCGATCTCGGGAAGCTCGACGCCATGCTCGTCCCGGATGTCCTTCAGCAGCCCGACAACGCGATGGGCGGCGACCTCGAACCCGGACATGTCGAAGATCTGCGACCCGATGTGGGAGTGAATCCCGATGAGTTCGAGCCCGTCGAGCTGAAGCGCGCGCCGTACGGCCTCGGCGGCCTGCCCGCCGGCGAGCGGAATCCCGAACTTCTGGTCTTCGTGCGCGGTGGCGATGAACTCGTGCGTGTGCGCCTCGACGCCGACGGTGATACGGATCTGCACGCGCTGCCGCTTGCCGAGGGACTGCGCGATGTGGGCGACGCGGACGATCTCCTGGAAGGAGTCGAGGACGATACGGCCGACGCCCGCCTCGATGGCCCTGGTGATCTCGCTGACTGACTTGTTGTTGCCGTGGAAGGCGATGCGGTCGGCGGGCATGCCGGCGGAGAGGGCGGTGGCGAGCTCGCCCCCGGAGCAGACATCGAGATTGAGCCCCTCCTCGTGCAACCACCGCACGACGGCACGGGACAGGAACGCCTTGCCGGCGTAGAAGACGTCGGCGTCGTGCCCGAAGGCGGTACGCCAGGCACGGGCACGCTGCCGGAAGTCGTCCTCGTCGAGAACGTACGCCGGGGTGCCGTGCCGCTCCGCGAGGGTCTTCACGTCGATACCGCCGACGGTGACGACACCGTTCGCGTCGTCGTCGCGGGTGACGGTCTGTGCCCACACCTTGGGGTCGAGTTCATTGAGATCGGCGGCGGGACCGGAGTAGTGCCCCTCGGGCAGGACATCGGCGTGACGGGGACCGGCGGGATGTGCGGAACGGCTCATGTCGTGTTCTCTTCTGTCTCTTCCTGGCGCTGGGATCGAGTGGTGACTTGTTCTGTTCTGACCTGGTCTTGGGTCGGTCCTGGCTCGGTCCTGGCGCTCAGAGGTGTTCGGGTGCGTCGATGCCGAGCAGGGAGAGGCCACCGGCCAGCACCGCCCCGGCGGCTTCGGCGAGCGCGAGCCGGGCACGGTGGGCGGCCAAGGGTTTCTCGTCCCCGAGCGGCAGCACCGCGGGGAGGAGAACGAGGGTCGCGTCGGCTACGGCGACCAGGTGACGGGCGAGCAGGTCGGGGGCGCGGTGGGTGGCTGCGCGGGCGAGGACTCGGGGGTGGTCGGCGAGAAGGGGGGTGAGCTCTCGCGCGAGGGGGGTGGTGACCTCTTCTACGTCGCCTTGTGCGTCCTGCGTGTCTCGTACGTCGCCGGGTTCGGCGGTGAAACCGAGATCGGCGGCGTTGCGGCCGACGGCCCGGGTGCGGGCGTAGGCGTAACGGACCCGGAAGAGGGGATTCGCCTCGCGCTGCACGAGGTGGTCGGCGGTGACACGGGGCCGGTCGTGGGCGGCGGGATGGAGGAGGGCCCAGCGGGCGGCGTCACGGCCGAGGGTGAGGAGGGGGACGAGGTCGGGAGCGGGCACCGGAACGGGGCGTACGACTTCGACTTCGAGGTCTTCGACTTCGAGGTCGAGCGGGGTGGGTTCCTGGGGCGCGCAGTACGGATCGACACCGAGAACGGTCACCCAGGCGGGCTCGGGTGGCCCGGTCTCGCAGGTGGTGCGGACGTCGACACCCTGTGAGCGCAGGAGGCGGGCGACGACGTCCATGACGACGAGGGCGCGGGGCTCGCGAGGGGCGTGGAGTCGTACGAGGCGCGCGGTTGAGGCGTTTGGGGTGTCATCGCCGACGGTGAGGTCGTCGACGAACCCGTACCGCGGTCCGCGCCGCAGGATCTCCGCGACGAGCGAGGTGGACGCCGTACTCCCCAGACTGATGTTGAGAAAACCGGGCCCGGTGATCTCGACACCGCTGACGCCGTGAGCGCCGGCCAGATGCGGCAGCAGCAGCTCGGCGACGCGACGGGGGGTCTCTCCGGCCGGCCGGGCGAGCTGAAGGGCGATGTTGGTGGCGTAGTCCCCCCACCCGCCGGCCCCCGGCACGGTCACCGAGACCTTCTCCGGCACGACCACACTCAGCTCCCCGTCCTCGACAGCACGGCGCACCGCGCGCAGCACGGTACGGGAGAGCTCGACGGGGGTCACGGGACAAGCGTAGGGGAGGAGGGGGGTGGGTAGGCCAGCCGATTTGGCCGGGGTCCGGGATGTGGACGCCGGGGTGGAGGCGGGGTCGAGGCGTCTATGTCAGGCGTCTGGGACCCAGGCACCTCAGCCGCCGGTACGGCCACCCCGTCCGGCCCGTTCGGCCTCACCCGCGCCGAGGGGACCGCCGATGGACAACCCACCAGCCGCATCACGCCGCCCGCGCTCGATCAACTGCCGTACGAGCGCGATGAGTTCGGACGGTTCGAAAGGCTTGGCGAGAAACGCGTCGACGCCGACGTCGAGCCCGCTGTCGACCTCGTGCTGAGTGCAGGCGCTGACGATGGCGAGGGGCAGATCACGAGTACGGGGGTCGCTGCGCAGCCGAGCGGCGGTACGCAGCCCGTCCAGCCGGGGCATGACCACATCGAGGGTGACCACATCGGGCCGTACCTGATGAATGACGTCCAGACACTCGGCACCATCGGCCGCGGTCACGACCTCGAGACCCTCCAGCTCGAGATTGACCCTGATCAACTGCCGGATGACCTTGTTGTCGTCCACAACAAGCACCCGACCCGACGCGCCTGGCACAACTCGAGAGTAGGTCCGGACCGGCCACCGCGTCCGGGTTTTCCCCACTTCCACCCCCTGCGAGGGACCCGGGTCACGTCCCGGACCACCTCTCCGCCGACCTCTCTGACCACCGGGAAACCTGTTCATGAACACCGGTATGGAGCTGGTAGGGTTCTACCCGTCGCCGCGAACACCGCGACGAACACGCCCCCGTAGCTCAGGGGATAGAGCAACGGCCTCCGGAGCCGTGTGCGCAGGTTCGAATCCTGCCGGGGGCACCCCTTATAAGGTGCCCAAAGACCCCGCGATCAGCGCTTTAGCTGAAGACGGGGTCTTCGCGTATATGCAGGCGGATGCCGCCGGAAGCAGGCGTTTGTCAGTGATCACGCAATGGCGACGTAATGATCTTGGTGGCCCTTCTTGCAGGTCAGCTGTCACATCACGAAGCCGTGGCGAACGCATCTGCTCTTTAGAAGGCCCGCGCTCTGGGCGCACCCAACGCCATCAGTCCCGCTGTCCCTCAGCCTGTTCAGCCCGACTCAGTCTCTGAGCAATGTCCTGCAAAAAGTAAGCGGCGGCGGCCGGGCGATGCTTGAACGGGCCCTCCAGTCGAGCCGCGTTGATGTACACGCCAACGGGGGAAGATGGCCTGTAAAGCACCACCTCTTCCGCCTCCCTTGAAGGTAGCGACGCCGGAAGGTGTGCGACCTCCTGCTTCAGGAGCCAACGGCTGATCTCCGCAGCTCGACTGGCGCTAAGACGTCCCCACTCAGGGTTGTAACGCTCTCGAAGCCACCCCATTGAGACGGCGGTAACCCCGTGGTTTGCGTCAAGCTCGCTCAGAATGGCAGCACGCTTATCCTGCAACTTTCTCCCCCTCGTTCGGTGCTGGAGAGATTTTGGCACTCCAGAACCGCACCCGTGCCCCGGGGTGAGGCTGGAACCGTCGAAGGAGCCCCGGATGTCTCCGAAGCTCCGTCGACCTCCAGTCTCGATTTACGCTGGCTCTTCACCAAGCCCCTTCAGGATCCGGTCGTTCATCTCTTGCTCCTGGCCGTCGATGCACTTGGCGTAGATCTTCAGCAGAACATCGACCGAGTGACCGGCACGGGCCGCCACCTCAGGTGCGGGTACACCGGAGTTGAGCCACTGGGAGACGCCCGCATGGCGGAGGTCGTACGGCCGGAAGGCCAGGACCGACGACACCTGATGCGGTACGAGCGCCAGTTCCCGAGCCTGTTTCCACGCTCGCGAGTACGACGAGGCCGCGATCACGTTGCCTCGCTCGCTGGAGAACAGCCGGCCGTTCTTCGCCGTACCGAACTCCTTCAAGTGCTCGCGGAGCAGTCGCACCAGCGGAGGCGGAATCGGCACGACGCGCACTTCGCCACTGGCCCGTTGCTTCAGGCCGCGCCGATCGTGGGCTTCCCCGGAGTCCGTCCACGCCTTCCCGGCCGTGGGACGGGTCTCCGCCAGCTCAATCCGCCCCCAACCGGACGCCGGAAGCGTGCAGTCGGAGCGACGGAGCCCCAGCGCCTCACCCGGCCGCATGGCCGCGTAGTACAGGCACCCGAAGAACGCCTTCAGTCGCCGGCCGCTGGCGCGCTCATAGCCACCAACGTAGGTAAGGGCGGTCAGCAGTTCCCGAGCCTGCCGAGGATTGACCACCACCCGATGGTCAACCTCCTGCACCACACGCTTGCCTCGCTTACGCCGCACTCGGCTCAACGGATTGGACTGCAAGTGCTCCAACTCCACAGCGTATTCAAGCGAGTTGAAGACCACCGCCCTGCGTCGACGGTACGTCTGTGTCGCCGCAGGTTTGCCGTCCATCCTCCGGCCCAACCCGTCGATCAGCTCATGCACTCGCGCGATCTCCTGCAACTCACCCACGGGGAGCGAGGCCTTCTCGATCCACCGCACGGCCGCCACGATCTCTTCCGGCCGCTCTCGTTCCCTACGGGAAACCGGCAGGACGTACGAGCGCAGCGCCCTCCGCAGCATCTCGGGAGCGGGCCGCCCCCTCCCGAGCTTGACGAGAAGGGGAACGGCCGTCGCCAAGGCATCGGTCATGCTGTCCCGTTGCTTCGCTGACGCCTCCGCCCAGCGCGCTGCCACGTACTTCACCGCCAGGTCGAGGAACGACAACGCCGCTTTCCCACCGCGGAGCGAGTCAGGCAGACCGGTCACTGTGTCGAACGGTTCGCCCTTGTCGGCGGCTCGAAGCAGCTTGGCCCGAAAGCGGTCAGCGAGCGCCTTCGTCTGGGTCTGCTGCACGTTTGGGTGACAGGTTCGGTCACGCGGCCTGGAGGGCCGGTGTGGTCATGACGGTCTCGAATTCGACGGGGGTCAGTCGGCCGAGTGCAGCTTGTCTGCGGCGTCGGTGGTAGGTCCGCTCGATCCAGGTCACGATCGCGATCCGGAGTGCCTCGCGGGTGGTCCAGGTCCGGCGGTCGAGGACGTTCTTCTGCAGCAGGCTGAAGAAGGACTCCATGGCCGCGTTGTCGCCGGCCGCCCCAACTCTCCCTATCGAGCCGGCCATCCGGTGGCGGTCGAGTGCCCGGACGAATTTCCGTGACCGGAATTGCGATCCGCGGTCGCTGTGCAGGATGCATCCATCGACCTGTTCGCGCCGGGCGACGGCGTTCTCCAGGGCAGTCACGGCCAGGCGGGACTTCATCCGCGCGTCGATGGAGTAGCCCACGATCCTGTTGCTGAAGACGTCCTTGATCGCGCAGACGTACAACTTCCCTTCTCCGGTGGCGTGTTCGGTGATGTCGGCGAGCCACAGCCGGTTCGGCCCGTTTGCGGTGAAGTCGCGGCGGACCAGGTCGTCGTGCACCGGCGGTCCGGCCTTCTTGACTCTCCTGCGCTTCTTGCCGAACACGCTCCACCAGCGGTTGTCCCGGCAGATCCGCCACGCGGTCCGGTCCGCCATCCGTGCCCCGGCACCGCGAGCTTCGTCGGCCAGGAAACGGTAGCCGAATTCCGGGTCGTCGCGATGGGCGTCGAAGAGGGCTCTCGCGCGGTATGCCTCCTCCAGCACGGTGCCGGTCACCGGCTTGTCGAGCCAGCGGTAGTAAGGCTGTCTGGCGAGCTTCAGGACCCGGCACGTGACCGTGACAGGCGTCCCGTCCGCGGCCAGCTCTTTCACGAGCGGGTAGATCCTTTTCCCGGCAGATGGGCCTGCGACAGATAGGCCGCGGCCCGGCGCAGGACCTCGTTCTCCTGCTCCAGCAGCTTGATCAGCCGCCGAGCCTCCCGCAGCTCCGCGTTGTCCTGGCTGGTCGTTCCGGGCTTGGTCCCGTCGTCGATGTCCGCCCGGCGCATCCACTTCCACAACGTCATCGGATGGACTCCGAAGTCGGTGGCCACCTGCTCGACCGTGACACCCGGGCCGCGGTTCCTCGCGACCCGCACGACGGCCTGACGGAACTCCTCCGGATAGGGCTTGGGCACAGCGACATCCTTCCCACCTGCCCCGCAGGGCAAGCCAGTTCAGATGTCACCCGATCGTGCGGCAGACCCGCCGAACGCGAACTGCCGGTGACCGGAGATTGCTTGATCAGGTCCCGCAACGTCTCGCGCACTCTCGGATTGTTGCGTACAAGCTGCGGCGATGTGCGTCCAGCCATACGCAACTCCGCAAACGCCTCATCCCCCTGGCCCGCGAGCGACAAGGCGCGCGCGTAGTCGATACGGTGCGAGATGCTGCGCTCCTGCGGCATGTGGTCGACGTTGATCCGGCCGTGCTCTACGACGTACGAGATGTTGTCGAGGTCCAGCTCAATGGACAGGCGGTGGAGCAAAACGTTTGTGGGCCCGAATCCGGTCTGCCAGTAGTTCTCATCCGACCCAAGGTCGTCCGCGAGTTGTTCGGCGCGGTCCAACAGCCCCATGGTGGTGGGGCGGTCCTGATGCCGCGCTGCCGCAACTGCGGCACGCAGGTGGATCATGCCCAACAGGCTGAGCGCCGCCAGATCGTGCTCGGTCACTTGGGACGCTAGCCACGCGGCAGCCGTATTGCCCAGTTCGAGGGCATCGTCGTACCGACCGTTAGCGAGCAGGGCATGTGTGCCGGAACGCGCCGCGGACGCCAGCACCAATGGGTCGTCTGACTCATCAGCGGCTCGCATCGCGCGTTCAGCGGCGAGCCAAGAGATATCCGATTCGCCAATCTTCGCGAGCGTCGTAGCCGCGAGGTGGTGTGTGCGCGCTGACACCGCCCAGCAAGCACCCTGGTCCGCACCGCGGCGTCCTGCTCGCTCTTCCAACTCCTGTGCCGTCTGAAGCAGAGCGGGAAGCGCGCCAATGACGTTGCCGAGCCGTCCCCCCTGATAGTCGTCCCACACCTGCTCCACACGCACGGCCGCAGGCGCAGGCGTCGGGAGTTGTGTCTCGGCGTCGGGACCGAAGAGCAGACGCGAGAGGCGACGCGGACTCATGAGAGCGTCGCGCACGGCAGGGACGTCGTCCTGTTGCCGTTCGTCTTCCATGAGCACGGTCTGTCCGAGCAGGTCTCCGAGGGGCACACGCAGGACTCGCGCCAGGTCCGCGAGCATGTCGATGCGTGGCGGATTCCGGCGCCCAGTCTCGATCTTCGCGAGCCAGTCGGTGCTACGACCGACCAAGCCGGCAAACACCTCTTGCGTCTGGCCGCGACGCTTCCGGTAGAAGGCGATCCGCTCGCCGATACTGAGATGATCTCCAAGGCCACGCATGGGGTGTTGCCTCCCGCTGCTGAGTAGGGGCGCCTTTCACGGTACCGACGCGCGGCAGGCAACGGGTAAGGGATCTCAGCCGCTGCGACAGCCATGGCCAGCGTGCGGCACCGAGCGGGAGAGGACCCGGACAGTTTGTCCGGGTGAGATGTGCCGGACTGAGGTGTCCGGACTGTCCGGCTGTCCGGTTAGGGCTCTCACCTGCACAAACAGCCCGGACAGTCATAGCAGAGACTGTCCGGGCTGTCCGGTCGCTGATGGGCTGTAACACCCCGGGGTGTTACAGCCCATCAGCGAAGCTGACCTCTCAATAGACGTAGGAGCCGGAGGCGACTTCCACTCTGATCTACCTCCCTGGGAAGGTGAAGAGCGAAGCGCGGAATTCCCCACCCAGTCGAGACCCACACTCGGCGTAGGCACGCGCCGCCTCGGGCCTCGATCAGGGTTACAAGCGCCACGTAGCAGGCGGCTTCGCTGGGCCATTTTCCGTTTTCCCCTGTGGGGTTCCTCTGGGATGCGCAACACGACGCTGCGAGGTCAATGAGGAGCCACGAATAGCCTCTAAGATCTCTCGAATCACCCGCCCATCATCATATAGGCGTGAATGCGCCAACCTTCGCCCCTCCGACGCAAAGGGCTCCAACTGCAATAGAACCGCTTTGCCTGGCGGGGAGGCCTCGATCGAACTAAACGCAAAAAGACTGACGAATGGACCGTCTACACCAAAAACCAGCGATGCGCTGAGCAGCAACACAATCAGAGCAACGAGAGTAAGCCCTGGAACGGCAAACACGTATTGCATAAATGCAAGCCTGCGCGTATCAAGTATCACGGCGAGTAGAACTGAGGCTTGCGTGGTTATAAGAATGAAACCCCATAGCCTAAAGCTGCCGAGCAAACGGCTGGTTACACCCGCCAACCATCCGACGAATTGCCCGACCGTCAAAAATGTTGAGGCTTCATCACCAGCCGACCGCATTACTGTAATCTGGCCCGCCTCAGCAGGCATCAAATGAACGGAATTCACGAGCCTGCCACGGAATCCAGCCCCCAACTTTTCCCGATGCAGAATCAGCCCTGCTACACAAAGGGTAAGCGTCGCCACAAACAACAACGCAAAGATTATCGACAGCCAATCAATTAAAGTCTTCGGCTCGTTTAGCATGCTCGACCAACCCATGGCAATGAGCATGATTCCAAACAGCACCGTCATGAGGATTTGATAAATCGACAAGACTCGCCCGCGAGAGTGAACGAATGGGGTGGCGAGCGCAATAGTTGATATTTGCACCCCCGAGAGAATAGATTCACTCACAGCCGCCACCGCCCGCAGCGCCACATTTCCCCCGTGACTGTGCGCAATAATCCACTGCTGTGCGTTCGGGACGTCCCGTATTTGACTTTCAAGATGGGCGGCAAGTTCACTGGATGCCCGATCGCGCGCCCGGTGGGAATTCTTGCCCGACCAAGCGAATGAGACCACACGGTGCCCTGCTCCTACCAGTGCTGCATGCAAGGCACCCTCGCTCGTAGTCCAAGCCGCGTTGCGGGCATAGGTGCCGTGGACCAGTGTGACAGTGACCTCAGACGTGCGAGCACTGTCTTTGTTATTACGCCTCCCCATGGCCGCACTCTATCGGACCGCCGACCTCCCAGTACGTGACTTGCGGGCTGGCCTGCAGTACGCGGCCTCGCCTTCCAGTTACGTGGCGGCTTCCCCTGATAGCGCCCCACCCGCCCGGTTGACTGCCACCTAGTGTCCCACCTGTCCGCCTGTCCGGTTGCGTCTCTCACCTGCATAAACGGCCCGGACAGCGCCAAGTGTCGGTGTCCGGGCTGTCCGGTCACAGACGGGCTGCAACACCAGCAGGTTGCAGCCCGCCGGCGAAGCCAACCTCTGAAGAGGCGTAGAAGCCGGACGGGAGGCGACTTCCGATCTGCTCTGCCTCGTGAGGAAAAGCCCCGCCTGAGCCGCAGACAGTAGTCGACAACTCACGAGTGGACGCTCAGCCTGCAGTGACGGGAGGAACAAGAGTCGCGACAGTTCCTCAGACGCTAGTTCAGCGTCAGCTTGATCGCATTCGAGTAGGTGGTTTCGGTTTCACGGACCATGCCGATAATTCCAGGCCCAGGCTCCGACTCCGCTTCCAACTTGTTGATGGTCGCGTCGAGCGCCAGCCTGTAGCTGTTCGTACCTCCGCGCAGTTTTCCTGTGATCAACGGTGAGACCACTTCTCCGTTAGCCGGCACGTTACGAGCCGTCCACTTCGCTCCACTGATGTCACGCCAAGAGCACCCCCAAAATCCACAGACCTTGGTTTGAAGCGTCGCGGTGACAGAGTCCCCGCAAGCACTGTTCCTGGTCTTGAACTGCGCAACATCAGCGACAACTTGGGTTCCGTCCGGCTGGACCTGACTCCGAGGGTTATAGAACTCACCCTCAATGATCTGCGGCGCGACGAACCCGCAGTCATGCGGACCGCTCCAAGTCCGTACCCCCGCTGCCGGGAAAGGCGCTTGCCCCGAAACCCCGTCAGCCGTCGCGGCGGTAGCGGTGAATGAGACCAGGCCCATCACAGACAGCACCATGGCCGCGATCTTTACCTTACGCACAAATACCCCCCTCGAACGTTAATTCGGTCACAATATTCACCGAATCGCCGCCCATAATCGCCGAAATCTCCTCCCGGGGGGAGCTAAGCCGGGGGGCGCCTTGAAGCACTGCCGGAAGCGCCGCACACACCGACACAACCCTCACTCGTGGGAACCAAAAGGCTGAGGTCGCTTCTTCCACGCACCATCTGCGATGCAGAGAAGCGGCAAGCGTCACTCGTGATCAAGAAACTCGCAGGTCAGATCCTATTGGCAGACCCAACCCTGATTGCTCAGCGTTGCAGTGCTGCTCACGATAACGACCGCGTGAGTAGCCAAGCTCTCTTCTAAGCGGTGTACCGCAACACCTCGGGCCCCTCCGCACTCGTCGTCATGCGAGCGACAACATGGAGCCGGACCGCGGCTATTCTTCGCGGCGCGCGGACGGCCGCGGCCAAACACGTTTCGATCCCCTTCGAAACGTGGGTGGCCGCCCGCCCGTCGGGCATACGGTGCTGCGCGTCAGCACCTACGGACCACCGCGGCACACCTCGTCGCAGCGGGACGATCCAGGGAATCCAGGGGGACCATCCATGCCCACACGTACTCTGCGCAACGGACTCCTCGCCGCGCTGGCCGCGGTCGGACTGCTCACCGGCGCCACCCGGGCCGCCTCAGCACAGTCCAGTTCCGGGACGACGGCCGCGGCGCCGCAGTCCGCATCACTGGTCTACATGACCACAGTCGTCAGCCAGTGGTCACACTGGACACCCGACTGGCACGACTCCTCCCACGCAGGCACTCTGTACGCGGGCAAGAGCTACTTCTTCTGCTACACGTACGGCCTCACCTACTCGGACCTCGGCCGCCAGAGCTCGGTCTGGCTCAAGACGGACGACGACTTCGGGAACCACAACGTGTACGTGAACGACGTCTACCTCAACGACGAAGGATTCCGCAACGACATCCTTTGGCTGCCCAAGTGCTAAGAGCTCGTAAAAGGATCATGATCGTGTTACGAGCTCTGATGCCCTAGCTGTCAGCCAGAGCGCCGCCCTGAGGCATCGTGCCGGTAGTGACGAAGCGTCAGGGGCGACTTCCGCTTCGCACTATCTGCGATACAGGAGGGCACCACACGCCTCCCGGGATCAAGGAACCTGCTGGTCAGGACCGATTCGCAAGCCGAACTCTGATTGTGCTCCGGAGCCGTGTGCGCAGGTTCGAATCCTGCCGGGGGCACTCGCCAGTCAAGCAGCAAGAAGCATGCTCTGACCTGTGCGGATGCCGACATGAGAGAGCGGGAGTCAGTCTCACTGACTTCCGCTCTTTCTCGTTGTCTCTCAGTGTTCGCGCACTATCTGCGATACACGCGACACACCTCCGACACGCTCCTAGGCGAGTCGACCGCGAGAGACCTCCCCCAGGGCATCCCCCACCGCCTTCTCCAAGGCCATCCTGAACTGCTCAGCGGTGGCGAAGAGCCCCATGTCGGCACTGTCCGAACTGGGGTACGTCCGCCCCGTACCACCCTCGATGACGATGGCGGTCTCCCCCCAAGACGGGGCCCGCCTCGGTGTGCACCATGGACTGGGTTATCGAGCGACCGTCGGCAATCCCGAGTAGAGCCTCTGCGACCTTTTCGTCACTCGGGACGCGCACGTCGCCGATGTTCGGAAAGGAGAGCGGGGAGGGTTGGTTCAGACACCGAAGGACGCGCCAGCCGACGATGTAGAAGCTTTCCACCGACAGCCGTAGGTGAATCTGGAGTT
>Ga0307509_10007960_pt1 | contig 13670 bp, 13 predicted proteins | sample 10_EM_MG_FD_202245 | JGI IMG/M metagenome (GOLD analysis project Ga0307509, IMG submission 202245) | Populus trichocarpa ectomycorrhiza microbial communities from riparian zone in the Pacific Northwest, United States - 10_EM | ecosystem: Host-associated > Plants > Roots > Unclassified | place...
AGAGAGCAAGCGAACTAGAGAGCAAGCGAACTAGAGAGCAAGCGAACTAGAGAGCAAGCGAACTAGAGAGCAAGCGAACTAGAGAGCAAGCGAACTAGAGAGCAAGCGAACTAGAGAGCAAGCGAACCAGACAACTAGAGAACCAGTAAACCAGTAAACAAGTAAACAAGTAAACCCGATAGCCAGATAGCCAGATAACCAGATAACCAGATAACCAGATAACTAAAAACATAAAAGAGTAAAGAACAAAACAACAAAACAACAAAACAACAAAACAACCAGAGAACCAGAGAACCATAGAACCAGAGAAGCAAAAAGTGAAAAATTGAAAAGATTGAGAGAAGAAATAAAACAAAAATCCAATAAACAACAGGATACAAGCGCAAGCAAGTCAGCAGTAAGCAAAAAGCAAATAATCAAGAAATCAAGTACTCAGAAGATTCAGCCATAAATCATGTTAAAGCAAGACAATTCCTCTGTAAGTCTCCATTCTAGCAGTCAGAAGGTATTTTCTAAAATACCAGTCACTAATACCATTTTGACTAATCTTCAAATTGTTATACTAATTTCACTTATATCTGTATAGGATTCAGTAAAATAAATATCAACTATTGGTTAAAGCTCGGGCAGTTTACCACTCATAAGGGAAAAAGTAGTGATTACCACTTTATATGTCCCCCTCTTGCTGCAAGAAAATCATGAATTCTTTCTGGCACTGACTCGGTATAGTTTGCAATCACTTCAGAAGTAAGTGACTCCCATTTCTCCAAAATAGGATAGTGTAACCCAGGGACCATAGTAGGATAAGGATTATGGTGGGTAATATTTGGTTTTATTTTTTTCAAAGGCGCTTCGAAAGGTGCCAGATTGGGTGACGATACTGGCCAAGGGAATATATATGATCTGATTCCTAGTTTTGTAGGTTCATTCCTCATCCTCGCTACAGTATGGGTAGCATTGCCATCTTGCCAAAAATATACATAACCAGAATAACTTCCTTGTTGGCACAGTCGCAGCCAGCATGGGAATAGGACCGGGTTTATGATTTGATCAATGTAAGTTTGAGAGGTAACTTGCCCCAGCTTTCGGTCTCCCCGATCATCACACCTGACTTCTGATCACCACCAATAGCCCTCCATACCATAATCGTCGTAGGTTTTTTGAATTTTCGTACAAGACAATCTTTGATATATTGCTCACCAGGCTCACGGGTAACCCAAATAGTGCCGAACTGTTCCCCACCATTGAAAGCACCCTCATCAGAGAAAATCACATCCGCAAAGTCGTTTTCTCCCCAATCAGCAAAGTCTATTGCCCAAGCAAGTTGATTCTCCTTGGCTCTATTGGTAAGAAAAGTTTTCACATGAGCAATACGATAGTTATATTCTTCGTTTTGAAAAATACAACGTCAGGATAACTTTGATGCTTTGACGTTGGCTAACTTAACAACCTCAGCTAACAGGAGTCGGCAGTTATAGGCACTGGCGGTTGCTGTCTCAATAAGTCGACGGTCAACTGCTGCAGTTGAGAGTGGCTTGCTTCTCTGTTAGGTTTGAACACTTCCTTCAGGGTTATCGGTACAATGAAAAAGACGGTAAATACTGCCATGTAGGATATTGAATTTCTCATGAATTCGGCGGTACCTCCCTCCACCCTGCTGCCGAAGCTGGCATATTGTATTACAAGTCGCAGGGCTTATAATACAGTATGTATTTTGAACTGCTTGCAGTTTCTGGCTTTTGGGTTTCTTCTTGTTCCTCTGCTGCTTCTTCCTTATTTCGTTTCTACCAGAAATCAGCATATGCTCATATACACTAGAACCTTCTGTACTTCACTTGTTTTCTATAAAATAAGTTGAACAACACAAAACAGCAAGCCTCAAGTAAACTTGAACATTTGTGATATTGGAATAACCTACCTCTAGTATGGTTAAAGTTTGAAGCTGCTTTTCGGCATTTCCCAACACTGCTGAACGGGAATGTTGGTTATGCCACTGTATATAATCGTCAAATAAGACTTGTGCATCTCCTTCTACGGAGTAGCTGGCACTCCAACAATTGATACCCATTTGAACAAGACTAAAGGCAAATTCACTAAACTATGAATGACTAGGTTAAGGTATTTTGCATGGACAGTTAATGCTTGAAGGATTCAAACAATTGATTCACATAATTCTGTTCTAGTAGGACCCCTTCATATATCTTCTTCTCATCTCACATACCTATTTTATTATTCTATCATTCTAACGTCATCTAGACATCACTACTTTACATGTTACATCTGTCCGGTTTTGGTCTGGCTCCTTACCTCCTCTCATTTGCCAACCTTTTCTCAGATTTGGCCAGCTAACATCTGCCTTGCAACGGCAAGGTTGCTTTCAGAACTTGATTTTTACTTCCATCTCTGAGTACAGCAAATCCCCAAGTAGTGTTCGTTATGGGGTGGGGCGGGGCGGGTTTTCACTCGCCAGGCCCCGCTCTTACACGGGGCCGGGGGGGGTATTTTTAGGGCAATCACCGCCCCGCCCCCGCCCGGGGCCCACCCGCACTCATTCCCTGGACGGCCCCCGTTTGTTACGACCCATTTTTAGCGGGGACCTGTCCGGGGTATGGGTGGGGCGGGGGCCTGAGCGGGGACAGGGGCAGGGAATGCCGAAAAAGACACCCCGCCCCAGGCCGTTGAGCGGGGTAGGGCGGGGAACAGGGCCGGGGGCCCGCGTTTTCCGTGGCCCCGCCTGCCCCGTAACGAACTCTATCCCCAAGGGCAATCGATATTTTTTTGTTTCTCTTGTTGTATTTGTCTGAATTATTATTCTTGGTTGTAACCTGGGGTAGTTGGTTGTTACTCGAAGGAGTTCCGTTTTTTTCACCGCCCACTGTACCACCCTCGAGCCTCGTAATTGCAACCAATCCACTTGACAGAGTGGCCAGAATAGAGTCGTCTCCAATGTATCTAATATACACTATCATACCGCCACTCTTCATCACCACCTTACAACACTCCACTATGAAGCTCAGTTCTCGGAATGCCCGGTCACTAGTAAACCCAGTACTACTTTATCCACCTCAACCTACAATCTTGGCCTAAAGTCTTATGGCCTGTTTGGCAAAAAAGGAGGAAGTGGCAGCTATTGCTTTGTGAAATGGTTTGATCTGTAGAAATCGTTGTCACCAAAGGTCAACCATTTCTTGTTGCCCCATGAAAAATCCTCACATTAGCCTCGTTACTTGAAGAAATTTTACAAGTATTATACTGGCCATTAGATTGGTTGAAATGTAGGTTGATGGGAAGCAGTAATTGTTAAAGACTGATATTAATACATGGCAACCATCCTGTTGTCACCACTAAGGGCCTGTTTACTGATCCGTTGCGTTTCGAGATATTAATGGGGAAACTTGAACTACACGGTGGCATCTCAACCAGCATGATATTCCAATATAGGTGGCAAAACTATTTACCCTGTTTTCAACCGTTTAATATTCTGGGTGTTAGATGGTCAAAACAGGAGGCAGCTCAACAGGTGGGATTGCAACCACCCTCTACGACCACCACCTAAATATCACCAACCTTCCACGCCTGCAATAACAAGAGCATCTAAGAACAAGTCCTCTTTTCCTTGCATAATTAACAATTCTTTTTGTCATAATTTAGGGCAAGTTTAATAACAAAATTCTCATTGTTTGATTGTAAGAGAGAATTGTTGGTCACTCCAATATCTCCGTTGTTGTAACATGTGTACATGTTCCGGTAACGGTACACAGGAGCGGGCAGTGCAGGATTTCCTATGTTTAGTTGATTTATATTTGGTTTATTTGATTTGATTTCAGCTCCGCCACTGCCTCTGAGTCAGATAGGCTATACTATCGTATTGCTATGATTAGTTTGCTTTATTGGAAGTTTATATTTAGGATTCCGGGTATGGAATTGTGATGTAACACTGGTGAAGGCTGAGCACTGTTTGTTTGTTTCTTTGTTTGGTCTTGCAGGATTTCAGGATTCCGGTATGTGCGCAGCTACTGGTAATGCTCGTGATTGTAGGAAGGTTATCGCTCTTGGGTTTTGTATTTAAACCAGTCTCCTGGCTAGCAGGAGACAGCAGACTTCAACAGATCTTCAGTCTAAGAATACACTTGGTTGAACGGCAATCCCTGAGTCCCCTAGCCCAATTTTATTATTATGAGTTCTGAATGGGAGAAGAAAGCGCTGGAAAGATGAAGAAGTACAAAGAAGTCAAGAGAGGAGCGTGAGTATATTGATCGGAAGCGTGGCTTTCTTGCTTACTTGTCTAACTATGGTGGAGTATACGGTTTATATAGACAATAGAAAGAGATGTTTCTACCATATTCTCTCCCGGAAATGCATCCGGAGATACCTAGGGCAAATACAGTTCCGGTCCCTTTGCCGTCAGGTATTCTGGCCTATTCACCGGTTTCCTGTCCAGTTGGCTCTGCACCTTCAACTCCGCCTTCAACTCCAGTTTATGTCTCCAGTTTCTTGTCCGGTCATTACCGGCCATTCATCCGAATCATCCTTCAGTATACCATCAAGGTATATCCGCTCCTCCTCTTGATTGATAATAAGTGACCAGGGAAACTAACACACAAGAAATAATATGCGAACTGGGACAAAGGAAAATACATCAGCATGGAGTGATCGCCGGTGTTCTTCAACACTCTCCCTCACCGGTAATCATCTCCCATAGTTGTGTTGTCCCTTTTGTTCCCTTTCAGTTTCCGAAATCTGCTTTCTGTATGGTGGGCTGACGGGCCTAGGCCAAGCCCCAGAACATGCTTTTCGAATAGTGGACGGAGAAGTGGTTTGGTAAAAATATCAGCCCCCGTCTCATGCGTGGGGCAGTAGGTGAGTTGGATTGAACCGGATTCAATATGCTGTCGAAGGAAGTGATACTGAATGTCTATGTGCTTAGTTCTTGCGTGATACTGAGGGTTCTGTGTAAGGGCAATCGCCCCTTGGTTATCACATTGAACCTGCCGAATTTCTGACTTATGCCGTAATGCTCCTAGATCCGCTAGCAGCTCACCAAGCCATAGGGCTTCCTTAACTCCTTGTATTCACGACATGTATTCCACCTCTGTTGAGGACAGTGCCACACTGGCTTGCTTCTTTGAGGCCCAAGATACAGCAGCACCATTCACCATAAACACATATCCTCCGATAGATTTGCGATCATCACCGGATCCCCAGTCTGCATCGGTGTACCCACCGCAATAACCCCCACCATAATGGACTCCCAGAGTCCTCGTTCCACTCAGATAGCGGAATATTCTCCGCACCGCTGTCCAGTGCATGGGCCCTGGATTGGTGCTATATTGACTCACTGCCGATACGGCAAAGGAGATATCAGGCCGCGTACCGATCATTGCGTACATGAGAGAACCAACGGCTGACTGGTATCTCTCCTGGTTGATTGAGTCAACAGTGTGATCGGCTGGTAATGTGGTGAGGTGAACATGCGGGTTGGCTGGGGTTGAAATAATGGCAGCGTTAGACATCCCAAATCTCGTGAGAATTGTCTGTATATATTGCTGCTGCGAGATGTGTAGCCTGCGGAGTTGGCGATTTCGTCTTATCTCAATTCCTAAAAATACGGTGAGGGGCCCGAGATCAGTCATCTCAAATTCCTGATGCAGAAGACTACGAATCCAATTGCCGTCTTATAGGCTGGGTGCCGTAATCACCAGATCGTCAACGTATAGGAGAAGGATAAGCTTGAAGATCGTATGGATGTAGACGTTATGATCCTGCTCACTTCTTTCGAATCCATAATCAACAAAGAACCGATTTATTTTCCCATACCATGCTCTTGGCGATTGTCTTAATCCATATATAGATTTCACCAACCGGCAGACAATCTGCTGATCCGCTTGTGTAGTAGGTTCCTTGACATTGAGCCCTTCCGGAATATCCATTTATACAGTTTCCTCAACTTCGCTGGTGAGAAAAGCTGTCTTGACGTCCATCCCCTCGTGTTCCCAGTCGTTTTCTGATACCAATCCGAGAAGTGATCGAAGTGAATTAAACTTTGCTACTGGGGCAAATGTTTCGGTATAATCGACTCCTTCCCTCTGGCTGTATCCTTTGGCCACTAACATTGCCTTATAGTGCCCGTCTTCTTTACGCTTAAATAGCCACCGGCATCCTATCGCTTGCCGGCTAGGTGGCAGTACTTCAAATCTGCAGGTATTATTTCTGGCTAGTGAGTCGACTTCTGAGACCCAACCCTCTCGCCACTGGGGACCATCATCTCCGGCAAAAGCCTCCGCGAGTGTTTGCGGCTCTTCAATATTGGCAATCATTGCATGTGGAAAGCTTTCGCCAGTGTTGCGTTGCCGTTCGGAGCGTCGTAGTGCAGAGACACTAACCTCTTTGTCTATAGTTGACACCCCACTATTTGCTGGCATAACTACGATGGTTTCCCCACCAAACTCTTCAGGGTCTGATTCCTCGCCACCACTCGCAGGGGGAGTAATCCGCTCAAGAACTCTTCCCCATTCTTCCTCTCGCTCGTCTTCTTCTCCAACCACCTTCTCTCGTAATGTAATTTCCATCTCATCCGATCCCTTTCCTGTCTCCCCAGTGCCTTTTCCTATTGCTGACTCATCAATGATAACGTCCCGTGAACTAATTGTCCGTTTCTGTTCACGGTCATAAACACGGTAGACTTTCCTACTGGAGCTTTCATCGTATCCGACGAGTATACACTTTCTCGACCGGGGGTCAAGTTTCTTCCTTGTTTCTCCTGGTATGTGCGTATAGGTAACTGACCCAAACACTCATGGATGGCCTATACTTGGGGTCTCTCCGGTCCAATGCTCCAATGGGGATTTATATTCGTGCAAGCGAGATGGAAGCCGGTTGTGGATATGAGCCGCAGTTGTAACTGCATACCCCCAGAATGGTTTCGTAAGCCGCGAATCTTCAATCATACACTGTGCCCCTTCCATCAAGGTCCTATTTGCTCGTTCAGCTAATCCATTTTGTTTAGGAGAATAAGGCGGGCTAACAGAGTGGACCATTCCACCCTGCTTTAGGTACAGTTGAAAATACTGTCCACTGTACTCTCCTCAACCATCTGTTCCCAGGACTCCGATCCTGCGTGCTGCTTTATTCTCAGCTCGTGCTTTATAGGCCTGAAATGCTGCCTGTGCCTGATCCTTTCGATGTAGGAGAGTAACCACAATTCGCCCGCTCTTTTCATCAATAAACGTAATAAAGTATTTCTCACAAGTTAATGTACTAATCTGCATCGGTCCACAGATATCGGGGTGTACTACCTGAAGTAGTACGTTGGTCTTCTCCCTTTTTCCGGTCGAGGCCTCCTGTTGCTGGCGGCCGACTGCACATGTACCGCATAGGTCTTTCTCTCCCTGATCATCCGTGCTTGTCTCGATGTGGAACTCACTAACTTTGCTAGATAAGTATTCGACTACTGTCTGGTCGAGTCTTCTATGGCCTAACCCTCGGTGCCAGATTTCAAGTTTCTGGGGTTGGGCTTTATTAGTAGCCAGTCCGAGGTGGGCATGGATGTTGCCTTCCGGTATCTGTACATAGTAGAGGTTTCCTTCGCATTCTCCCTGCAAATCAATTCCCTTCTTTGCTATCGTACATCTGGCTGATCTGAATCGCACATCCCATCCGCTATCGATCATTCGGGCAACTGATAGCAAGTTTGCACCTAACTGGGGAACCAAAAGCACATTGGGCAAGTGGAGTGGCCCTATACTAACATCACCTCGGCCCACTGCTTGCATCTTTGACCGGTCGGCAATCTCGATTCCTCGTGGAATAATTTCCTGGTAAGTTCCCTCTAGAAATGCCCTCCGACTTCCACATAGATGCTCACTAGCTCCTGAATCCACAATCCAGTCTCCGAGCTGTTGTCCAGGCAACCCGCTGTCCACTACAGTAAATGCCAGACCACCTTGGTCTGGCCCCGGCCTGGGTAAAACTTCCTTACCCTCATCTGCCTTTTTCTTGAAACAGTCCCGTTTCCAATAACCATTCTTCTGACAATAAAAGCATTTCCCTTTTACTTTAGATGCCCCGCCTGCCTTCGCATGGGTACCCTGTACCTCCACTCTGGCAACCCCAAACGTATTTGGTGTTCTAATGCCACCTCTCCGAAGCCTGTACCGTCCACCAATATTCCTGCCCCGCATGGGGTACCTTGCACTGAAAGCTATACCAGATCGTTTATTCGCTCGCTGGTCTGCTTGTCTTCCCTCTGCGACCTGCCTCCTGGCTGACTCTTGTAATAGGCGACCAGAGAAGATATCGAAAGTCAAATCCTCTGTACGAGATTGAAGTGCCATAAGAATTGGCTCGTGCGATTCTGGAAGACTCAAGCTCAGTAAGGTAACTAACTCGTTCTCGTCCATGCCTTTTCCATTTCCTGACAAACCCTGCACTTGATTTGCTAACTCCCGAAACCTGTTCAGATGTTCCGCCATATCCTCCCCTTCCAACAGGCGTAATGCCCACAATCTCTGTATGAGTACCATGCGCCCACTGGCCCCAATCCCTTGGTGAACTGTACGTAGCGCTTCTCAGGCATCTTTTGCACTAGTCCACTCCTCAATATGTGTTATTTGTGAGTCTTTAACATTTAGGGTAAGAATAGTGAATGCTGCATTATCGCGGGACAATGCCTTGTCATCGCTCGTGTCGAGATTTTCTTCGATGTCTGTAAGTAACCCTTTCTCCTTGAGAATAGAGATTACTCTAAACCTCCATGCTTGGTAGTTTCTCTTACCGGAAGCCATGGACCTGTCGAGTTTTTCGATTGCCTGGGTAACCGAGGTTGTTCCTGAGATACCAGTGGGATTTGAAACGGTGGTGGAAGATGCAGACATCGTGTTCTGGGTTTTGTGAAGGATCAACTCGGTATATGGTAATTGGAGAAGACAAGACGAAGTGGGAACCGGTGTTGGTGTCAGCTGAGTATTGGGCTCAGCTGCGCTGACCGGGCTCATAACCTATTATTATGAGTTCTGGATGGGAGAAGAAAGCGCTGGAAAGATGAAGAAGTACAAAGAAGTCAAGAGAGGAGCGTGAGTATATTGATCGGAAGCGTGGCTTTCTTGCTTACTTGTCTAACTATGGTGGAGTATAGGGTTTATATAGACAATAGAAAGAGATGATTCTACCATGTTCTCTCCCGGAAATGCATCCGGAGATATCTAGGGCAAATACAGTTCCGGTCCCTTTGCCGTCAGGCATTCTGGCCTATTCACCGGTTTCCTGTCCGGTTTGCTCTGCGCCTTCAACTCCGCCTTCAACTCCAGTTTATGTCTCCAGTTTCTTGTCCGGTCATTACCGGCCATTCCTCCGAATCATCCTTTAGTATACCATCAACGTATATCCGCTCCTCCTCTTGATTGATAATAAGCGACCAAGGAAACTAACACACAAGAAATAATATGCAAACTGGGACAAAGGAAAATACATCAGCATGGAGTGATCGCCGGTGTTCTTCAACAAATTTGTCCTTCAACTATTATCCTTCTAAGCTACCGGTCCCTTGAAGCCTCCCTTAGCACCTGCGCTAGCAGGTCTATCGCCGGCCCTATTGTATTTTCGTTAGACAGGAATAAACCTGTTACAGTTGTTGAGAACTGTGAGATTTGAAAGCACCTGGTTGCACACCTCACCTTTGTGGATCACATGTTTCACACTACTATGCACTGTATTAGGTAAACACACACCCATCAATTTTCCCTACTGCTCTTCGACCGTTTAGCCTCCATTGATGGTCGGCACCGTCTCCGGTTGCCTGACGGCCGTCTATTGGTAAACAGGCCCTAAATTAGTTTTGACTTTAAATGAAATTCCAAGCTCGCGTTATTGGGACAATCTGTATTCAAAAGAGTAAACCTCTATTTATACCCACCCTTAGTCATATACTTCAGCCCATACCAAGGAAATACAGTACTCTTTCCCCGAAAGAAGTACCCAAAGACAGAGCGGTATATTTTGTATGGGCGCTCAGAGGCGCACCTACATTTTACCATACATTTCTTTAATCCCTGTTTTCTGGTATTCTACCGGTACTTCTTTCGGGGGACGAGTATATATAAGTTACACATTGGCGCATTGGTGTGTGGCTTGTTAACCAAGCTCTTTTCACTCCTGCGACCGTACAGAATGAGAAATCGGATTTTTCAACTGCTTATTCCCTCATCCACAGTTACCCTACCCTTCCACACGACAACGCCAAAGAGAAATCTATCATTAAGAGGCGAGAATTGATTTCTGAGAAGCAAACAACGCCACTATGAAAATCCTCCCGAGCACAGAACACGAGAAATGGAAGCCAACTAACTTATGGCATATCCTGTCATTCACTAATAGTAGCGAGTCTGAATTTGAAACTCCTTCTGTTCTGATCGTTCGGGCGGCTCTCGCCACTATTTTTTGACCTCATTTTTGCATTGGGTGATAGACCCGCCGTGCCCTGAGCGAGGTGGTGCCCTCAGCGAGGCGCGGCGTTCATAGTCCAAGGAGGACTCTTACTAAACACCGGTTCCGCCACAGCAACTCTACCGTGCCCCGCTGAGGGCACCACCTCGCTCCGGGCACGGTGGGTCTACGAGTTTAATTACCGAAGGGAGCTTGGTGAATTGCCGTTCCTTTATACGGCTCACATGGTGACGGATTAGTTCCCTTGGGGTTGGGCGGTAGTCAGGTACTGAAAACGAAGAACTCCGGGATAGTTTCTCTTCTCTTCAAAACGCAAGAGGTACGGCCAAACAATTGTCAGTATCGAGAAATCCCTTCTAGAAACAAAAATCCCACAACTCACCATCAATTCAAGTCCGCTAAGCTAACTCCCAAGCCTCTAAGCCAACCCAGAGAACCGCAAAGATGAGAAAAAATACAACCGAAAAGAAAGCCCAACCTTGCCGGTTGTCCGACTATCTCGGTACAGGAGATCATCCTCTTGTTATCCGCTATCACAAAATTTCCTTCCTCGGTTGACGGTCCAAACGGTTCTCCGTTGTGCTGCTGTTGCCGTGGGTGCTGAGATGAAGGCGCGAGGGAAGTGAAAGATCGTAGCCTTACAAAGAGTCCCCCCCCCCGTGTCTGCCAAGACTAAACCACAGCCACCCCTGTAGTAAATGCGACACCTCTTCTCCCCCATTCTACACAAACCCAGCGTACTTCCCTTTCCGAGCAAAGTGATATCATGAACAACTATCTACTCGTACTGTTAATATAGATGTTCAATTTGTTGAAATTTTGCTGCTCACCACTTTCAGATCCTTCGACGGAAAACTACTACTACGAGGACGACATCTTATCGAAAGGTTACTAGAACGAACTATTTTCAGACTACCATTGTTTGATACTGACTGCACTACTGTTAGCTTCATACAGATCACGCACAACCCTGCATACCTAGTTCATCACCGATCATCAACCCTGAAACACCATAAGTGAAAGGTGCGACAACACCCAAACACACTATCATCACGACACCCAGCACAATGCCTGTGATATCAACTAAACACAACATCCCTCGGTCTATCATGATACCAACAGCATAGTGCCATCCCCGACCCTCGGTGACCTGGATTTCACCTAGGTTATGAGGCGGAGGAGATTCGGCAAAGATGGGTAGTGCCATCCCCGACCCTCGGTGACCTGGATTTCACCTAGGTTATGAGGCGGAGGAGATTCGGCAAAGATGGGTAGTGGAGGAAATGTGAGGAGAGAATCAGCATACGCAGGTCGTACATCCGAAAGGGAGCTTCTACTTTGAGGAGGATAAAAGGACTCCTGTTTCCCCTTTGTTCGTTGTTTTTGACCATCCACCAGACATTCACTTTTGTCTTCGTTTTTTCTTCTGTACACAGAGTATCAGTCTCTCGTTTTCTTTATTCTTTATTGGATTTATTTTCTTATCACCTTAGTTGTTCGTATCGAGAAAGGTCTTTGGTTCCTCCCACCATCTGTGATCGAATCCGCTGTTCACCAAACCATTTTGTTCAAAACAATTGCTCTCCCCTCAGAATTCCGGCAGCACGGTTCCCTCATATCCGAGGATTGGGGACTTGGTGACCCACAGTGGTTTCGTGGGGTGGATGCTGTGCCTCCAGGGGAATGGCGGGGAGGCGCTGGGGTTCTTCACGTTGTATTAGTATAATACCTCTCTGTACAAACACCCTCCAATCACAAAGCTTTCTCTTTCCTGGAAATCTACTCATACCCATGTTTGCAATCCCCTCCCGATGGGTCTTTGTAGTTCATACTTACAAGAGTCAATGTTATAGTAGCATTATAGCATAACCTTGCATATCGACAACTAGAATAGTGTAATTCACAGATTGAGGACTTAGACTTGCTCACAATCCACAGAATTATACCACAATTGCTTTATTGGAGACTATTAATATAACGTGATTCCCGGGGAAGTGGCTCACGACAGGGATCCGGCTCACCGATAGCAACCATGGGAAAATCCAATCCACATTTAATTATCTCAACAAATAATTGAGAAATCACCTTGAGAATCAAGAGACAGGTACTTTGGGATATAGAGAATCTGAAAATTGAGTTTTTATTTTTGTAGTCATAAAGTGTTGCTCAGATATGGTGATTTTAAGATTGCCCATTTCATAAATGAATCATAGCCGTTCATTAGCATAAAAAGATTAAAAACCCTTGAAGAATAATATTAAAAAATGGATATAGGGATAATATAAGTCTTATATATTCAGAATAATCAGGTTTTAATTTTATTCATAGGCATTTTTGAAGGCAGAAGTCCTTAGAAAAGAGGTAGAAAATATATACACATTACATACAAATTGGACTAATTCTACCATGGAATATCTATATACAAAGTTGACATATGAACTCAATATCTTGGAAAAACCTTTATGATGATATCTGAAGTTAGTATATGAAGTTTGAAGTTAGCTAAATACAGGCTTTATATATTTTTCACATGTATTTAAAAATGATTCCTACTATATAACAAGTAAGACTCATACAAACTAGCTACAAGTCAAAATTCAATCATTTGAATAAATATAAGTCAATTACCAATTAGAGAAGTTTTAGTTGACAGAGTAGCCACTTAGTAGATTGGTTTAGGATATATATTTATTATAATAGGTGGTAGGAAGACGATCGTTGATTTGTAATTAGTGGAGATTAATATAGAATCTGATCAACAACCATCCTTGAACCTGGCTCTAAATAGTACTACTAGTCTTCCTAGGGCTGTTGAGTTAATCTAATAACTTATTATTTATTTAAATAATATATTATTGAGTTTTAAAGATACATAAGAATATATTTTGACCTTTTGATAGTTTCATATTGATCAATGCACAAATTATGTAAAACATTTTTATTTCCCTTCAAAATATATAAACTGACTTAGGATATGATAGTAAAAGATATGTCAAGATATTGAGAACATAGGTCAACTATATATGTAGATATTCTATGGTAGAATTGGTCCAATTCGTATGTAATTTGTATGTATTTTCTACCTCTTTTCTAAGGACTTCTGCCTTCAAAAATGCCTATGAATAAAATTAAAACCTGATTATTCTGAATATATAAGACTTATATTATCCTGGTGTCTATTTCTTAATATTATTCTTCAAGGATTTTGAATCATTTTATGCTAATGAAAG
>Ga0307509_10007962_pt1 | contig 13667 bp, 9 predicted proteins | sample 10_EM_MG_FD_202245 | JGI IMG/M metagenome (GOLD analysis project Ga0307509, IMG submission 202245) | Populus trichocarpa ectomycorrhiza microbial communities from riparian zone in the Pacific Northwest, United States - 10_EM | ecosystem: Host-associated > Plants > Roots > Unclassified | place...
GTCTGGGACCAGTTCAAACCGGACCGGACCACCCAAGTTAGTCGGGTCCAGTCATCGCCATCACCAGGACTGGCCAGCCCGGTCCCGCCTCCAAGACTTGACCGGTCGGACTATTCGGAACCCTGGTCTCCACCGTACCCACGGCGAAACTGGACCGGTGGCGAACAGGGGTATTTTCGTGGGCAAAAAGTGAATCATCGAGGTTAGGGTTCCGAAAGATTACTGGTAATTAATCCCTGTTCGCCCCCAGTCCAGTTTCGCCGTGGGTACGGTGGAGACTGAAGCATCTCCCGCCCGACCGGATGGAAGCGAAAAGACTGCACCCAACATACCTGGTACCCCAGGCCGCAGTGAAGCCGTCCTCTGCCTTCCAAAATTCTCTCCCAGATATCTATAACAGCCTCGCCCCAGATATTAGTTAGAATATGAGAATTATTTTTAATAGTTGTGCACGAGTATACAGGGAGCTGTGGAATCGCTTAAGAAGCAAAGTATTAAAGAGAAAAAATAATAAAAGATGAGAAACTTGAAAGAGGTGGGGCAACCAAGATATTCTTAAAGCGATCAGTTCTCAATGCTAATCGCATGGCCTATAGATGACTATCACGCCTGAACAGCTTTCGCGGGCATGCCAAAGCAATTTCAGGATGGTCTGGCCTACGGCCTACCCCATTGGGAACCCTGCCGATTAGATTACCTCTTCAATAATAAAAACACCATAATTTGTCTATTCTATTAAGGAGATACTCTCGTCTATTACATAGCCCAGTCTGTATACTCTCCTTTAATCTATTAATTTTGCTAGTAGCTGCTCTGCCTTTGGTCTAGTGCACTTGGCAAGTGAATCATAGGGGGAATCACTCAAAATTGACTTGTACTACGAGCATTACAGTTATGTGTAGACTAAACCGGATTAGGAACTTCAAGTGATAAAAAGTGAGGACTTTTTGTGATGGCAAAAAGTCGGGCGCAGTAAGACGAAGAAGCAGCATGTGTTACAGCGCCCGAAATACCTTTATCCCTTAGAGCGCTGAAACAATGAAATTCAGTGCCGCCAAGAAATTGCGCAATTGAAAGGATGTGAGGGTAGGGATTAAGGTTACTAAATGGGCTGAGTGATATCAGAAAAAGAACTAAACTGAAGACCTTCCAACACCGTGATATAATGGAAAACAAGAATGACCAAGGGCTACATGACACCATTCACACTGAGATCTAACTTGGTGTATTTTTACCTCCGGGCCTCCTTGCTTTCGGTGCCAACGACACCATAAACACCACGCTCGAGTAGTTCTCCGTACCAGAAGATGGTCTCTTAAGGTTCCACCTCCTCCTACCGGCTCTGATGGTAATGAGTTCTTTGTAATATAGGATTGTCGTAGTGGATTGCGGAGGTGATACTTGGATCGGCTTCTGTAAAGGAAGGTGAGTTTAGGCTTTGAAGAGGAGCTTTTGTGACTAGCAGTAAGAAGAGAAGTTGTAAGTGAAGAACGAAACCTGCGGTGGGTTGTAGGAGAGCCATTGATTCGTGCAAGCCGGTAGGAGTTGATGATTGCCGTGTCCAGCAGTCAATAAAAAAAGGGCTGCTAGTTCCGGTGGGCAACACGTTGCGTAGAAAAGTAAGATCGCAGCTGATCGGCAATATCGACACTGCTTATGTATTGGTTATAGTCATTGTCGATCTTAGAAATTGATAATAGCTTGCGATATTCCCTCTCAGAAAAAGGCTTTCAAGCAGCAGCAGCGTTCGTGCTGGTTTCTCTTGGCTTTCAACGAAGTTTTTCTACCCAAGAGGTTGATTTCTCAAGATTATGAACGGTGGATAATAAATGAACGGTATTATTATCCTGCCACAGAAAGGCCATTACGGGAGGGATTCCCCACCTGTTAGGCTCGGGTGGCTGGTTTCCTTTTAGCTTTTTTGCTGAATCAACTACCTCGCGTACTATGACCCCAGTTGCAAAATTTCATTGCAGCATACTTGCTGCCTTGTCTTTATTGACATTTAAACAAGGGGGGAAATCTTTGCTACTATACCTTACCGTGCCACATGCTCTAATTCCAAAATCAAGCAAACGTGCAAAGAGCCGAATATTTGAAAAGTAATTGTCCATGTAGGCAGTAAAAAAGTGGGTGCGATAGGGTAGTGTTGTAAGCATTTGGAGGACATCAGAGGAGGTAGGCGAAAGGGGATAGGGTTTTTTTATCTGCTTTGAACTTGCAAAGCTTGTAATGCGTAAAGTGAGCTCCCAGTCAAATGTGTATCCTGCATCACACAATGCTAGTACCTTATATCCTAAACTAATAGGCTTATTTGGTATTTTGATGGTATGAGCTGAGCGACCTTGGAAGTGAATCATAATCTCATCAATAGCCACATTGGTTGATGGAAGAAAACAATCCTTTAAGCATTTCCGAAGGCTGCTATTTAAGGGTTCAAGCTTCTTCTACCACTCCTGAGCTGGAATTGAAGCCTTTGATGGCTCTGAGATATGCAAATAGCGCTTCAGCTGTTGAAAGCGTATATATCTCATTCTGGATATCGGTTCACGAACTACGCCTCCCACAGGACGCCAAAAGATCCTCAGACTAGCACCTCTTACTAGCCCTAGGTGAATTAAGATGGCCAAAAATATTTGAAGCTCTGGAACCGTGGTTGGATACCACTTCCGGACAAAAGGGTGCCTAGTGTCCCGCAGGCCGGCATCATGTATACTCGCATACATGTTTGTGTGCTTGGGGAGAATTTCTAGTTGTTGCTATGAAACAAAAAATGAGAACAATCGATAAGGGTTCACAAGCCCAGTTGCTGGCCCCATAGCACGAGCTTGGTGTGACCGAAAAAGGCCTTGGAATGGTGTATGGGATGGGGGAGGTGGAAGATTTCGGATCTTTTCGGCCGCAGAGACTGACTCCAATTCTTGCTCCTTTCCGCTTCCTTTTCGCTTTCCTTTTTCCTCCTTTGATAGAGGGGAAATGGGTTCCGAACATGGTAGGCCTGCCGGTTTGGTTTGCGATTCTGCACCTTCAGTAATACATTAGAATTCTGCCCGCCTATTGGGCTTAGGGGGTGTTTGGCGCGTCCCTGATTCTGATTTGAGATCACGTCTTGGCGTTTTCAAATCAGATTTTCAGAACCTAAATCAGACTGACCCAAAATTGTGATTTGAGATTGGGACTCGCCAAACACTCTGTAATTTGATTATGATTTCGCCTTATATTTTTTACTTTTATAATCTAATACTAAATAATTTTTAACAATGTATTTAACAAATAAAATAGAATCTGTAAAGGATATAATTAAAGTTGTATAGCAAACCCAATTGTAGATTCTCTTAAACATTTATATCTCTTTGTTCATACCTATGCATAAATTATTTCTATCTAATATACCTTTCATAATACAAGCAACAATAATAAATAGCATTCATAGCCCTCTTATTACCACTTGCAGTCGAATCAAGTATGATCCTATCATACTAGATTATTTTTTTGAGCTGAAAGATGTTTCCAAGATGTTAGATATTTGATATTATTCATTCGTTGTACCTATTGAATGCAAGATTTCTTTATGGCACTAACTTTATGCTAGTAATTTAGGTAAAGCACTAGCAGAACTATTTTGAAAAAAGGTCCTATGGAGAACTCACTCTCACTCCCTGCGTTATTGGAAATAATATCCTCAGCTACGAGTGCATCAACATTTGCCACAATAGCAGTTGTCAAATACGTAATAGAGACTAATAAGGAGAGATTTTTCTAACGAATTGCTCCTGACTCTGGCCAACAATATACAGATGAGATATTAAGCTTATAGAATTCATTACACATAAAACAATGCCTATTAATCCAGCTTCATATCTTCCAAAGGCTCAAGTGTACTTAGTCAATTTTATGAACACTATGTTAACAAACAGTCTCTCATAATAATCATCAAATATATCTTATTTTACCCTAACCTAGTGCTCAAGATATTATGATATAATATAACCCCAAATCATATACAAAAATTTCAAATCAGAATCGCGTATCCAATCCGATTTCAAAATGGGTGCGCCAAACACCACCTGATTTCAAATCGTGATTTCAAGTCAAATCGTGATGTCAAATCAGAATCGTGGCACGCCAAACACCCCCTTAGTCTCATACCTTTCCGTAATTCGAGAGCAACTGGGCTTTGCTGGCCCACTTTCTCAGTTATCCCCTGACTCAATACGTGTCATTTCCTCGTTTGTGGCATATTTTCTGGCAGAATTCAGAACAATCAAGATGAATTATTTTCATCTTCTTACTCCGTTCAGCTTCTCGTGATGTTGCTTCGTGCTTATTCACCATCTGTCTTAGACAGCATAGTTGCCCAATTTCTTGGCGGCACTGAATTTCATTGTTTCAGCGCAATAAGGGATACTTGTGCACAAGGCACAGGGGCATGTTTGCGCACAAACCACGGATTATCTTGCAGGTTAACCTAAATTAACTGGGTAAACATTCGGTATACCATGAAAACAATTGAGACATTCCCTTATACCATGAACTATAGTACACGGTCTTGTTGCTATAAGTTTGTATCTTGTCTGGCAAGCTAACCACAACTGTGGCGCTTATTTTTGCCAACTGAGCTAAGAGCAATAGGGGAGTTTTTTTTTGGCCGACCAAGCTAGCAGTGACTGGTTTTTTTTGTCAACTAAGCTAGCAGTGACTGGTTAATATTTTTTGCAGACCACAAACACAGATCTCAGCATGATAGCACTCCCCTCTTTAAATGCTCCCTTCACCAAATACTTCCTTTGTAGAATCCTTCACTTCTCCTATTATTCCCCCTGGCTCTCATGTTGCCTTCTTCAACTCTTGGTTGTTAGGCATATGAGAAAAGCGTAGCTTTTCCACCTATTTTTGTATACTCTGGGGTTACCCTACCTTCACCCTGTGAAGCTAACACCCCCTTCTGGCCCTGGCCTTGGGACAACGCGACAACACCAGACGGCGTAGCAGTTGCGTCCCAACACCAAAGGACACTATCATTGGAACCTATCTCATAACACCATATACGTTGCGGCTGTCCGTCCGACCGGATGCTGTTCGCAGGATATATAAGAAGGGATCTTTGGCCAGCTTATGCAAGTGTTCTGAGCGAAATCTGTCCACATCGCATAAAGTCACAGACATAGCGGTACGGCACAGGAAACTATGTCACTAAAGTAACGGGACGTTTTCGTCGTGTCTACTCTAAAAGTGAAATAGGAGTATGACCGCACCCACACCAATGGTATAGTACTATATGGGATCATTCGGTAAGGAAAGACTATGAGAGAATTGTGCCACTGGTACGATCCCGATTGATAGTCTGACCGAAGCCTAAGCGCAGGAACCAAGAGTGATATCTGCTACTGCGATAGGTCCAATTACGAAGTTGGCCACTTCGTTCGTCCGATAATGAGAACACTGTCTAGCATGCAGACAAGTTTCAGTTCCTCCTAACGGAAGAAGGATTGTGAACTCTGACTGGAACATAGTACCACACCAGAAAAATCAAGAGCTCTCCAGTCCGGAAGTCAATAGTTGGGCGATATTGTTCAGGGTCAAAAGGTGTTCGCACTAGAGGAAATGTTTGGAATGGTTAGCAGGTACTTAATTTGTATGGTAGTTACTTGTAGGCCGCGCACTCTATCGACGGGGGATATAAATATCCAAGTGCCTCCCCAGCTTTACTGAAATAATCAGGCTACGGAGAAGAGACCTTATCAATATAATAAGTTATTACAAGAAAAAGCTTTGTAACTATTTTACGCACGGTTATATTGAGCCTTCCTAGACACATCTCTGTCTATGATAAAGTGCCCTGGTCTTACCCATCTCGCTTGTTCTTAGAGATCTGGTACCACCTAACATTGGTACCCCAAAAAGCATTGGACTGTAGTCCTTGCTTTGGATAGTTAAAGACTGAGTTGTAACTCTGCTTTTCAATTCTACTATTCACGCACATGCAACCTACCGGTCAGGCTCAATTCACTCTTTACACACAACATGGATTACCCAAGGGCTTCAATGTGCACCCCTGCCAGCAGTCTCCAAGGCTCCACCTCATGTGCCAAAAGGAGAGAAAAAGGAATTGCCTCTAGCTTTAAATGCCAAAATCCTTAATTCAACTTTCAAGTTCTGCCTGTGGAATGTTGACAAAATGAACAAGGCCCTAAAGCATTATCCAACTACAATCTACAAAAGAAATTGGCCTCTCAACTACAGCTATCAGTAAAAGCGAAACAGGTAGCAGTAAAAGCACAAGAGAAAGGGAATTTTACCTTTAAGTATGTGTTTGAAAGCAATTGTAAGTTCAACTACTTAATAGAATATATTAAATACTAATTACATAAAATGGGTAATACTATTGAGGTATTTTTCAATGTTAGCTATCATGAAAAGTGTTCTCCTCTTACTACAACCATCTGCACCCTTGAAGATACGGAGTCTGTCGGCTCAACCTTTGAGCAGATAGATGTTGGAGAAAAAGAACTTGATATGGCCTTGAATGGAATTATGAAAAAAAAATTGTTATGTTTGGTGCAGGCCTGAAGCTAGTTTAGGGAAGCAGATTGGGGACTATGTGGAAAAGGCCATGTGCTGGAATATTGAGTAATGCAGGTCAATTAATCCACTAGGAATACCAAAGGATTCATGACCTAAAGAGTACAAGGAATATGTTCTTTCAAAACACCTTTGTTGGCCACCTTGGGTGTGGACTGGAGTTTATCATTGGGGTATTTGGATAGAGCAAGAACATATTGATCTTGGAAGTGTTGCTACTAGCGATACAATGACAAAAACTCAGATAGAAATAGTGATAGGGCCCCTGTTCAAGTCAATAGGAGTTTCAACAAGGGCTTAGTGAATTTTATTGGCAGCGGTTCATATCGAGTGCATGCAGAAGTATGAGGAAATACTAAAAAGATGTCCCAACACAACAAGGACACTCTTCAGAACTGATGAAAGAGAATGGTTTACTTTGCAAAAGTGTTTAGATAATGTGTTTACTGAGTCTCATGTTGACAGTTGAGATGTGAAAAAAGGTTCAGCATCAATATGTCCTTTGGGAGAGTTTAACATTCAAGATTGTTGTATTACAGAACTAAAACAGGTGTTTGTATATAAAGTAGGGTCTATTAGCTTTCTGAAAAGTGAGCAGTTTGAGCATTGTACTTGAGATGGAGTGGACACCGATTTGGTCTAGTGGCTACTATTTATAAAGCAGTTAAATGGAGTTATTGTCCAGGAATGAATACTAGTGCTAAGGTATTTTTTGTAACATAAGTTAGCTTATAGTATAAAAATGAACCTTGAAAATCATCATAGAAACAAAGATTTAAGTCATAGATAGAGACTTATAATGTATTTTTGTTTATTATTTCGCTTTTAGAATTGATTACTATCTTAATAGTGCACTTAGGCTCCACTGTCTTCTTGAAAGTCAATGATACTCTAAGTTTAGCTTAAATGAGTTAGTTTATACTATTACAAAGTGGTATCGTATGATGAAAGTTGCTAAATAGAAGCTAATAGTTGTCTGGTCAACAAGCATTGATATCCATTCACAATGTGAATCAAGCAGAATGAGGAAATTTGAAAACAATGTGTCGATAGAGAACTCTCTCTTGCCCTTCCAATAGTTTAATAGTTCAACTATTTACATAGTCTATAGTTTCTATCTGTTGGCTATCCATCTACTCCTATCGATACTTTTCTGAAGATATATACTACTCTCTATTATCTAATTCAAATTACTAATCAGTATCTTTCCTCATCTTTATCCTTATCTCTTTTCCTTTTAAGAGATTTAAAATCTATCCTACTTCAGACAATGCCTACTATCCCACTTGAGTTTGGTGAACTTTTCCCAGGCTTTTGACAGCTAAGAAAGGCAGCTCAGAATTGGTCGATTGTGGATAAGTTTGCCTTTCATATGCATCTAAAGAATAAAGATTTAGTGGATTACAGATGCAAATTTTCAACACCATATCCAGCCCGCGCCTCTGACAATACAACTGTAAGCAATTGGAGAGTTTTTGCAAGCCAAACAAGAACAGAAGACATTAAGATTAGCCCCCTGATCTCAGAACATAATTGTCTTAGAGCAGCAATTCCAGTTCACTCAACCTGCAATAACCGATTCTGGCTTACGCAAGAGGTTCCCCAGCACTTATTTGTTCAAGTTAGCACACGAAAGACAACATCTTGAGAACTTATTGACATGGTTCAGCTTCATTATACTGAAGCTGTCAGCTACCAGGCTGTATATCGAGCATGTGCAAAACTCAGCAACAATACAGTTGAGAATGAGTGTAATTGTTACCTACATCAACCAGCTTATTTAGCAAATGTTCAAGACACCAATCCCTTGGCATATTTACGATTAGATATGATAGCGACAGGGAAGATCGATCCTTCAAAGGGACAGCAACCTTTGCAATTCTGACATGTTTTTATCTGTCCTGCAGAAGCACAACTCTACTTTCAACAATGTCGACAATTTGTTACTATTGATGGAACATTCTGCAAAGCCCCGTAGATTCAAACTCTCCTCCTGGCCATATCGCTGAATGCCAATAGTGATATTGTTCTTCTTGCATAAGCTATTGTTGAAGGAGAAAATAGTGACTCTTGGACCTGGTTTCTATATCACCTGAAGCATGCGATCCCACAAATCATGACTGCAATAATTATGAGTGATTGTGATAAGAGCTTGATTAATGGAGAGGCTATCCTTGGTGAAGGAATAGTTAGGCTCACTGCTGTTTTCATATTTGCCAAAACTTTAAAGCTAAGTTTGGAAACCTGCTAACAGAGCAACCCTTTTGGGGAATTGCCAATACCCGATCTGAAGCTGTCTATACAACAAGGTTACTGAACCTTGAGGAGCACAAATCTGAGGCTGTGAATTACCTCTGTGGAATTGAAGCAGAGCTCTGCATAACTGCATTCTTTCCTGGTAAAAGATATGGTCACAATACTTCAAATATTGTCAAATCATTTATAGGACGAATGTAGGTCTCTTGTGATTCTACATATCCCACCCCCGCATGGATGGCTCGCAGCCCCAATCAAATGGTAGCAAAAAACTGGTAAGGCCGTTCCTGGGAATTGGTCAGCGTCCTACACCATGTGATGGCTGCGACTGTCAGCCAAACTATTCGATCATAATTGATAGAGGTGCTTCGACCTCGTGCTCGTGTGTTGACGGGAGGATTCAATAATCTGTTATTAATACGTAAAAGGACCGTGACAATCCATGCTTTGATCCTACATCTGGAAAGTACCACCCGCGCGACCCGTAAGTACCCCAAGGAAAGGTTCTGGTGTGTATTCCCTATGGAGGCTGCTAGCTACGGTTCACCTTCAGTAGTGAATACTCTCCTAGTACATCCATAGCCCTATGTCTCCGCATATGCCCTATACATCCGTTCATGTCCTAGAACGTTCGCTTGTCCACGCTTTAGTGTTCTTCCATACCATGTGCGCTTCCCCTTGCCTGCGCTCCTCGCTGTTCCTAATACAACATTCTGCTACGGGATTATCATATCAACAATAATAAGTGAACTGTCGTGCAGATCTGGACTATAAAGCCCACACATAATGAGTTAGTGCAAACACTCCCCAACGATTTCCAAAAAAGCTAAGTGTTTCCCGCGGGAGTCTCGAGTAGATGTGTGGTGCCGCAGGACTGAACAAAGTCGCGGCTAAGATTTGTGAATTAAAAGTGCATGGCCGGGGTACAAATATCGTGCTTGGCAAACCTGCAGTAAATGAAGGATGGGTTGGTTTGGGAAAGCCCTCTCCAAGAACAGCATGCTTGCAAGGATGGGGTGGTGGGTATTTATTATTCTCTTGGCGCGGGAGTGATTCGCGGGGAGCCTCTCTCGTGAAACACCAAACCAAAATTTGAGCAAGAAAGTACGGTACGAGTACCCGTGCCTTAACCCCACTCCCCCTCGCTTAGGTAGATCAGGCACCCATTAACATCCCCAATCAACTGCCCTACTGTGATACCATCATCTCCCCCGTCTCTGAATCTTTTCGGATATGAATACATCACACACGGAAAACGAAGGATTAAGTCCGAGCCCATGGTATGGCTTATCGAACATAGGTACCGACCGTCACATGACCAACAGTATTCACGGCAACTTGAACACCAATGCTGGAAATGTGTCAAACAGCAATAACACCACCATAAACGTAGGAATGGATGGAGAGTCTTTGCGGATCCAAGAATGGCTATCTCCGCTCGAACCTCATAAAAGGCATCAGAATGTGAGAAATCGTCGGCTTGATGGTGTTGGAGAATGGGTTCTGCAGAGAAGTGAGTTCCAGTTATGGTGCGGGAGTCGGGCTGGGTCCGTAAATTCTACGTTGCTATGCTATGGGGGTCAGGGGGTTGGCAAGACCTATATAAGGTACGGTACCAGAGTGTTCTCCACGAGGAATGGACCATATTAACGAATAGTTAAATTAGTTCATTAGTAATAGACACCCTGCGGAAGCAAGCCCGGGGACGGAATATCGCCGTTCTGTCTCTCTATTGCGATTACCAGGCGCAGAAGGATCAATCGGCGGTAAATATGATAGGGTGTCTACTTAGGCAGGCTGCTTTGCGACCGCCGGGGGTTCCTGACGAGATCAAAAGCTCATTTAGCGAGTCGAAGCAAGAAGGTGGCCAGGGCCTGCGATTGCCGGACATGGTGAAATTGTTTGTCCAAGTAACCGGGTCCCTTGACCTAGTATACATCTGTGTAGACGCCGTGGACGAGATTCTGCCAGAGCATCGACCAGAGTTTATTCGCGCCTTACAACAGATTATTCAGGATGCACCAAATACGAGGCTATTTCTTACCGGAAGGCCGTATGTTCGCGGGGAACTCGACAAGCATCTCACCAAGGGAACCTATATCATACACATCGCGGCTGATCAGGGAGATATCATGAGATACCTAAGCCGAAAGATGGACGATGACCAGGATCCAGGCTTGATGACAGAAGATTTGAAAAATGATATCATGAGGACGATATTGGAAAAGACTTCGGAAATGTGAGCAATGCCAACCCTATTACAAATTTGAATGGCTAACCAGTATTCCGCTCAGGTTCCTACTTGTCGCCTTAAATATCGACGCAATCTTGGGTGAGACTTCGTTGGGGAGGAGAAGGAAAATGTTACAAAAGGTGGCGACCACGGGCGTGGACCTCGACAGTGTGTATGCCCAAACACTACAACGAATAAGGGAGCAGAGGGGAGACCGATCCAGGCTAGGGATTGAAGTGCTGATGTGGGTATCCCACGCCGAGCGGCCGTTGCGGATTGACGAACTCTGCCATGCTCTAGCGGTAGACACGCAGTCAACGGATCTAGACCCGGAAGACATCCCGCCGCAAGATACAGTGCTAGGGTCATGCTTAGGGCTTGCTGTGGTTGACGCGGGGGCATTGACGGTCCGGCTAATCCACTACACGCTTCAAGAGTACCTCTCCCGGCCTGGTATCCTGCCTGATGCCCACAAAAAACTTGGCCATGCATGCTTAGCCTATCTAAATTACAACCAGGTCAAGGGGCTTCCGGCCAAGAATTTTTTGAATCTCAGTGACGTCCCCTTTCTCGAGTACTCTTCCTTGTATTGGGGAAGCCACGCAAAGGTGGAACTATCGGATTGCGCGAAATCACTTGTGCTAGAGCTTTTCGACCTGGCTGGCAACCATATATCTGCTACCCTACTTCTCAGGCGGGTTGGGTGGCTCCACCACTGTTCGCTTCCCCATCACGTGTGGCCCGGTTTACACTCTGCATCCTACTTTGGAATAGTTGAGATTGTGGCTGCTCTGATAGAGACGAAAAGCTGTGACATCAATCAGAGCGACTGTTTTGGTCTTACAGCGCTCACGTGGGCTGCTCGTCAGGGAAATGAGGAAGTTGTAAAACTACTACTCGCGCGGGACGAGGTCAGCCTTAGCCAGACCAACGGTGATGGCCGGACGCCTCTCTGGTGGGCTTCCCTATATGGTCACGAGGGGGTGACCAGACTGCTGCTGGCTCGGGGCGATGTTAGTCCCGACATGGGAGGCGAACTTTCTTCAACACCGCTCTAGTGCGCTTCTTGGAAGGGACATGAAAGAGTGGTGAAACTGCTCCTCGCTCAGGGTGATGTCGATCCCAACAAGCGATACTTGGGTTGGACTCCATTCCAGTGCGCTTCCAAGCGCGAACATAAAGGGGTGGTGAAACTGCTGCTCACTCGGGACGATGTCACTCCCGACATGCCAGATGCGTATCCTTATTTTCACTCCCAGCCCCCTCATATTCTTGAGCACTGGCAGCCGACCATAGCACTAGAGGACTATCTATTACAACATCTGCTGCTAGAGACGCAAAACCGGAGGCGGTTAATCCAGACACATGGTGAATAGGACATTATCGCTCATCGTGGTGATAACGGAGCCTAGATTCCTTCAGAGTGTCACCATTCGACAGACCTGGGCCCACATGGGATGATATCGACCCCCGCAATCCAAAAAAAACGATTGCCAAACACCACTCCTGACCATATCTATCTATAGGAATTGGGATGTTGTAGCGCTCCTCTAATCTGGGCAACCTGAGCCTCTATGGATTAGTCTCAAAGAGAGATCTTCCCACATTCCCCCTCTGCACACGTATCTCTTTCCTTTTCGCAATAGTTTCCTTACACATACCCCTTCTCAATACACCTCCCATCCTCTCTCCGAATCTCCTTACAGCCGCCCTGTATATCCTTTGCCCTCTTGAAAAATACTCTCCCCACCCACCCCCCCCTCTCTGCTTCCCCCTAAGCCCCGATCCTTGAACTCATATCCCGCATGTGCTTGTCATAGGCAAGCACCTTCTTATGTTATAATATTATGCGTTTAATTTCCTTGGGTGCTACGTGCTCGTGGTTCGGCAGACTGTTGTACTATTAGTGTACCGGTATTAGGATAGTCGAGATCGCGGGTAAATATACTATTTCTGCAAAATTGTTTGTTTTTCTATGTTTATAGATTGTCTTTTATGCACGATACTATACTCTACTCTCTTCCATCTTCTACACATACTCACCACCAGCCGGGGCCAACCTGGCTCCCAGAGATTGAAGAGACAATAGTAGGAAACCATGTCAACACGCGAGGTGTCGCCACCCTTAGTTCAGTCTTAGTTGAGCGAAGCGAGTAAGTTAGAGTGAGTGAGCGAAGTGCGAGCGGTGGAATTTACATTCCATATTCTTCCTACAAGGTGCCTAAGTTCCAGGTAAATTCGCTTAGCCGATCGTCTACTTCAGTGCGACACTCATTTCCCATATTGACAGAGCGGTAGTCTCCCGGTATGCCGCTCAACTAGATATTTGACTACGGTAAAGTTTGTCAGAGTGTTATCCGGGTAACCCAACAATCCAATTGTTCCAAGTTGCAAGGGTGTGGTGCCAGGCCGAATATGGGGCTCATGTCTTGACGATACATTAAGCTATGTTACACAAAAGAAGCGCTGAGAGCTATCTCCTTGACTGGTGTAACGATGGAAAATGTGATGCCGACCCAAAAATAGATGATGACTAAGGTCACCTCAGTATTTTTCAGTGATGGTGTGCGTAGGCATGATCACATAGAAAATATTA
>Ga0307509_10007963_pt1 | contig 13667 bp, 9 predicted proteins | sample 10_EM_MG_FD_202245 | JGI IMG/M metagenome (GOLD analysis project Ga0307509, IMG submission 202245) | Populus trichocarpa ectomycorrhiza microbial communities from riparian zone in the Pacific Northwest, United States - 10_EM | ecosystem: Host-associated > Plants > Roots > Unclassified | place...
CTCAGCGCCGAGCGCGCGAAGCGCCCCGGCTTCAAGGGCCTGAGCTTCAACACCATCGCCGCGTTCAACCCGAACGGCGCGATGCCGCACTACCACGCGACACCCGAGTCGCACGCGGTGATCGAGGGCGACGGCCTGCTGCTGATCGACTCCGGCGGCCAGTACCTCGGCGGCACGACCGACATCACCCGCGTCTGGCCGATCGGCACGATCACCGATGAGCACCGGCGCGACTACACGCTGGTGCTCAAGGGCACGATCGCGCTGTCGCGCACGCGCTTCCCGCGCGGCACGCTGTCGCCGATGCTCGACGCGATCGCGCGCGCGCCGCTGTGGCAGCACGGGCTCGACTACGGCCACGGCACCGGCCACGGCGTGGGCTATTTCCTGAACGTGCACGAGGGGCCGCAAAGCATCTCGAAGGCGATCCCCGACGCGCACATGGCGATGGAGCCCGGCATGATCACCAGCATCGAGCCCGGCCTGTACCGGTCGGGGCGCTGGGGCATCCGCATCGAGAACCTGGTGATGAACATGCCGGCCGTCACAACGGAGTTCGGCGAGTTCCTCGAATTCGAGACGCTCACGCTGTGCCCGATCGACACGCGCTGCATCGAGCGCGCGCTGCTGCGCGCCGACGAGATCGATTGGCTCAATGCCTACCATGCGACGGTGCGCGAGCGGCTGAGCCCGCTCGTCAGCGGCGATGCACTGGCCTGGCTGACGCAGCGCACCGCGCCGATCTAACCCCGCGCTGGCGCCATTCGTCCGCGCCGCATGCAGCTCATCCGGCTGCGGCGGCGCTTCATCGCAAGCGGCTGGTGCGCCGCAGAGTCGGCTCCTAAAGTTCGTTCCATCGCCACACGGAACACCCCAAGGAGCCCATCATGTTCAGCCGCATCGCCGCCTTCGCCGCCGCCCTCGCCATCGTCGCCGCCGGCTCGCTTGCCTTCACCGCCAGCGCGCAGCCCAGCACGCTGCATGCGGATGCCAAGCCAGGGGTGCGCGTGATCCAGCTCGAGCGCGTCGTCATCACGGCAAAGCGCCTCGACGCCGACGCACGTTAACCAAGACATTCGCTTTCACGGCCGGCGCCTGCCGGCCTCTCGCTTGCTCATGCGCCTGACGCCCACCGGACTCCGGGTGTCAGGCGCTTTTTTCATGCGGGCGCTGCTACGCTACGCGCCACCATGACCCCACTTCTTCCGTCATCATCACCCGCCATCGGCGTCGACCTCGGCGGCACCAAGATCGAAGCCATCGTGCTCGATGCCGATGGCCGCAGCCGCTGGCGCGAGCGCGTGCCGACGCCGTCAGGCGACTACCGCGCGACGCTGCAGGCCGTCGCCGCGCTAGTGCGGCGCGCCGAGGCCGAGCTGGGCTTGAGCGCCTGCAGCGTCGGCGTCGGCACACCCGGCACGGCCACGGCCGCCGGCCTGATCAAGAACGCGAACTCGACCTGCCTGAACGGCCAGCCGCTGCAAGCCGACCTGGCGCAGCTGCTGGCGCGCCCGGTGCGCATCGCCAACGACGCCAACTGCCTCGCGCTGTCCGAGGCCGCCGATGGCGCCGCGGCGGGCGCGGAGGTCGTCTTCGCCGTGATCCTCGGCACAGGCGTCGGTGCCGGCGTGGTCGTGCATGGGCAGCAGCTCAGCGGCCCGAACGGGCTCGCCGGCGAATGGGGCCACAACCCGCTGCCCTGGGCCACCGCCGACGAGTCGCCGGGCCCGAGCTGCTACTGCGGCCAGCGCGGCTGCATCGAGACCTGGTTGAGCGGCCCGGGCATGGCGCGCGACCACGCGGCGCGCCACGGCGAGACGCTCACCGCCTTGCGGATCAGCGAGCGTGCCGCGCAGGGCGACGCCGCCTGCGAAGCCACGCTGCAGCGCTACGAGGCGCGCGTGGCGCGCAGCCTCGCGCATGTGATCAACCTGCTCGACCCGCATGTGATCGTGCTCGGCGGCGGGCTCTCGGGGCTGGATCGCCTGCTCGTCAACGTGCCGCGCCTCTGGGGCGGTTTCGTGTTCAGCGGCGGGCTCAAGGACCCGGTGCGCACCGCGCTCAAACGCAGCCTGCACGGCGACTCGTCAGGCGTGCGCGGCGCGGCCTGGCTGTGGCGGGCGCCGTAGCGGCATCGCGTTCATCCGCGGATTTCGCATTTCGAGCGCGCCAAGCCGCAGCTCATCGGATGGCGCTGTCGCCGCCGCGGCACGGCTCCTAGAGTTCATTCCAACGCGAGCCCCGGTTCGCGCCGAAGAACCCACAAGGAGCTCATCATGACCGACCGATTCCTGCTTGCGATCCTGACCCTCGGCACGCTCGCGGTGGGCTCGCTGACCATCGCCTCGGCGCTGTTCGACGGCGCGCTGCGTGCACCGGTGATGGTGCCGGTGGTGCAACTGGAGCAGGTGGTGATCACCGCCAAGCGGCTCGCGCCGCCGGCCAAGGTCGCGGCCACGACGCGCACCGAGCCCGTCGCCCCGCGCGCGCAATGAGCGCGGGCAGCACAGCGCTCGGCTTACACGCCGGCGCGCACCAGCCGCGCCGACAAGGCCTGCGTCAGCGTCTCGTCGCAATCCTTCAGGTGCGCACGCGCATCGGCACTCAGGGATGACCGGCTCTCGGCCGCCTTGATCCGCGCGAGCAGATTGCTCGCCTCGGCACGCGCCAGCCCGCGCACATCGGCACGGCCGCCCATCGCCGGGCGCAGCAGCATCGACGCCACCCGGTTCAGGTGCTCGCGCTGCAATTCGCGGCGCGCCGCGGGGATGTCGCCGCCGCTGCGCAGCTCGCTCCAGATGTCGCTGTCCAGCCGCGTGTAGAGCTCCGAGAGCTGGAACGACCCGCTGCGCGCAGCGCCCTGGTTGTCGAGGATGCGCACCGCGACCGCGTCGCCCATCAGGTGATTCAGCAGCGTGCGCTGTACCGCGAGCACGCGCTGCGGCGGCGAGAACTCGGTCGAGACCGAGGTCGAGCCGAATTGAAGCGACTCGCCGCGCTCTTGAAAGTCGGGCGCGAGACGGCGCTGGAGCGCCGGGGTGACGACGAAGCTGTCGGCCGTGAACAGGCCACGCGAGATCACGTCGAGCGCGTCGCGCTGGGCCGCGGCCGACACCGGCTGCAGCGGGTCGCGGCCGCTGCCCGGGTAGTCGCGCAGCGTGCGCACGCCGCCGATCTGGCGCGCCAGCACGCCGACCGAGCGGGCCACGTCGTTGATCGCGTAATTGAGCGAGCGGCGCAGCACCGCGTAGTCCTGGTCAGGCGGCAGCGGGCGCGATTCTTGGCGCTGGAACAGGTCGTGTGCGATCGCGAAGCGCTTGCGTGCGAACGCGGCCTCGTCGTTGCCGAGGTCCATCTGCAACGCCTCGGGGTCGATGCCGAGATAGTTGTCTTCGTCGGTGCCGTACGCGAGCTCGGGCTCGCCGCTGCGTGCCGCGATCTTTTCGAGCGTGGCCTTCTCTTCTGCCGGCGCGATCGGCTTGTAGGCGTACTCGATCGCCCAGTAATCGTAGGGGCCCAGCGTGGTCTGGAACGGCGCCACCGGCCGGCCGCCGGGGCCAGCGAGGTTGATCGGCGCGTACTCCATCACCGAGCCGGTCAGCGCGTGCGTGCGCGTGAACTCGGGGTCGCTGAGCTGCTGCTCGCTGAACGCGCGCGAGGCGCGGAAGTTGTGGCGCAGCCCGAGCGTGTGGCCGACCTCGTGCATCGTCACGTCCTTCAGGTAGTCGAGCACGAACTGTTCGGCCTCCGGGCCGGCCGGGTCGATCTCGCCGCGCGCGGCGAGCACGTCGAGCGCGTAGTCGAGTTGCTCGGCGCCGATGTCGGCGGCTTCGCACAGGCGGGCGTCGAAACGCCGCGCCCCGAATGGCGAACTCTCCGCTTGAGACCCGCGTTCGCTGCCGACCTGCATCAGCTTGCCCCAGTCGGTCGCGTTGCTGCTCAGGATCTGCGAGCGCGTCGCGCGCAGGTTGCGCGAGGACAGGCTCTCGATGCCGATGTTGGCCGCCAGGATCTCGCCGCTGCGCGGGTCGACATGGCTGGGCCCGATCGCGCCGAACGATGGCGAGCTGTTGGTCATCCAGCGCACCGAGGCGCCGCCGTCCAGCGTGTCGACGGCGTTGTCGTCGTCGGGCTGGATCTTGACCTGGATCGCGTCCTTGAAGCCGATCTTCTCGAAGGCCTTGTTCCACTCGAGGATACCGGCGGTGATCGCGGCGCGGTACTTCAGCGGGATGGTGCGGTCGAGCACATAGACGATGGGCTTGACGGGCTCGGAGAGCGCCGCCTCGGGCTCCTTCTTCTCGAGCCGCCAGCGGTTGACGTTGCGCACCGCGGGCGTGCGCGCGAGGTCGTCGCTGAAGTCGAAGCGGGTCGCGGTGAAGTAGCCGATGCGCGCATCCGCCGGCCGGCCGGCCATCGGCTTCTCGGGCAAGGGCGCGAGCGTGTAGTGCAAGGTCACGAACATGCTGCGCGGATCGGGCAGCGTGCGCGGCACGGTGGGCACCGGCGCGCCCGCCGGCGCACCGGGTTGCGGCACCGCGATCGTGCCGGTCGCGAAGTGCGCCAGCACCTGCAGCGACACCGCCTCGGGCGCGGCATGGATCGCGGTGATGGCCGAGTTGCGCCCGTCGAAGGCGTAGCCCTGGCGGTAGCTGCGCTGCAAGTGCATGCCGATGCCGAGCATGTCGTTGACGAACAGCGCACCGGCGTCGACCAGCACCGATTTGCGCTCGGGCTGCGGCGCGCTCGCCACCGGCGTGCTCGCCAGCAGGCTCGGCGAGAACGCGGCCGCGACCGAGCGCCCTTCGGGCGTGCCGTCCTTGGCGGTGAACGCGGTGTTGCGCGCGATCATCTGCACCTGGTTGTGCACGCGGCGAAACTCGATCACGCGCTCGTCGTCCATCAGCCCGCCGAAGACCATGGCCTCGCCGATGCCGGTGGCGAGCTTGGGCGACAGGAAGAAGGGTTTGCCGAAGTCTTCGGGGCGCAGTTCGAGCCAGACCTTCTCGTCCTTCTGGTACAGCGTGACCAGGCCGTCGATCTTCTTCGCGTCCTTGATCACGGTCGCGAACGGCGCCGGGCTGCCGGCAGACGGCGCCGACGTCGGCTGCGGCGTGCCGGGCGGCACGCCCGAAGCCGCGGGTGCCGCGGACGATGCAGCAGCGACCGGTCGCGCGCCGCCGTTGGCCGACGCGGCCGCGCTGGGCGGGCTGCTCGCCGCCGGGGTCAGCGACGCGCAACCGCCGAGCCACAGCAGCGCGGCCGGCAACGCGAAGCGCAGCAGCGCGGACGGGATCGGAGCGAGGGCGGGAAGGCTGCGTGTCATGGGCGGCATCGGGGTGGGTTGAGCGGCAGTCAGTCGGGGGTGTCCGCCTGCTGCCTGGTCAGAGCGCGCGTTGTCGGGGTGAGTTCAACGCGCGCCGCGCTATTTTGCCAACAGGGGCAACGGTGCGATGGCTACTTCAGCGCCTTGAAGCGCAGGCGGTGCGGTCGCGCGCCCTCTTCGCCGAGGCGCTTCTTCTTGTCGGCCTCGTACTCCTGGTAGTTGCCGTCGAAGAAGACCCACTTCGAGTCGCCCTCGCAGGCCAGGATGTGGGTCGCGATGCGGTCCAGGAACCAGCGGTCGTGGCTGATCACCATCACGCTGCCGGCGAACTCGAGCAGCGCGTCTTCGAGCGCGCGCAGGGTTTCCACGTCGAGGTCGTTCGACGGTTCGTCGAGCATCAGCACGTTACCGCCCTGTGCCAAGGTCTTGGCCAGGTGCAGCCGCCCGCGCTCGCCGCCCGACAGGCTGCCGACCAGCTTCTGCTGGTCGTTGCCCTTGAAGTTGAAGCGGCCGATGTAGGCGCGCGACGGCATCACGAACTTGCCGACGACGATGTTGTCGAGCCCGCCGGAGACGTCCTGCCACACGGTCTTGTCGTCTTCCAGCGTCTCGCGGCTCTGCTCGACGAAGGCCATCTTCGCGGTCGGGCCGATCTTGACGTTGCCGCTGGTCGGCTGCTCCTTGCCGGCGATCATGCGGAACAGCGTCGACTTGCCCGCGCCGTTCGGCCCGATGATGCCGACGATCGCGCCGGCCGGCACCTTGAACGACAGGTCGTCGATCAGCACGCGGTCGCCGAAGCTCTTGCTCACGCCCTCGAACTCGATGACCTCGTGGCCCAGGCGGTCAGACACCGGGATGAAGATCTCGTTGGTCTCGTTGCGCTTCTGGTAGTCGACGTCCGACAGCTCCTCGAAGCGCGCCAGCCGCGCCTTGCTCTTGGCCTGGCGGCCCTTCGGGTTCTGGCGCACCCATTCGAGCTCTTTCTTCATCGCCTTGGTGCGCGCGTCTTCGGTCTTCTGCTCCTGCTCGATACGTGCTTCCTTTTGCTCGAGCCAGGTGCTGTAGTTGCCCTTGTACGGAATGCCGCGGCCGCGGTCGAGTTCGAGAATCCACTCGGCGGCGTTGTCGAGGAAGTAGCGATCGTGGGTGATCGCGACCACGGTGCCGGGGTAGCGCTGCAGGAACTGCTCGAGCCAGTCGACGCTTTCGGCGTCGAGGTGGTTGGTGGGCTCGTCGAGCAGCAGCATGTCGGGCTTGGACAGCAGCAGCCGGCACAGCGCGACGCGGCGCTTCTCGCCGCCCGAGAGCACGCCGATGACCGCGTCCCACGGCGCGAGGCGCAGCGCGTCGGCGGCGATCTCGAGCTGCAGGTCGGTGTTCTCGCTGCCGGCCGACGAGATGATGGCCTCGAGCTCGGCCTGCTCGGCCGCGAGCTTGTCGAAATCGGCATCGGGCTCGCCGTATTCGGCGTAGACCTCGTCGAGCCGCTTCTTCGCGGCGAGCGCACCGCCGATGCCTTCTTCGACGGCCTGGCGCACGGTCTGCGCCGGGTCCATCACCGGCTCCTGCGGCAGGTAGCCGATCTTCAGGTTGGGCATCGGCGTGGCTTCGCCCTCGATGTCCTTGTCGATGCCAGCCATGATCTTGAGCAGCGTCGACTTGCCCGAGCCGTTCAGGCCGAGCACGCCGATCTTGGCGCCGGGGAAGAAGCTGAGCGAGATGTCCTTGAGGATCTGGCGTTTCGGCGGCACGATCTTGCCGACGCGGTTCATGGTGAAGACGTACTGGGCCATGGGTGTCCTGGGGAATGTCCTGAAAAAGCGGGGTGCGGGCCGCAGAACGCGGCTGCCAACCCGCTATTGTCGCCGCATCGCCGGCGTCAGTTCACTTCGCGGGCTCTTGCCAGGGTTCGCCGCGGTCGAAGACGATGCGCCACGTGCCGGGCGCCTCGAGCCGCCAGACCGAGTTGAAGCGGGCGATAGGTTGGCCCGCCGGGTCGCGCACCGGGCCGCTCGAGTGCGCGAGCAGCCCGTCGGCGGTGACGACGACCTGGTCCGGCTCCCACGAGAACGGCGCGTCCTTCGCATCGAAGAAGCGCCGCCACGCGGCAACCACCTCGGCCTTGCCGTTCAGCGGCTGCGCGCCGCCGAAGAACACCGCCTGCTCGGACAGATGGCGCGTGAACGCGGCGTGGTCGCGCTCGGCCATGCTGCGCGCGAACGCACGCTCGGTCTCGGCGACCTGGCGCTGCAGCGCGGCCAGGTCCGGTTGCGCCATCGCCGCGCTGCCGGCCAGCAGACTCGCGGCCAGCGCCGCACGCAGTGTCGACATGCTCGTCTCCTCGTCTCCTCGTCAACGATCGCGCCGAGCTTAAGCCCAACCGCGTGCATAGAATCTTCGGCCCCTCTCCGATGAACACCGACCCACCCGCCAGCACCTCAGACCCCGCACCTCGCCTCGGCGCGCGGCTCGGCCCGTGGGAGCTGCGCGAGCTGATCGGCAGCGGCGGCATGGGCGAGGTCTGGGCCGCGACCCGCAGCGACGGCCTGTACGCCGGGCGCGCCGCGGTCAAGATGCTGCGCGTGGTGCAGCGCGACCCGGCATTGGCCGCGGTGATCGATGCGCGCTTCGCCCACGAGGGCGAACTGCTCGCCCGCCTCACGCACCCGCACATCGCGCAGCTGCTCGACGCCGGCCTGCTGCGCACCGGCAACGCCGCCGAAGGCACGCGCTACCTCGTGCTCGAGTACGTGCCCGGCCTGCGCATCGACGACTGGTGCGACGCGCGCAAGCTGAGCTTGAACGCGCGGCTGGCGCTGCTGCTGCAGGTCTGCGACGCGGTCGCCTTCGCGCACGCGAACCTGATCGTGCACCGCGACCTCAAGCCCGCGAACATCCTCGTCACCGCGGCCGGCCACGTGAAGCTGCTCGACTTCGGGGTTGCCAAGCTGCTCGAGGACACACCCGACGCCGGCGAGCTCACGCGCCAGGGCGTGGCTGGGTTGACGCCCGAATACGCCGCGCCGGAGCAGATCAACGGCCAGACCATCACGGTGGCCACCGACGTGTATGCGCTCGGCGTGCTGATGTTCGTGCTGCTGTCGGGCCAGCGGCCTTACGGTGCGCCCAACGCGACCGCGGGCCAGCTCGCGCGCGCCATCGTCGAGACCGAACCGCGGCGCCTGAGCGCCGACACGGTCGCGCCGATCACCGCGCGCGACGACGCCGAAATCGCCGCAGCACGCTCGACCTCGCCGCAGCGCCTGCGCCTGCAGCTGCGCGGCGACCTCGAGCACATCGTCGCGAAGGCGCTGCGCAAGCGCCCGGGCGAACGCTATGCCTCGGTGCAGGCCTTCGCCGACGACATCGGTCGTTTCCTGCGCCATGAATCGGTGAGCGCGCAGGCGCCGACCTTCACCTACCTCGCTGCGAAGTTCGTGCAGCGCCACCAGGTCGGTGTGGCCAGCGGCGTGCTCGTGACGATCGCCGTGGTCATCGGCGTGGCCGCGACGCTGTGGCAGGCGGACAAGGCCCGCGCGCAGGCCGCACTGGCGCGCACCGAGGCCGCGAACGCCAACGCGATCAAGGACTACCTGCTCGGCGTCTTCAACACCACCGGCGTCGGCGACGGCAAGACCACGCAGGACACGACGGCGCGCGAGCTGCTCCAGCAAGGCGGCCAGCGCCTGCTCGGCGACAAACAGCTCACGCCGGCCGTGCGCCTCGAGCTGCTCACGACGATCAGCGGGCTGCAGAACAACCTCGGCCTGATCGACTCGGCCGAGCCGCTCGAGCGCGCGGCCCTGGCGCTGGCGCGCGAGAGCTTCGGCGCCAAGAGCGACAAGTACGCCTACGCGCTGGTTGCGCGGGCGTTGTCGCTCTACCAGCTCGGCAAGCCGGACGAGTCCGACGCGCTCGCGAAAGAGGCGATCGCGATCATCGAGGACGCGCACCTGCAGTCGAACGAGAGCTACCCGATCGCGCTGTACCGGCTCGGCGCGAATGCCGTGCAGGCCGGCCGGCTGCCCGAGGCGATCGACTACCTGAAGCGCTCGGCGGCCGCGTTCGAGGCCTATCAACCGCGCCATGCGATGCGCTCGATCGCGCATCGCTGGCTCGGCAATGCGTACAGCCAGCTCGATGACTTCCCGGCCGCGCAGCGCGAGCTGCGGCGCTCGATCGCGCTGAGCACCGAGCAGGTTCAGCTGCGCGACTTCGGCGTGGGTGCCGGCCACTACGGCCTCGGCCAGGCTGAGCTGCGGGCCGGGCGCTTCCGCGAGGCCGAAGCCGAGTTGCAGCAGGCACTGGACATCTTCGACTCGACGATGGGCCCGCGCCATCGGCTCGGGGCGCTCGTGCGCGGCGAGCTGGCGATGGCTCAGCACCAGCTCGGCCGCGCCGACGCTGCGCGGGCGACGCTGCAAGCGGCGCTCGACATCGCGGGCGGCGATGCGTCGCGCCAGGTCGGCAACGCGATGGACCGCGTCAACCTCGCGTTCGCGCGGATGGCGCTCGACGATGGCCATGCCGACGAGGCGCTGCCGCGCTTGCGCGTCGCGACCGCGCGCTGGCAGGCGCAGGGCGGTGCGGCCTGGGCAATGATCTTGCTGGACCAGGCCGAGGCCGAATCGCAGCTCGGCCAGTTTGATGCCGCGCTCGCCGACCTGCGCCGCGCGATGCCGCTGATCGACACCCAGCTCGGCGTCGGCTCGCTTTCGGCCCGGCAGGCCCGCGTGGTGCTCGGCGACGTGCTCGAGAGCCGCGGCGGCGCGACCGACGAAGCGCGCGTCGCCTACGCCGGCGCCCTCGCCGCCACCAACGACCTGCCCGCGGCGGCCTCGCCCACGCGCAATTGGCTGCGCGCCCGCGCGACGCTGGGGCTGGCGCGCCTCGCACTGCCCGCCGACCCGGCGCGATCGCTGCGGCTGGTGCGCGAGGCGCAGGCGCAAATCGCGACTTCGAACACGAGTCTGCGCGAGCGCAAGCTGCTCGAACAGGCGCGCGCGATCGAGGCCAAGGCGCATGCCGGCTAGAATGCGCCAACAGCCCGGTCATCAGTCACCGCGCTGAGGTCGCTTCTGACCGAGTCGATGCACCGCCCTCAAGGCAACGCACCCGGCTCACCGAACACCCCTTCCGCCTGCGACTGACGCTTTCAATCAAGAGCGACAGGCCGATCTCTTCCGTCTGGAATCCCATGTCTTTTGACGAACTCGGCCTCGCCGAGCCCTTGCTGCGTGCCGTTCACGAGTACGGCTACACCACGCCCACGCCGATCCAGGCGCAGGCCATCCCCACCGTGCTGTCGGGCGCCGACCTGATGGGCGGTGCCCAGACCGGCACCGGCAAGACCGCCGGCTTCACGCTGCCGATGCTGCACCGCCTGATGGCCAAGCCGGCCGTGCGCGATGCGAAGGGCCGGCTGCCGATCCGCGCGCTGATCCTCACCCCCACTCGCGAACTCGCCGCGCAGGTCGAAGAAAGCGTGCGCACCTACGGCAAGTACAGCAAGCTCACCAGCGCGGTGATCTTCGGCGGCGTCGGCATGCAGCCGCAGATCGACAAGCTGCGGCGCGGCATCGACATCCTCGTCGCGACGCCGGGCCGCCTGCTCGACCACCTGCAGCAGCGCACGATGGACTTGTCGCACGTCGAGATCTTCGTGCTCGACGAAGCCGACCGCATGCTCGACATGGGCTTCATCCACGACATCAAGAAGGTGCTCGCGGTGCTGCCGCAGCAGAAGCAGAGCCTGCTGTTCAGCGCAACCTTCAGCGACGAGATCAAGGCCCTGGCCGACCGGCTGCTGAACAAGCCGGTGCTGATCGAAGTCGCGCGCCGCAACCAGACCAACGAGCAGATCGCGCAGAAGGTCCACCCGGTCGGCCGCGAGATGAAGAAGGACCTGCTGATCCATCTCATCAAAGAGAACGACTGGGATCAGGTGCTGGTGTTCACGCGCATGAAGCACGGCGCGAACCGGCTCGTCGAGCACTTGCTGAAGGCCGGCATCAGCGCGATGGCGATCCACGGCAACAAGAGCCAGAGCGCGCGCACCAAGGCGCTGGCCGAGTTCAAGACCGGCGACCTGACGGTGCTGGTCGCGACCGACATCGCGGCGCGCGGCATCGACATCGACATGCTGCCGCACGTCGTGAACTACGAGCTGCCCAACGTCCCCGAAGACTATGTGCACCGCATCGGCCGCACCGGCCGCGCCGGCGCCAAGGGCGAGGCGGTGTCGCTGGTCTGCGTCGACGAGAACGGCTTCTTGCGCGAGATCGAAAAGCTGATCAAGCGCGAGATCCCGAAAGAGATCGTGCCCGGCTTCGCGCCGCACCCGAGCGAGAAGGCCGAGCCGATCGTGCTCGGCCGCATGGTGATCGGCGAAGGCGCCGGCCGCGGCGGTCATCGGCACCATGCCGGTGGTGGCGGTGGTGGCCGCGGTGGTCACAACGGCGGTGGTGGTGGCGGTGGCCGAGGCGGCAACGACTCGCGCTCGCCGGCACGCCCGAGCGGCCCGCGCCCCGATGGCCAGCGCAGCGGCCGTCCGCCGGCGCGATCGGGCACAGTACCGAAGCGCTGATGAATCACATGCGGGTACAGTGCCCGCATGGCTGCTCCCAAGTCCCCGGCGCGCACCGCGCTGCTCGCCGGTGCGACCGGCCTGATCGGTGCCGCGCTGCTCGCGCGTCTGCGTGAGCATGCGGGCTACCGGCACACGCACCTGCTGCTGCGCCGCGCGGCTCCTGGCCTCGATGCCGATGCACGCATCACCCCGCATGTCGTCGATTTCGCGCAGCTGCCCGAGCCCTTGCCCGCGGTCGACGATGTCTTCATCGCGCTCGGCACCACGATCAAGGTCGCGGGCTCGCAGGCCGCATTCCGGCGGGTCGATTTCGACCACGTGGTGGCCACCGCACGTGCGGCACGCGCGGCCGGCGCACGGCGCCTCGCCGTCGTCTCGGCGCTCGGTGCCGATCCGAACTCGAGCGTGTTCTACAACCGCGTGAAGGGCGAGATGCAGGCCGCGATCGCAGGGCTCGGCTATGAGTCGGTCGTGATCGCGCAGCCCTCGCTGCTGATCGGCGACCGCAGCGCGCTCGGCCAGCCGACGCGCGCCGGCGAGATCTGGATCACCCGCCTGCTCAACCCCATCATGGGCCTCGTGCCGCGCGGTGTGCGGCCGATCCCGGCCAGCGCCGTCGCGGCTGCGCTGCTCGCCGCGACGCTGGCCGCGCAACCCGGCGTGCGCATCCTGAGTTCGGGTGACATGCAGCAGTGAGCGGCGCGCCTCTTCGAAGCTTCCCGGCATTCATGCGCCTGTGGTGCTCGCGCCTTGCGAGCACCAGCGCGAACCAGATGCTGATGGTCGCGGTCGGCTGGCAGATGTACGACCTGACCGGCAGCGCCTGGGACCTGGGCCTGGTCGGTCTGCTGCAGTTCCTGCCGGCGCTGCTGCTGGTGCTGGTGGCCGGCCACGTCGTCGACCGATTCCATCGCGCGCGCATCGCGGCGCTGTGCATGCTCGCGCAAGTCGTGATCGCGACGACGCTGGCCCTGAGCGCGCACCAGCACTGGGCCAGCCGCGAGTTGCTGCTGTTCGTCTCGGTGCTGCTCGGCATCGTCAAAGCCTTCCAGATGCCGGCGCAGCAGGCGCTCACGCCCGCGCTCGTGCCGCCCGCGGTGCTGCCGCGCGCGCTGGCGTTCAGCTCGATGGGCTCGCAGGCGGCGATCGTCGCAGGCCCGGCGCTCGGCGGCTTCATCTATGTCGCCGGCGCGCAGGCCGTGTACCTGACGTGCGGCCTGCTGTTTGCGCTCGCCGGCGCGCTGATCAACGGCGTGCGCTACGACCACGCGCCGGCACCGCGCCGCGACATGAACTGGGCCACGCTGATGGCCGGCGTGCACTTCGTGCGGCACCGGCCGGTGGTGCTCGGCGCGATCTCGCTCGATCTGTTCGCGGTGCTGCTCGGCGGCGCGACCGCGCTGCTGCCGATCTTCGCGCGCGACATCCTGCACACCGGCCCGTGGGGCCTGGGGCTGCTGCGCGCGTCGCCAGCGGCGGGCGCGCTGGCGATGTCGCTGCTGCTCACCCGCTGGCCGATCGCGCGCCGCGCCGGCCACGTGCTGCTCGGTGCTGTCGCACTCTACGGAGCCGCGACGCTGGTGTTCGGTATCTCGCGCTGGTTCGGCCTGTCGATGGCCGCACTCATCGTCGCCGGTGCGGCCGACATGATCAGCATCGTGATCCGCCAGTCGCTGGTGCAGCTCGACACGCCCGACGACATGCGCGGCCGCGTCAGCGCGGTCAACTCGGTGTTCATCGGCGCGTCGA
>Ga0307509_10007964_pt1 | contig 13664 bp, 13 predicted proteins | sample 10_EM_MG_FD_202245 | JGI IMG/M metagenome (GOLD analysis project Ga0307509, IMG submission 202245) | Populus trichocarpa ectomycorrhiza microbial communities from riparian zone in the Pacific Northwest, United States - 10_EM | ecosystem: Host-associated > Plants > Roots > Unclassified | place...
TTTATAGGGAATGTTCACAATCATGTTAGCTATCTAGCAATAGATTTACAAGTTATTCCATCTTGTATTGGTTGAGATATTCATATATTTATTGATGGGACACTGAATGTAAAAAGTGTCCCATTACTAGTGAGTGTCCCATTACTAGGTCAAATACGTTAACACCGACCTTGATTAGATTTGCTTTTTCTATATCGCATATTTCCCTTTTACTTATCAGCGCTTGGGTTTTACTATAAATCGTGTTCCATAGCGTGCGTCGCCCAACCTGCTCACTGTCATGTTCGAGATTCCCTTGTTGCTTGTTTGTAGCGGTTCTCCGGTTGGTTATATTTAGCCCCTTCTTGTTGCACTTGTGTTTTCTATCCTAAGGCGTGATGGTAAGGTATGATACACGATTAAACAAGTACATAAAAATAAAAAATTGATAGCTAGCTATTATTATATATGACATTACTTTTTAACTTACAACCTTATTCGTTTTGAACTTGGGACATAGGTTACTTCCCACAAGCGTCCATATTTTCCCAATTTTATCTTATGTGTCGTATGATACTGTATGTGCTGTGAGACGTTCGTTTATATCCAGTCCCAGAAGAGAGAAGACTATTTAAGGAGAAACGCGCGTGCCAAGCCCACTTTTGCGCAGCCAGCGATTGACCTGCCTAGTATTGCGGCACCCTCAGATTCGTTTCCTGCTCAAATTCTGTTTCTGGGCTACGCAGGGCAGGTATCAGCAATTACTCAGTACGCAACATGTGATAATCCGCCGTGAATATGTCCCGTTTTTAGTCAGATTCTTACTGGTACATCTATTACAAACCTGCGTAGCCCAGAAACCGAATTTGAGGAGGAAACGAATTTGAGGGTGCCGCGATACTAATCCCAGATGTAGACAGACCCTTGCCTAACCCAAAGTCATGACCTTAACCCAGCACCCTGGCGACAGAGGTCGTATATCACCTGCACTTAACTCCCCACAACAAACCCACCCAAAAATCATTACCACACAACCGAAACATCACAGCTTAATTTCTTCTGCTTTTTGTTATCATTAAGGCTGATGACATACTAAGTGCCGGTTACTGATAGGTATTTTTAATTTTTTAATTTCTTTTGTTTGTTTATGTTGGGGGGGAATTACGAGGGTTCGGTCGTTGTTGTTGGTTAATTTTGATATCAGATAATATCTTGTTCGGATGGTTCAGGAGATGTGCTTAGGCTTCGGGGGTCAATACATCTGCCACTGGCAGAGAGAAAATTAAAGAGTCAGGGACATGAAGGATACAACCTTTAGAGTCTTTACGGCGCTTGTCTTTCCTCTGAGAGCATGGGGAGTGGGCCGGGATACTCAAGAAGAGACATATCTGGAAGAAATTGGATAAGTGGGATTAACGGAAGGATAGGACGATGTTTCTGTTATTCTTTATGCATACTGTACCACCGTTCTTAGTAGGATGGTCAGAGAGAAACAAGCGAACTTCCCTATTCATCCTAAAGCTATTCGCTGATCGGGGTTATACTAGAGACCTTTAGCCACGGGGTTGTACTGTACAGGTGAAAAGCTTTGGTGTGTGCAACCGCTTTTTCAACCCCAGAGATGATGAACGTTGAAGATTTCAGACTGGTCTTAAAAACAGCATCGGCACCAACTGCCACTCGATATTATAGAACAAAAGTGACCTGGAGTGGCGGTGGACCCTTTACATAGTAATGAATATTGATTGAAACCTTGCAGTAGATGTATTCAGCATCCCTGGATTCCAAGAGCACGGAATTTACAGCTGGATGTGGTTATAAAGTCAATGATGTCCGGCCAAGGAATCAGGTAACTAAAAGTTACAGCTGTGAAATCAACATCCCTCATTCTGTAGCTACTATGGTTTTTGGAACTAATGATTCTTAGTGTCAAGGACGAAAGCTTTTAGGTTTCGGGAATCGCGAAATTCTTTAAAAATGAAGTAGGATTTATGGAATTGGGATAGGTCATGCTGTTGAGGCCAAATTTGCTGAATATGCCCCTGTCCCAAAGTCAAATCATGGTCAGGATGATAGAGTGCTTAGCATATGCATGCAAAGCTAGCGAAAAGACTCTGGATATGTCTTAATTCCATAAATTTATCCTAGCTAAACCTAACCGCCAAGTATCTAATACTGTCTGTTCTTTGAATATTTTTATCCAACCTGTCTGTTCTGAGGTTGGTAGACTTTTACAGACTGGTTGGTCTTGAAACTTTCATGATGGCTCTTAGCGAGTACAGTACTGGACACTGTACTCACCAGTCTTTGCCAAGAATACCTCTGGGAGCCGATCATCTGGGTTAGAACTCCAGCAAAATATCGGTTGACGGAGGTATTCTTGGCAAAGATGAGTGAGTAAGTTATCTCCTGATGCTACTCGAGTCGGGGAGAGGGTATGATATATTCGTGGCGTTGCCAGCACGCTGACATCCAGCTCGAGGATTTTAGCCTAGAGTCAGATTTGAGCCACACAGAGCCACCTTGGTAGGATATCCTGTGGTTTAACCTCAACGTGGCAGAGAGCCCCATCTCCCCAAACCTTGTCCCGCGATATTCCCCTATCCCTGCCTCAGTGCCCACTTTTGCCTAACTTCGGGAACGCATTTAAACGAAAGGTTTCCGCAAAAGATTTCGACAACAAGAACCGATACGCTAGACAAAATGAGGCTAGCAGCGCATAGCTTGAGAGCAGGCTACGATGCTAGACTTGATCCCGATATGGGAGGTAGGTTTGGCGGGGCAATGCTTTTCTTCTTTCTTTCAGCAGCAACGCTTGGCTTCCCGTTCAGCACCCACACCGCCGGCGAAGTGATTGCATTTAGCATCGGATTATTTAACCATATTACTCCCCTTAGTCATCCTTGGCTGGCTCGGCAACTACAAAACCAATATGGCAAGCGCAAGAATACGCCAAATAGTGTTTCTCTCGCAGATCTTCAACGTCATTTTATTCATCGCAGTTGGCATGTCACGGGTTGCCTTCCTGCTTTCCCAACAACTACATAGATTGAAAGTCATGTACCGCGACAACCACAGTATGACTCAGTGGATCGTAATGGGCATCCTAGTGTTTATCTTACTACGTTCCCTAGTATCGCTAGGAATGTTCCCTAACTCCAAAACCAATATGCCAAGTGCAATGATAAGCTCGGTAGTGCATAACTGGAGCCTTAGGCACCGCGATAACATAACTAGGCTGCGAGGACGAATACGCATCGCCTTTTATTCCAGGGGAGTCTCTAATGACCCTGTTAGAGAACCACCGGCGTGGAGGCTCAATTACGAAATCGGCAGCGGCGCCTGTGGAACTGTATTCCTGGAGAATGTCCAAACACGTGACATGGGGTCCCCTGAATTATGGGCGGTGAAGATGATACCACGAGCCCTTCCAAACTTCACTTTCAAGCGGTATCAAGCTGAGATTAAGAATTTAGAGGCATTAGCAAAAGTAAGTCTTTCCCGGACTCGCACGATTTCATAATCGATATTTCTCTCCTTTAGTTTACGTCATATCTTGTCTCACATGCCGACAGCACGAATGGTTTGTCAAATTCAACTCTACCTATGAGGACGCTCATTACAGGTACATCGCTATGGAATATATGCGCATGGGGGATATGTCACAGAGCTTCGTGGATGGCTACCGATGGAGTGAAAGTGATACCAAGGTTGGAATAAGGCAGCTACTCCATGGATTAGCAGTAATGCATAAAGAAGGGATCACGCATCGAGATCTGAAGCCGGAGGTCTGTGCCCCCCCTTCCTAAACCAGCTGGGTCAAAACCTAACGATCACTAGAACATCTTCCTCTACTTTCCCGAGGATCAGACCCATATCCTCCGTGTTAAAATCGGTGACTTTGGTACCTCAAAGCGCATCTCAGACTCAAATGCCTCCACGTACCTGAAAACCACCACTGGCACACAGGGTTACATGGCGCCCGAAATGCATGACACATCGAAAACCAAGACTAACAAGGTAGACTTATGGTCACTTGGGTGTGTCTTGTACCGAATGTTCGCCGGCAATCTCTTATTCAAAGACCCCGTCGAGGTAATCACATATGCCCAGGCCAGATCCTCCTTACACCTCCCGCTTGACAACATTGGCCTCAGTATCCCCTGTGTCTCCTTCCTCCGTGACATTCTACACCCAAGACCAAAGGTTCGACCGAGTGCCGAGGACTGTCTCAAGAAGCCCTGGATCACGAACGAAGTTCCAGCACCGGAGTACTCTATTGGCAAGGATCTTTACACAAGGTTGTCCAACATTAACCACCGAGCGCCTAATATGCATTCATTCCCCGATATGGTCGCTAGTCAGGCAGTAGATCGCACATCCGTGCCATGAGAGGCCTCGGTTGCTATGAGGTAGCCTAGAGAGCAGTCTAGGCATAGAGGATGGGCTTCCTGCCTAGTTTTTTCTGCATGTCATCCTTCGCTTGGCCACCCCGAGGAGAAATCAATCATGCACAAACAATTTAAAAGCATGTATCCTCGGAACTTCCAATCGCCGAAATAGGGATCTTAGGTTCACCTGCAGCTTAACGCCGGCCTTAATGAGATTTCCTCTTTCTATATTTCATATTTCACTTCTGGCTATCTAGGCCAGGTTTTTACTATAAAAGCTGTTTTTTTCTTCAATACCTTCATATCGTGCATAACTTAGTTTGCTCACTCTCTGGCATTTATTATATTCATCCCCTTCTGGTCACACTTGTTTTTTTACCCTAAGGCGTTATGGCAACGGTGTTTTTTCTTAGTTTCTTTTGGCTGGACAGACTGTTGTTGGAAGTTTTTTTTTTCTATCTCCTTAGGGTGGCGCAAGATAAGCTCTCCATACCTCAAATAAATAATCAAAGCGTTGGATAAAGTACGGGGACAAAAAGATTCACCCGATACTGGTTTTTGGGCCAAATTCAATATTTCAAACCAACCATTCCCAACACTGTGTGCATGAAAACACTTCAAATCTTTCCACCAGCTAAAGAATGACAATCTATTCAAAATTACAGAAGTAGAAGTGCAAGGAATCAAAGCTACTTTCATTGTTTATGATAGCATCAGCCTGTATGAAAGGTGACCTAAATCTTTATGTGGGGCTCCATACAAAAAGGCACATGACAACCAATTCTTGCTACTTAAACCATTTCTCCATCCCTTTGTGATATTTAAGAGTTTTGTAACCTTAATTATATTATCTACGGATTTTCTAATACACAGCCAATTTTTTGTGGATTCTCATAGAAATTGTGGTCTGGGGTAGGGTGGCGAAGTGGGCTACTTTTGGTGTAAAATGGGCATCGCAAACTTCAACCCTCCGACAACGACAACTATGATAACCACATGGGTAGCCTATATTTTCAGTATGTTTAAACGGTTGTAGTTATGGTTGTGGTTGTGATTGCCGTCCTACTAGCAGTGATAGTGGTCGTTGAATCGGGGGAATTGTGGTGCCCGTGGTCCGGGGACTTATTCTCGGCGCGAGTACTGAATGATAAAAAAAAAAAAAGGAAAAAAAAGGAAAAAAAACTTCTATTATTATACCCTAGTTATTCGATCCCCATATGATAGCTAGCTATTGTGCACCAACAAAATTAACCGAACACCTGGCAAGTGCTGCAACTCATCCCTTCCTCATAACCCGGCACAACAAACCCTCTCAAAAAATCATTACCACTCGACTGAGGATCCGCTTACCTAACTGCCCAGTTCTTAAATTTACGGGATAAAACTAAACTGTTCAACCGGGATTGTCTTGTGATGGACGGCGCAAAAAAGTGATGACCTAATTTTCTACCGTCCTAAATCCTTGTTGCTAGATTATCAAAACGTGAAGTTGCCTCAGAGGTGAGTTAGCACATTCCACCATAGACCAGGTAAACACCATCTACTTTCCTGGGAGCTCTAGAACACGATGGTAGGATGGTTGCAGCGGGACGGGTTGCATATTTAGTACAAGTACAGTGCCTAAGTTTTGTATGTTCCACAAGCGAGGTCCGCGGCTCTTACTCCCTGTGGAACATACAAAACTTATGAGCTGTATCTCCGTATGTACAAAACTTAGGAGCTGTATCTCCGTATGCACTCAAACTTTGTTTGGCAGAGAGCTTGGCGCCCAGCTTTCTGTTGGAGAGCGTTCTTCGCATCCTATTGGTCCTTAGCAAATGTTGCCGAACATTGTGATGCAACGGTTCGGACTTCTTTGTCAATACCCAACTCAACCGATGACCTCTAAAACCACAACGAAAAAGTATTTAAAATAAATATATAATCCTAATTGACACCTTGTGTGTCGTCCATCTACTTTTCTAGAGAATTTTCTCTTGTGGTACAGGCGGTGTGGTGTGTTTATGAGCGAGGGAGCGGGGTTGCAATGCTATCTGAGGGAACGCTGCAGCCGCGAATGTTCGCTTAATATCATACTTTTTCAACGGGACAATATGACTTCCCTGTGGGAAACGCCACACCACCGGCGACCCCCGCCGACAGCCTCGTCCTCTATGTGGATAGATCCCGATTTGCGCACCATTTTCTTTTCCCCTCTTTACCATCTTCCCCCCTCATAACCTGGTTCTGGGAGATCTTTTGCTTCACTTCCACACTTCTCGAGAACATATCTCGTGCCTGACACTTGACGCTCTGCTCTGCCTTATACTTGGTGTGCTGTATGAGTTTAGGGTTATCCTCCCACTCGAGTGGTTGAGTTAACTCCTGTGTGCGCCTGCTATCATTCACTCTATATTGTACCGGTAACTCGCCTTGAAGTCTAAGCAGCAAAGTCTATAGCAAAAAAAGCCTTATCCTCATACTTCTATCGTGAGCTGGGCTATCCTACCCTCCGCCTAGATTTCATACCACGAAAACAAATCCCATTTAGGTTTTGCCAGCACCGTATCTACAACAAGATGCCTACAAATGACAGGTTTGTTTAACCTTCTTCAGTTTGTTCGTGCCTTCTCAGAGTGATATTACCTACGGGGCTAATGGTTTATTGGCAAATTACCTTGGTCAAAGCTCTTACCGGTACATCACTAAACTAGTTAAAGCGAAACTAGCTACAGCGAGGCGCAGTAGCGGTAAGCTCTTTAAAAGGATCATCCCCGCCCGCTTCTCCAAGCCAGCAGACCCAGCCCCTTGGGCTCTTAGTCTCACTTCTTCTGATCGTGATCTCGCTTCGGCTCTTGGCCTCGCTTCTGATCGTTATCTCGCTTCGTATCGTTATCTCGCTTCGGATTTTTATCCGTTGCCCCCCCCCGCTACTTTCACCTATTTCATCCCCCGCCGCCGGCTCCTTTCCCTCTTCTTCATATCCCCCCAGGACCTCACGTCCCTTTTTCACGGCCGATCTCCCCGATCTCCTCGACATCCCATCTCCACCCCTCTCCACCCCTACTCCCCCCTTGCGATCTCATCTCCATTCCTCCCCACCCCCACCCCCTCCCCCGCACCCCCGCCACCCTGACTATACCCTTCCCCAGCGACAATCCCCACCCGACTACCCCGTGCCCGCCGACCCCAAAACCCCCGGCTCTAGTCATGATAACGAGAGCCTAATATCTCATCTAGACCACCCTAGCCAGCCCCCGCCTAACTCCTCAGCGCTCCAGCCTAAAGGAGCAAGCGGCCATTCTGCCCCTGTTAGAGAGCTCCATGCTTGGAGGTTTGATTGCATAATTGGCACTGGTGCTTACGGAACTGTATTCCTGGAAAACGTCCATCTACCCGGAATGGAGTCCCCTGAGTTATGGGCTGTGAAGAGGATACCCCAAGGCTTGCCAAACTTCACCTTCAAGCGGTATCAAGCTGAGATCAAGAATTTAGAGGCATTAGGAAGAGTATGATTCGCCCGGACATTCGTCCTCTCATAGCCGGCATCGGTCTTGTTCAATTTATGCCAGGTCTTGTCTAACATGTGGGCAGCATGAATGGTTCGTCAAATTCAACTCTACCCATGAGGACACTCATTACATGTACATCGCTATGGAGTATATCCCCATGGGGGACATGTCACAGAGCTTTGCAGATGACTACCGGTGGAATGAAAGTGACACCAAAGTTGTAATCAAGCAGCTGCTGCACGGATTAGCGGTGATGCATAGAGAAGGGATCACACATCGCGATCTGAAGCCTGAGGCCTGTGCCCCCCTGACCTAATCCAGCTATGTCAAAACCTAACAGTCACTAGAACATATTCCTCTGCCTTCCAGAGAATCAAACCCATATCCTCCATGTTAAAATCGGTGACTTCGGTACCTCAAAGCGCATCCCACTCTCTAAGGTTTCCACCTACCTGAAAACCACCACTGGCACACAAGGTTACATGGCGCCCGAAGTGCATGACACATCGACACCAAAGACCAACAAGGTAGATATCTGGTCCCTTGGATGTGTCTTGTACAGGATGTTCGCCGGTAATCTCTGATTCAATGATCCCTTCGAGGTTTTGAGGTACGCCCTGACCGCATCCTCCTCCCCACTCCCGCTCGGCAACATCGGCCTCAGTATCTCCTGTGTCACCTTTCTCTGCGACATTCTGCAGCCAATTCCAGAGGATCGGCCGAGCGCCGAGGATTGTCTGAAGAAAACTTGGATCACGGAGAAGGTTCCAAGACCCGAGTACTCTATTGGGGGGGACCTCGACGCGAGGTTGTCTAAGATCAACCACCGAGCGCCTAACGTACATTCATTCCCGGATATGGTCGCCAATCAAGCAGCCGACGGCGGTTCCGTATTATGAAGACCCTTGGTTGCTCTTAGGAAATCTAGAGGGGAGGCTGGATGTGCGGGATAGGTTTCCTGCCTAGTTTTTTCCAAGTGCCATCTTTCCCTCCGCCAGCTCACCAAGAGGTCAATCATGCATAAACAATTTGAGAGCATATTCCCTCGGAACCCCATATCGCCGAAATGGGGATCTCAGGTTCTCCCATAGATGAACGCCGGCCTTCATGAGATTCCTTTTCTCTCTCTGAAGTGTGATGACAATGGTATTTTGTTTTAGTTTCTTTTGGTCAGTCAGACGGTCTCTGGGAGCCCTACTGTCCCCTTAGACTGGCGCCGGGTAAGTTTTCTATAAAGAGTTATATAAAAAATATAAAAGAATATAAAAATGGCTATTAGCATACCCTTTTTTACCCCATACCCATACGATACGATAGCTAGATATAAGATACTCCTTTCTTAGCCTACTACCTTACGGTAACCCACCGCGAAGCGAGTGATAGTTGAGGTGAGAATTCCCATAGCACTTTCATAGGACAGGGATCGTTTGTATGGGCATTCTCGCTATGCCGTGGACTCGCAATGCAGTGGACTACTATATTCGTCTTGAATTTAGAACTTAGGCTATTATACTTCCTACCACCCTCTATATATTTTTCCAACCCTGAACCATCTATACGACACAGTAAATTTTACAATTATTACCAATCAAGCTTAGATAGTAGATGCGCAGTGGCATCCGAGTTAAGGGATTTTAAAAAATTTAAGTGAAGATATATTAGACATTTATCCTGACATCCTGACATCTACCTACCAAACCGACCATCCCGATATCATATCAACTCCACCCCTAGATTTCTTTTCGGACTCGGCACATGTTTGAAATGAGGCTGCTCGCCATACTCTCATGATACTTCCTTTGTTGTTCGTCTAGCTTCAGGGAGTGCGCTTGTTTGCGGCATCGCAAATGCGCTGTGGATTCGAACACATGGCTCCGGCTTCGGACGTGTGTTTGGGGAAAGCATTTCCTGTGCAGGAATGCAGCCACCTGTAGGAAGGGAAGCGGTAAGCTATAAGGCAAGCGAGAAAGGATGTAAAATGGTTTTACATACGAAGGCAACATATGCGGATGTTATCAGAAGTGGTGTTTGTTTTCCTTTTTAGTTGGCTTAGGAGTCATGATAAGGAAATGGGAGACCCACATTGAGAAGCATGGAGGTGCCTACTGGCCCATGGGAAGATAGAGTGTTATTCTTGATATATACTCCTGTCTTTGCTAATTAGTTAGTGAGGTGGGCATCATGGAGTCATCATTGGTTGGAGCCTGAGCCGCCGGTTGTTTATCAAAAGATTTCCCCCACACCCGAGTGCGTGATTGTTTTCGTTGTGAGTTGTTTTGCTTGATGTTTCATTTTGTTTCATAGCTCGTCACTCGCCGTGTTTGTTAATGTATATGTTCCGCAGACCAGAGAAAAGAAGCTTGATTTTCTAAGGAAACCGGAGAGCGGGCTATTTATGCTCCGCAACAAGAATACATATCCACTGTAGAAAAGGAAACAAAAGAAAACAAAAGAAGACAAAAGAAATGATAGCGACACTCTGATGGCAGCTCGCTCACAACCCAATGATAACTGGGGTAGCGTAGGTAACGGCGCGAAGCACGGATAAAAGCACGTAGGTGGTGGTTCCGGTATCTGATGATAACGATGTGGATGTTCGATGTACGATACAGGAAGCTCTCTACTGGTAGCTCAGACTAGATACAGAAGAGAGCGCACAAACACACAAAACAGGAAAACCCACACAACGGGAAAAACCCCCAAGTGGCAGTCACGACCCTAAACCGGTCGTACCCCAAACTAACTATCATACCCTAACAACTATGGGATTCCAGCTATCAAGAAAAACATCTGATGCGCATAGAGTTACATCAATGATTGACTGATTGAGCAGTGAAATAAATGAAAGATCCAAAACAAATGAACAGAGCTTAAACTCTGACAGCATTGAAGTGAAATTAGTATAAACTAGGAAGTACTGTCGTACTCAAGAAGGTAGAGAGTACATACCCGAAAGTATAATTTCAACAATGCGCAGCTTAGAAATTGAGGAAATAGAGGGAGACTGAGGAAGCAAACAAGAGTAAAGAAAACTACCTCTGTACGGCGGATAAAACTAAGTCCAACAGTGTTTTGTTTTCGCCATATTGTCGTCTTCGATCCATGTTTACCATCTTTATCCCATCTGCAATATTGCTCTTTCAGTAGCCGTGATGATATGAGTGATATATTATGTAGCCATAACCTCTAGCGATACTAGATATAGCTAGCCCCTTAGCACCAGACAGCTCCTCTATACCCAGATACTCTATGAACCGGCGAGCTGAACCAGATCATTGCGATGAACCCCCCCCTCCCCAGCTATCCTGACATTAATATTACTTCCACCCCGACCCCATATCCATTCACCGTGCATCCCCATATCCTTATCTTGTATGATATTTTGAAAAATAATCCCTTTGTCCAGCCAATGCCAGAAAAATAATAACTCTAAAGAGTCCTCCCACATACCGAATTCCGGTACCAATTTCCTCCCTATCCCATCTTATAAAATCTCCGGACAGCACTTCCGAATAGGCAGGATGAGGTTGCTTGTTGGCATGGGCCGCCAGAATTATTATGCTATTATACACCGTTTTTCATCTATCAGAGAAGAAAGAAGAAGCACGCTATCTATACCAGGGTTCCGAATGGTCCGACCGGTCAAGTCTTGGAGGCAGGACCAGACTCGCCAGCCCTGGTTGATGTCAATGACTGGACCTGACTAACTTGGGTGGTCGGGTCTGGTCTGAACTGGTCCCAGACCAGTCTTTATAAACGATTGTATATGAGAACAAAATTATTGCGATAGTAGGATTGTAAGCCACTTGCCATATTACAAGTCAACAACTCTTTAATACAAAATGATAGAGCATTTTAGAGAAGATAGGATGTGGTGGGAATTTGATTCCAGGATGGATAAGTTGGATAGAATACCAGTACTGTGGCCTATGGTGATGTAATATCACTCACTTAGTGTAGAAAAAAATTCAATACCCGCAAACCCATTTTCGCCACCCAAATCAAGAGAGGCACCATCTCCATTCCAATTTCACTGTAGAGTCCATGGAAAGAGTGAGTTTCATTAAGAAAAGCTTTGTGAACGTGATTTATTGTAATAAAAAGAATAAATCTGTCAAAGGGCCGTGCATATTGTATAGCTTGGTAGGCTTGGTCGGACCAATCCTGGCCGAGTCAGGTCCGATAATCCTGACTGTCCAGTCGGTCTAATTTCCACCATTAGACTAGACCTGACTTTTGACCAGACTAGCTGGTCCGGTCCAGTCTTCCGCCGACCATTCGGAACCCTGATCAATACTCGATCTATCAGGTAGAGTGGGAGTGGGGGGGTGGGGCGCAGGAAATGAAGAGAGGAAAAATGAACTATATGGGAGGAAAAACGGAGCAAGAATTTAGAGCAGGTAGGGAAATAAAATAGGGAAGGAAAAAGGGGAAACTGTAAGCTATACACTAGACATTCTCACAATAGAACTATTTCATCCCACCACTCAGGCCCACCCAAAACAACCCCACACAGTAAACCGAAATTCATAACTCCCGACCCAGGTAAATCAGATATTGAGTTCCACATGACACTGATATCGTATGGGTGCGCTCCAATCTCATGGAGTTTCCTTCGGGAAATAAAGGATGATGTCTCGGGACAGCTTCCGTGAACCGCAGCATGCGAACGAGAAGAAATTGCGGTGGCTTCAATGAGGTGGCGACAGTTAAACGTTGGGTCCTGCTACTGGTTAATGCAAAACTATCCGGAAAAGGCGCCAACTCTAGTCCTTGATTTCTTAGTGGATTTTGCGTTTTGCATTCTTGCGACGGGAGAGTGTGTCCGTGCACGAACGGCGCCTTTTCCGGATATTTTTGCGTTTGGCGGGTGGAGCCACTGCTTCGCGAGACTGTAGCAGCGTTACCACACCCTCATGGGCGCCGCTAGTTGCCAACATGAGCGGTGTTCGACCAAGGTTATCCGGCTTTTCGGGGTCAACTTCTTCCCGCCCAAGTAGCATTTCCACAGCTCCCTCGAATCCGTGCTCAGCAGCATACGAGAGAGGCGTCCTGCCGTCATTGTCGGGCTTGTCAGGGATGACTTCTTCCCGGCCGAGTAGCATTTTCACCACTTTCATATATTCCTCCGTCTCGTCCGAATGCCCACCCCTAGAGGCATACGAGAGTGGTGTTCTGCCACGGTTATCTGGTTTGTCGGGGTTGACCTCTTCCCGCCCGAGTAGTATTTCCACCACTCCATGATATGCCACCTCAGCGGCATGCGAGAGCGGTGTTCTGCCGTCATTATCTGGTTTGTCAGGATAGACCTCTTCCCTCGCGAGTAGCATTCCTACAAGCCCCTCATCACCTTCCTCAGCGGCATACGAGAGAGGGGTTCGGCCGTCATTATCTGGCTTATTGGGGTCGACCTTTTCCCGCCCAAGTAGCATTTCCACAGCTCCCTCAAATCCGTGCTCGGCAGCATACGAGAGAGGCGTTCTGCCCTCGTTATCTGGCTCGTTAGAGATAATTTCTTCTCGCCCGAGTAGCATTTTCACCACTCCCATATAGTTCCCTCTATGATCAGAATCTTAAAAGTTATGACATATATACCGATCGTGTACCTGGACGTGTGTATGGAGAAAGAACAATGTGTATATAGAGAAGGACTATTTCGCTGGCTTGCTTTTGTAACAATTGTGCACAAGAGCGACTCTTAAATACAAAAAACAGCAACTACTCTTCCAGGAGTATTACGAACAAGATCATGCCATTTCCTTCTTCTATCACGCCATCTTCTTTCCCCTCATTTCTTCACCGC
>Ga0307509_10007965_pt1 | contig 13664 bp, 8 predicted proteins | sample 10_EM_MG_FD_202245 | JGI IMG/M metagenome (GOLD analysis project Ga0307509, IMG submission 202245) | Populus trichocarpa ectomycorrhiza microbial communities from riparian zone in the Pacific Northwest, United States - 10_EM | ecosystem: Host-associated > Plants > Roots > Unclassified | place...
GCACCGCGCGAGTATTCGATCCAGGTGCAGAAGAAGTTCTAACCTGCCATTGCCGATGGATGGCCCTGCCTCAACGCAGGGCCATCTTGCGGATCGCTTCGACGCCGTCACGACAACTACACGCTAATCAAGCGCGTCGCGCAGATCCTCGAACACGTCGTGCTGATGCCCATCATCGAGGCGAACGAGAATTTCTCAGCGCGCAGCCCAAAGAAAAACCCGCCTGCGAACAAGCGGCGATAGTCACGTTGCGGGCGGTTGCTTATTTGTAGCGCTTGCACCAGCGGTACGGTTGCAGCTCGCCAGAAGCGAGCATCCGCCGCCGGGTCGCGGCTATCCCGCAGGCGCTCAGGGGAATTCCGGAGCGCCGGAAGGCAATCGCAACCCTATAAGTAATGGCCAATGTCGGCTCCATACTTGGTGAATTTGTGACTGACGATGTACCCGGAAAGATCAGTCTCGCGGACGCAGTGGCGCGAGTTCAGGCGGAACCCGTGCCCTATGCGCTGTTGTTCGAGCGTGGCGATCTCGCCGTCGAACTGTTCATCCCGCGCGGACGCGATGCGCAGTCGCCCCACGGTCAGGACGAGCTGTACCTGATCCAGTCTGGCGCGGCTATACTTGATCGCAACGGTGAGCGAGTTTCCTGCAACGCCGGCGACGTGCTTTATGTACCGGCACGCATGCCGCATCGCTTCGAATCCCACACCAGCGACTTCCGCACCTGGGTTATCTACGTTCGCGCTCATACCGACGCCGTAGTCTCGGGTTGACCGCTGTGTCTGCGGTCCAAGGCGGACACACGCACATGCGCTGACCTGGCTTTGTCATCCCCGACCAACTCGACGCTTCGCCCATGCATCGCCTATCGCTCTCATCAACAGCTGAGTTTCGCATGTGTCGCCTCGCCGCCCTGATCACTTTGGGTCTCACGCTGTTGAGCACACCGCTCATCGTGGTGGCCGCTGAAAACTCAGACTTGCCGGTGCGCCAACTCTGGCAGCTCCTGGATTATGTGGCGGTCGACTACGCCGCTGCGGTCGCGAATGGCGAAGTGAGCAATGCCACCGAGTTCCAAGAGATGTGCGAATTTGCCGCCACGATCCGCGAACGCGTGAAATCGCTTCCGGCTCGTGAAGGCCAACAAGCCTTGGCAACGCAGAGTGAAGTCCTGGAAGCAGCGGTGAAGCGGCACGCCCCATCCAAAGACGTCGAGCAACTCGCGCATGGCCTCGCAGACCGGCTACTGGCGATCTATCCGATTCCGATCTCACCGGAAACGCCGCCCGATCTTGCCCGGGGCGCCGCGCTGTACCAGGCACAGTGCACGGCTTGTCACGGTGCGCAAGGACAGGGAGATGGTCCGGCAGCGACCCGGCTGGATCCAAAACCTGTCGCATTCACGGATGTGGCGCGCGCACGAGTACGCAGCCTCCTCTCTCTGTATGAGACCATCAGTCAAGGAGTGCCGGGCACTTCGATGCAGAACTTCGCCTCGCTTCCCGCGGAGGATCGCTGGGCGCTTGCTTTTTACGTGGGTGCCTTTGCATATCCATCGGCCGCGCAGCAGGAGGGTGCGCGACTTTGGACGAAAGACGACGCAGTGCGCAGGCGTATTCCCAACCTGGCAGCGCTGAGTCGCGCGACCGAGCATGAGCTTGCAGGCGAGTTGAGTGCAGACCGAGCGCGCGCGCTCATCGGCTACCTGCGTGCAACACCATCGGTGCTCAATCCGCAAACGGGTCTGGGACTTGCTCGCGCCCGCCTTGAAGAAAGCGTTCAAGCATATGCATCGAATGATCACGAGGGCGCGGCTCAGCTAGCGCTCTCAGCTTATCTGGAGGGCATCGAACCCGTCGAACCGCAACTCACTGCCCGCGATGCGGCGCTGTTGACCCGCCTCGAAACCGCGATGGTTGAATATCGCGCACGCATTCGCCGTGACGCACCGCTGTCTGACGTGGCTGAACAGAGGAAAGCGATTGAGAACCTGCTTGATGTTGCAGAAACCGTTCTGGATCAGGAGAAGCTGAACGCAGCCGCTGCCTTCCTGGCCAGCTTCACCATTCTGCTACGCGAAGGGCTGGAAGCTTTGCTCATTGTGGTGGCCATTGTCGCGTTGCTGCGCAAGGCTGGACGTCAGGACATGATGCGCTATGTGCATGGCGGCTGGGTCTCGGCCCTGCTGGCGGGTGCACTCACCTGGGCAATCGCGACCTTCCTGATCAGTGTCAGTGGCACGGGGCGCGAGCTCACGGAAGGCTATTCCTCGCTGTTTGCCGCGTTCGTGTTGTTGAGTGCGGGACTGTGGATGCATCAAAAGAGTCTCGCCGGGCGTTGGCAGCGCTATATAAATGAGCGCCTCGCACAGATACTGAATGGCCGCTCAGCCTGGCTGCTGACGGGGCTTGCGTTCGTCGTCGTGTATCGCGAGGTGTTCGAGACGATCTTGTTCTATGCGGCGCTGACCAGTGAGGGCAATGGTCCGGCCATCCTTGCCGGCCTCGCAGCCGGTGCAGGGGTCTTGGCGCTGATCGCTGTGGCGCTGCTGCACTTCAGCGCGCGCTTGCCTGTGGGAAAATTCTTTTCGGTCAGCTCCGCATTTATCGCCATCCTGGCGGTAGTGCTCGCGGGTAAAGGCGCAGCAGCCCTGCAGGAAGCCGGCGTCCTGGCGGTTCAGACTGTGCCCTTTCCTCGTATCAGCCTCTTGGGTATTTTTCCTTCCGTGCAGACACTGTCGCTGCAACTGGTCGTCGCCTTGGCCGCGATTGCCGGATTCATCTACAACGCCCGATCAGCAAGGCGTGAGCAAAGGTTGTAGGCCCGGCTGCGCCGGGGCTACACCGGGCCAAAACAGCGCGTGTCGCAGCACGCGCCGCAGCTTCGCGTCATGCAGAGCCCCACTGGTGAACCCCGCGGCAAAGTCTTAGCTCAGAATCGCTCCTTGGTCTCGACCAGAAATTGCACGTTTTTGATGGAGGAATCGCCGTCGAGCGGTATCGCAAGGTCTACGTGGACGATGTTTCCCAGTCCCGAGCGCGAGTTGCCGATGCGCAGACCGATGCCGATGTCCTTGAGCAACCCGAGACTGCGCGTACTCACGGGGGTGTCGCCCCAGGTGCGTCCAATATCGACAAAAGCTGCAGCGCCGACCCGGAACAGGCGAAACGGATACCAGTCCGTGAAGTAGCGCTGCTCTGCGGTGAACAGCGCACGGCTCGTGCCGCCCTGATAGCGTAGCGGATAGCCGCGCAGGCCGTTATCGCCCCCAAGGAGCAGTTGATCGTCGAGATCGAGCTTGCGCCCCGTCGATGCCTCCAGCGTGGTGAAGAACAAGCGATGCGAGGACTGCTTGATGTAGTAACGCGCGGACGCGTCGAGCACGGTATCGCGCAACTCGCCGTCCTCCAGCCGGCCCGCAACCGAGCTCCTCAGCAACAGCGTCGAGCGTTCAGTGTGCCCAATACCGCGCCCGAGGGACGTCTTGAACATCAGCGCACTGCGGTCTGAACCCAAGGCGGAATCGGCCCAGCCGATACTGGCCTGCAAGCGCGTGCCGAGATAGAAATCCTCGGTACGCCCGATCTGATCGCGATTGCTGAATTCGCCGAACTCGTCCTCGATGAGCTCGAACGACAGCCACGGGTAGGCGAATTTGCGATCTTCCGGAAGAACGGTTGCGCCGGTCCAGCCACGCGCAACGGCAAAATCGTGCTCATCGAACGTCGCACCGACACGCCAGCGTCGCGTCCATCCATTCTCCAGTCCGCGCGACCAGCCCCAATAGGCCTGCGCTGATTTCTCGTGCACGCGGAATTGATCAACGACCTTGCCACGGTCGTACAGTGAGTCGACGCGATCGTCATCGCTCGCCAAGCCACCCGCTGCCCAGTGGCTGTCGAGCGCATAGAACGGCCGGTCGACATCGAGACGGCGCAGCGATCCGTCGCTATTGTTCGAGTAGCGTGCCATGAGCGAGGCCCACGTGCCGGCCAGGTGCGGATTCTTGTATTCGACCAGAGTCGCATCGCGGTCGATCCCCGACTTGCGAGATAGCGACAACGACGTGCCCGTGCCGAGGATGTTCAGTTCTTCGAGCTCAAAACCATATGTGTTCGCGCCGCCATGTCTGCCGAATGACAAACCGGGGTTGAGCGTCCAGACGTCGCGCGTCGTGACCAGGACATCAACGCGCCCATCGTGCCAGGCGATCGGGCGCACGGAGGCGTCGTACAGATAGCGGGCGGATCGCAGGATGCGCGCCGACTCCTCGAGCAGACGCTGGGAGTACCTGTCGCCGGACCGAAACAATAATTGCTGTCGAATGACGCCATCGCGCGTCTTGATACGTATGCGATTCGCTGTCCTGAAGAGCGCTTTGTCTTCTTTGGGATCGTTCAGATCAAAGATGTTCTGAGCATCGATCACAATATCGCCGATCACCGCTCCGGCGTTTTCGAGTTCTGCTGCGGACGGCAAGGCTGCTTTTTGCCGCACGTCCGCCTGAGCCTGTCCATACGGGTTTACGGCCTGCGCAGCAGCCAGTGAAACTTGCAATAGCCCGGCGACGGCAAGGAGTGTCAGTGCTGAATCTACACATCGCTTCATGCGCGTTAGACGGCCCACGTGACGGGAAGCAATCGTGATTCGCCGCGCGCGATTGATTTTTCCCGGCGCGACCGTCGAACCATAATGCGAACCCAACTGCTCCAGAGTCGTCTGGTCAAGCCGAGCGCCGGCACGCCCCAGCTGCCTGACGGCAACGCTCAAAGCCCGACGCAAGCGCGTGAGCTGCGTCAATTCTGGTGGCGCCAAGCCCGTGTACCCCTGCTCGTCTTTGTGCTGCTGGCTGGTGGTTTCGCTGCGAGTTCTACCGACGTGGCGATCGCTCGGACGCTGTTCTTCGACGAGTCGAGAATGCAATGGATCGCGGCGGACAGCTGGTGGGTCAATACTGTCCTGCACACAGGCGGGCGCTGGTTCATTCGCGGCATCGTCGCCGCAGCGTCAGCGTTCTGGATCGTCACCTATATGAACGACCGCTTGCGTCCGCTGTGCCGGCCGACGGCATATTTCGTAGCGGCAGCAGTGCTTTCCATCGGCATCGTCGGGCTCTTGAAAACCGTTTCCGATGTCGACTGCCCATGGGATCTGTCGCAGTTCGGGGGTAAATTCCCGTTCGTCGAGCTATTTGCCGACCGCCCGGACGCATTGCGCCGGGCGCACTGCTTTCCGGCCGCGCATGCCAGCTCCGGTTATGCGCTGTTGGCCCTGTATTTCGTGTTCCGCGAGCGCAATCGATCGATGGCACGCGTTGGATTGAGCATAGGCGTCGCTGCCGGACTGATCTTTGGTATTGCTCAGCAAGCCCGCGGAGCGCATTTTGTCTCGCACGATCTATGGAGCGCCTTCATCGTGTACACGGTCTCGCTCACCCTCTATACGTTCGCGTTCAAAGCACGTTTGTGGCAGTCCCAGAGTGAAGCCGCGCCGCAGGCGCAGGTTCACGTCCCCGCAACTTCCATTGCACACGCTGAAACCCGACTGAGGCGCCTTCCTATTCCAGCGCCGGGGTTGGCCGACTGAGCTGAGGGCACAGCTCAATGCCCCTTGGACCAATAGCGCACCTTGTTCGGCAGCAATAAAGAACATCCCCTCGGACCGCCACAAGCGTCTCCGATGACATAGGTCGTCGCTGTCCTACGATCGAAATACACGCCCACGGATAGCAGCCAGGGCATTTCCTGACTATTTGACGCGCGTGGCGATGGATTTTCCCTCCTGCCAACGTCCAAGTACCAGCGTCCCTCTAGTTCAGCGTCAGATCCGGAGATCCCAGTGCCAAAGCGCCAAGTCTCGCGTCGCAGCTGCTTGGCTTGCTTCGAGCCAAGCGTCAAATTACCGGCGCGCGATGAATCCGGCAGTGGGCGACTTCGGCGTATCGCATGAGCTACCTGAAAGCGCCGCGTACTCAGCTGATCCTTCTGTGTTTCCTGATCTCGTCACTGCTACTGGTAGCGTTCCCCAAGATTGACATCCTCATCTCGGGGATGTTCTTCGACCACGGATTCCATCTCGCCGGTCAGAGCTGGCCGAGATTTGTGCACGACAGCGTGGGCGGCTTCATTGTCGTATCCATGGCTTCGATTCTCGGGGCCTATGCCTTCAACAGACTCTGGAAGCGGAATGTGTTCGGGATCGATGGTAAAAGAGTACTTTATCTCTTCCTGGTGCTGATTCTCGGTGCCGGATTGATCGTAAACGTGATTCTCAAGGACAACTTTGGCCGTGTCAGACCCAGAGATGTAGAGGAATTTGGCGGATCGAGACATTTCACCCCGGCTTTTGTCATTGCAAGCGGATGCAAAAGCAATTGTTCGTTCTCATCGGGGGATGCCGCTGGCGCTTTCTTCTCCCTGGCGCTGTCGCTGGCGCTGACCAGGAGGCGCACGATCACCGCGGCTGCTGTCGGATTTGGCGTCGTCGTGTCCTTCTCCAGGATCGCCATTGGCGCGCATTTCCTCTCGGACACGGTGGTTTCATTCTTTGTGATGCTGATCGTCGCGGATGCTCTTCACTTCTACATGTTCCAGCCTGCCCATGAAGCCATCGAAAAAATTCCCGACACAGGCCCCGGCACGGTCGTCAGTCCGCTGCCCTTGCCATAGCTACATCGGTAGCGCTCAGCCGTTCTAGCCACAGTTCCGGCTACGCCGTCGTGCGCATTTCCTCCGAACATCCGTAGTGGGTATCGAGTGTTGCTCAGTGAAAAAATACCGGTTTCAGGTTTCTCACGGAAAATTCTCCACGATTTTTCCGTTGCTGCTGTATGCGATTTGTAACGCACTGAACATCGATAAACTGGCCAAATGGTTCCCCCAGAAGAATGGTGTGGACTATGTAGCCCTGTCTGCATACCTGCTTGCAGGTCTGTGTCTGTTCATCGCGTTTTTCGTGCTTCTGGCTCACCGCCGGACGATCAAGCCATTCGCGACGCTTCTCGTTGTCGTCAGCGCTGCCATCACCTACTTCATTTCCAAGTACAACGTCGCGATCGACAGCTCGATGGTGTTGAACACGGTGCATACCGATTCAACGGAGGTCGGGCAACTGTTGTCGCTGCAGATGCTGCCGTATATCGCGCTTCTGATGGTCCTGCCAGTGATGGTCATCTGGTCTACCGACATCATTTTTCAGCCATCCGGCAGATACTTGCTCACTTCGTTGCAGCTCGCTTCGATTGCCTTGGCCGTCGCTCTGGCCTCCCTGTATTTGAACTACAACGCGATTCAACGGGCTGGCAACGTATCGAACAAGTACATCGTCTATTCGCTCGTACCAATCAACTTTCTATCGGGTGGCATTAGCGCCGCGGCCAAGTACGTGAAGCCATATCTGGCATCGAAGAAGAAGGACATCGAGATCACCGGCCACGTCGGATCGCAAGGCAACCTGGTGGTGGTGCTTGCGATTGGTGAATCCTCCCGGAGAAGGAACTTCTCGCTCTATGGATACGACCGCAGAAACACCAATCCCATATTGCAGAAGAGGGACGATATTCATCTGCTCAACGGGATCGCAAGGCGCGGAACAACTTTGTACGCCCTTCCTGAAATACTCGAGAAGGCGGATGTCAAGCTGCCCATGATGGTTGCGAAGCTTGGCATTCCAACATCGTGCTATGTGAACTACACGCTCTACGACAACTGCGCTTCGGTGGGCGAAACAAAACCTAGCAACTGCGGGCACGGCGGCAAATGTTACGACGAGGACGTAGTGCCTTTGCTGGAAAAAAATCTCAGCACCTATGCTTCCGGATACCGATTCGTCATTTTGCACCTTGGCGGCGGAAGCCATGGCCCGGTTTACAGTGATAGACACCCACCTGAATTCCAGCGGTTCAAGCCACTGTGCAATGACGCCGATGTGGCAAATCAATGCTCGCTTGAGCAGCTCTACAACTCGTACGACAACACCATCCTCTACGCGGATTATGTTCTCGGGGAGATTCTGCAAAAACTCGACCGCTCCGGCGCTCCGTATGTATTCATCTATTTGTCTGATCACGGCGAGTCGTTGATGGACGAGGGAAGAATGTTTCACGGCATGCCCCCTGGCGTATCGTTACCCCCGGAACAGGCGGAGATTCCGCTGATCGTGAGCTCCTCGGTACCGATATCGATCGTCCGACGCGCCAAATACCGCCAGCAGGATGTATTCGATACCGTTCTGGATTTGTTTACCGTTCAAACAACGATGCTCGACAAGAGCGGCAGTTTCATCAAGAAGCGCACCGCGCCGGTTGGCGCTCCTGCAGTTCGCGAGGATCGATGATTGCTCGGCATGTTCCATCGTAGGGGTAGTTTAGATACGCGAGAAGTGCGGATCATGCGTGTTACGGCCCCTCATCCGACGGTGGCACGTAGCGATGTTCGATGCCGGCTACACCGCGCGAAACGCAGGCAGGGTTGGCAGTGCCACGGACCAGATACCATTGCGTACCATTCGCCGCGCCGAGCGAAGTCGCAGCGGCGTCTGGAAAGCAGGATTTGCGCACGTCCTCGCCGACCACCAGCTGACGTGTGGCGCTCTCGCTCAGCCAACGCGCGGCGTCTGCCGCTTCCTGCTCAGCCTCTCGCCAGCGCGCATGGCCGAAGTGGACCACCGGCCGGCGCATGTTCAGCAGGTACTGCTCCTTGAACGCGACCAAGCCCAGTTCGCCATCCGCATGCGCGCGTTGCTCGATCGTGGCCACGAAAGCCGCGCCTGAACGGGGAGCATTCATGACCGGGTTGATCCAGAAGCTGACGACGAGAAGTATGCACGCGAGAATTGCGGCGAAGGTCAGCAGCCCCCGTCGCGGACGCAGCGCGAGACAGACCAGACCCGTCGCCACCGCGATTGACACCAACGGCCAGAACGGGTCCAGTTCATAGCTCACAATCGCTTCCTGCCGCAGTTCCGGAACCGCCCATTGCACAGCCACTGCGAGCCAACAGCTGGCGCTAATGACCACGCCGATGACGTACAACACCCGCTGGACGATGCGATTGGCGGCCAGTTCGGCCATGTACGGCGCGCACGCCAGCACCAGCGCGGGGACGGCCGGCAGGACGTAGACCCCACGCTTGCCGGAACTCAAACTGAAGAACACGATCACCAGGACCACCCAACACAAGGGCAGTGCAATGCGCGTATCTCCATCGCGCCACGCTCTGCGCCAGCGCGGCAGCAGCCAGGGCAGCAATGCGGTGAGCGGCAACCATAGCGCCGGAATGACCTGGACGATGAAGTACCAGAACGGCTCGCGGTGATGCCACGCGTTGGCGTAGCGCGTCAAAGTCTGTTGAAACAGTATTTCATCGCGATACGCGGCCAACGCAGGGTCGGACATGGCCGCGTGCAGCATGGGACCGAGCCAGAGGCTCGCGGCCGCCACGAACGCAAGGCAACCCCACCACCAACGCCACGAGAAGCCGATTGAAGCGCGCGGCGACCACTTTGGCGAACGCATGAGTGCGTACGGAATCAGGATCAGTAACGGCAGGAAGCCGACGCCTTTGGTGATGACGCCCAGGCCGGCCGCGGCCCAGCCTATCGCATACCATCGCCAAGCCGGTCCGATCAGCAAGTGGCGCAGCAGTCCATACAGACTCAGCGTGGTCCACAAGCACAGCGTCGCATCGATCTGGGCCTGGCGCGCCTGCCACACGAATTGCACCGTGATCAGGAGCAGCAGCCCCGCAGCCAAGCCGGTCTCGCGATTCCACAGCCGACGCGCGAGATCGTAGGTCAGCAGGACGGAACCAATGCCGCTCACCAGCGAAGGCAACAGGAAGGCCACGCGCAGTGACCCGGTGATTTCCAAGCCGATGGCGATCAACCAGAAGTACAGCGGCGGCTTGTCCGCATAAACTTCTCCGCCAATCCGCGGTATCAACCAATCGCCCGTTGCAACCATGTCCCGCGCAACGAGTGCGAAACGCGGCTCATCGGCCGGCCACGGATCCCGCAGCCCGATGCCGGTGGCGATCATCAGCAATGCGAACCCGGTCAGCCAAGCAAGGTCCAGCAGAACATCGCGCGACGTCGCGGCGTTGGCTCTGTAGACCGACCGGCTCCAGAAATACGGAGCCATCAAGACGGCTGCGTCATGAAAGCTGGGGTCGTCGGCGGCGAGTCGCGAAATGGGCGTAGCGGCAAAGTGCATCCCTGAAAGCTTGACCTAAACAAGTTGGACGCCACCAGCGGGGCGAAATCAATCGCGCCGCGGCCAATTTATGCGAGTGGATACGAACCTCAGCCTCCGGCGGCATCGGCAACTTATATGACGGACTTGCGAAAACTGTCGTAGATAAACAGGTTGCCGTAACCGCTGAGATGATGGCTGTCAAAGAACAGCGGACGACCTTCGTGGAAAGCATCACAACGCTCGCCTGCACACAGGCGATCGAACGGATCCCAGATCTCAACGTTCGAGTAGCGCTTCGCAAGCGCTTGCATGCGTTCAAGCACGGGCTTGCGACTCTGCAGCGTGGTTTCACGGTCGACCTGAAGACCGTTGCTGCATACGGGATTGTGTCGATTGAACCAGTCTGCGCAACGAAAAGGCGACGCGCCAAACACTGGCGTGGGCGCCAGGAACACGACTCGCAGGTTGAGTCCTTTGATCGATGCTAGCCATTGCTCTGCTTCCTGCATACCACGTGCAAGCTGGTCGTCGGATGGGATCTCGCCTGTCTCGGGCCCTCCCCATTGGTTGGCAATTTTCGCCATGCGCAGTGATGGCAGGAAAACGATGTCACCCGGTTTCGCCCTCTCGCGTAATTCGCGCGTGAAGGCTTCGCCAAACGCAGCACACCCAGGTGAATTGGTGAGGCTGCGGATGCGCAGGAAGGCGCAACCTGATTTTGCGTACATGTGGACCCGGGCGCCATCCTCTGCGGCAAGCTTGCTGAACAACGTTATCAGCGCGGTCGCATGGGAATCGCCGATGACGTAAAGATTCTTTGGAGGATCTCCATTCCCGCAACCATCGCCCGTGCGCTTGAATTCCGTGACGCTGCCGCCGCTGAGAGCGTGCGGCGCGAGCACGATACGGCAATCACGTTGTGCCGCGTCGTCCAACGGCCAATATCCCGGATACCAGTCGCGGGTAGCGCTTGTGACGCTCAGAGACACGTAGGTATGTCCCTTCATCAACGCCAACACGATGAACACGCTGCACAAAGCGGCGGCTATTCCTGTGCCAACGATGAATCCGGCAGGCCGGCGCAAAAGAGCGGCGTTGTGCCTGATCGGAGTCTCGACGTACCGATACGATGCAATCGAGATCAAGAAGATGACGAGCAGCGCAGCGAGCCGCAGGACCAGCGTGTCGAGTCCAGCGGTCCACCGGAAGAGCACATAGACCGGCCAATGCCAAAGGTAAAGCGAGTAGGAAATCTTTCCGACGCCCACCAGGGGCCGCCAGGCCAGCGCTCGCATCGCCAAGCTATCGCGCCCTTGAGACGCGACGACCGCATCGATGCACAACAGCGACCCCACTGTCGCGGCCAAGCCCCAGGGCACGGGAAACAAATCACCCTGCGAAAGCGTGAAGGCAACACACAGCAATATGCCCGATGCAAGCAGGCATGCGCTGGCTCGCGCCGGTGTACTGGAAATGAAATGGCGACCACTATGCATCTGGAACATGGCCCCACCGAGTCCAAGCTCCCAGAAACGGCTCGGCAGGGAGTAGTACGCAAAAACGGGGCTCTTCAATGAGGCGTAGGCCGAATAGCAAAACGATAGCGCTATCAGCAACGCGAGAAGCCATTTGCCGATGATTCCAGGGTGCGCGCGGCGAGCGCTTTTCAGCCAGAAAAAATAGATCACTGGGAAGATAAGGTAAAACTGCTCCTCCACGCCGAGCGACCACGTGTGGGTGGCGGGATTGAAGTCGGCCCGCGGCGCGAAGTAGCCGTCTCCCACAAACATGAGTGAGAAATTGCTCAGGCCGACCAGCGCTAACCCAAGCGTGACGTAGTTCGATTGGCTGAGCCAAGAGCTGGGGATAAAGGCAGCGGTGAAAACCGCGGTGACGACCATGCAGACAAGCAGAGCCGGAAGAATGCGCAGGATTCGCCGGGAATAGAACTGAAGGGTAAATCTACCGAGCGAAAGGGATGAGCTGCGCATCAAAGTCGAGCTGACGACGTATCCGGAGATCACAAAGAACACATCGACGCCCGTGAAACCGCCGGGCAGCAATGCGTCATTCAAGTGAAACGCCACGACCGCAAGCACTGCGAAGGCGCGAAGCGAATCGATCTGGGGGATGTAAGAGCGCTGCGTGGGCTGCATTCGATCTACCTGTATTGTTTCGACTTGAATGGCGTCGTAAATCTGTGAGCGACTGTCCACAATGAACCAATTATTGCAAACTGCATGCCACCACCAATTCAGCAGATAGCGAAATGCACTTTCTGGCATGTATTCCAGCTCAACTCTTCGGGCCGGATAGTCAGATCACCGAGCGGTTGATGGCCCTGCTGTGAGCGTGTCCACGCCGTCGAATACATGAACCCGTGGGCTCTGCTCGACGGAATGACATGACATGCAGCACTTCTACGAGTCCGAAGCTCGCTGATCAACTGATCTTGCACATACGACTTTTCGCGCAGGCAGGCCTCGTCCCTATTCGTGCGTGATTCCATCCTGCATGGCGTCAACGCAGAAGACCATGCTCAACGTGTTTTACAGCCGACAGGGCCACACGCTTACATCGCTTCCACGGCTCATCGCGGCGTGATCAGCGAGCTCAGGGTACGCACGCACAGGACGGCGAGACGATTGATTTCGCTGCTTTGAAACGTCCGAGCTGGCAGTAGCGAACTTCTCGATTTTCTCGATTTTGGTTTTTGCTGCCTAAGTCACTGAGCGCGTTCTTCTTTATTGATGGCGGAGAGTGAGGGATTTGAACCCTCGATGGGCTTTTGACCCGACAGAGGGTTCATGAAAATAAATAATTTACTGATTCATTTGGGAACTGCAGTCCCCTACGCCCCCTGAAACTTTCCCGTCCCATAATTCGCATTTGATTCTGGGAAGTCCAGATCACGGTCGCCAATCCGCGCCGCTGGGGTCCGTAGAGATTGCAGGTTCATATCCCTTCTTCGGAATTGCCTGCATCCACTGAGGGCTACTGAGCGCTCTGGAGCGCTGTTTGAACGGGCACGCCGAGCGCACGTTATAGGGTCTGAATCGCGGCGCCCAGGCGATTCGACGAACAGCCGGCGGCGTCCGTCCTGCGCCAGCCGGTGCCCGACGCCGATGCGGATGCCTTCCTTTGCTCGCGGCTCGGCCGTAGGATTGGGCCAGACATGTACGAGAAGCTAAGAAGGGCAATCGACTCAGGCCTGTTTAAAGCAGGCTTAACCGAGATCGTGCCACCCCCTACCTCCGGCGAGATCGCGGCGCGAGCGAATCAGTTACCGTCGCCGCTTCATCCGGAGCACATTCAGCTACTACTGGAGTGGGGCGGCTCGAACCTAGACGAAATTCGAATTAACGGGCTACACAAAGTCAGATGCGACGGCGCGTTCGTGGAGTTCGCGAGTGACTACAACGGGTTCATCTACAAGTACGATCGAACGGGTGCCGTTTACTCGGAAGATACC
>Ga0307509_10007966_pt1 | contig 13663 bp, 23 predicted proteins | sample 10_EM_MG_FD_202245 | JGI IMG/M metagenome (GOLD analysis project Ga0307509, IMG submission 202245) | Populus trichocarpa ectomycorrhiza microbial communities from riparian zone in the Pacific Northwest, United States - 10_EM | ecosystem: Host-associated > Plants > Roots > Unclassified | place...
TCCAGCCCATAAATTTTGCCGAGGTCATTCGCAGCGACGATGACTTGGCGAAAACCGAATGCATCACGGGCAAGTGGGTCAAGGGCAGAGGCTGTCAAGGAAGCCGGCACTGCGCGTTGATGGGTTGCGGCATAGGAACCCGTCGCAAACCTTTTGACAAAGTGGAGGAGATAATGCGGCAGACCCTGACAATGACATATAACGGATGGACCCCAATTACTCTGAAAAACACACCTTCGCATCTGTGAGCTGTCGCCTAACGCGCTCACCAAACGTCTCGTTCTGTTCGATGATGTGCGCCGCAATGGTTTTGCGCTCTGGTAGTTCAACCATTTCGGCCACTTGAAGCGTCGCAAGTCCTTCTTCTCGTGTCCATTGTACGACGTCACCTTGCCAAAGCTGGACGGCACCGGTTGTAGTCGTCAAAGCAAGATAGGGAAGGAGATCGAGCTCCTTGACATAAGCCGTATGCAACGCGACCTAGAGAAAATCAAGGTCAACACGATGCTTGAGAGAGGAAAGGGACGACTGACATGACTAATCATCCCATGTTTTTCGGTATCAAACGGGAACATGAAGCCAGAAATGAGACCCTTTCCCCCGGCCATGTGAGGAGCATACACGTGTGCTGCAGCTTTCTGGGAATGCGTGGAATATCAAATGAGCGAAGAGCTATAGACATGACAAATCCCACTTACGCCGAAAGTGAACGACCAGAATACACGTCCAATGTAAGGTAAACCAACCCCGTCAAGTCCACTGAAATAGGATGACTCGGTATATTGATCAGATCTTGCCTGAAGTTATCACTTCAGCCACAAGGTTGACAAAGTTCCGTAGATGTACTCACCGAGTCAGGAAACTCATATATAACTTTCAATCCCTCCTCAGCGTCAAGCTTGAGTACTCGACTGGAATCGTCCGTTTGCAGGGCTACGAAAAGACCCTTGCTTTGTAGACTAATGTCGATTATCTTGCTGTACACGGAACCCTTTACAAAGCTTGGTTTCGCGGAGAGTTTTGGCACGAGCTGGACAGAGCGGATCGCTCCAGCTTCGAGCCAGACGACACGGGGGTGGAGAGTTGTCGTGTCAGAGGACAGGGCGAGCATGTCAGATGATCCCTCAGCAATGCTAGAGGGAATATCGATGGATGCAATAACTTCTCCGTTGGAAGGGGATAGGGAGGTCACATGCAGGGTATACGATGCGAACGACTTGGCCAGGCCGACAACATAGACAGCGGACGGTGTGATGACCAACTTTGTGTAGATGACGGAGTCACTAAGAAGGGTAAAGGCTCCAAAAGTCAACGAGTGCAGAGAACTGCTCACCTCTTGTCAGGTGACTCCCAAACCCAATGTACCTTGCCAGTTTCTCCGACGCGTTGGACGTTATAACCGTTGGTTAACACAACGATATCTCGGGATTGTTCCATAAGGGCCACCGCTGTACCGTTCTCGAAATCACCAATGTAGAGACGATGGCCTTCATGAGGTCTATGCAGCTGTTTTTCGAGCACCAGTTGCCCTGTCGAATAGTCAAATATTCTGAGCGTGGCGCCACCGGGCCCTGACAAGGACACGACCGCTGTGGGAAAGCATAAGATGATATCGAGGCACGAGGAGCAACGAAGACCTACTCTCCCCATCCGTTTGATAATGAACAATGTGGTCCGCAGGTTCGTAGATGAAACGCCACGCTACACCAGAGTTAGACATTTATGCACGGCGGCAGTATTAGATAGCACGGACCCAGTGAGCCGTTCGATGCACGCATAGCAGCGAGTACATTGCTACCCGTTGCAGTGAGTAACAGTGCTTCCGTTGGAGGTCCTCCCGATTTGGCATGGAAAGTGGGAGCAGTGGAGAGGGACGAAGTTAGCGGCACGCCTACGTGTGGTTGATGCCAGTCGACAACGCCAACGTCTGACTCGTGCAGTGCGACCACCGCCGCGCACAAGCACAGTAAGGCCAATAAAAGGCCGCGAAGATTGAGAGGGCGCATTGAATGGGGATGACTCTGACTGACAGTGCGACACGTCCAACACGGAAACAGACTTTTAATTACATAATCTCATGTCAGGGAAATTGAATATAAGGATCAAAGTCCCGAAGCTGTATCAGGGATAATCCCACAATCACCCAGAGTCTCTTTAAACTTTCAACCACCCAATGTCAACTGAGCCGCAGTCCGCATCGAATACCCTCTTACTTCGTCGTCAACTTGCAGAGCTAACCAAGCATCCCGTCGAGGGCTTTTCTGCCGGTGCGTACCCTGCCGTATTCTCGCACCTCTTCCAACGCCCCCCTCTGATAGCCCTCTTCGCGAAGGACTTGTCGATGATAGTAATCTATACGAATGGGAGATCTTGATAATCGGGTTCGCTTCTTCTCCTTGCCTTGCAGAACTCTGTCGTTCCTCCGCTCACCACTTGCTGACACTTGATGATCTTCCGATCGCAGCCCTCCTGATACTCTCTAGTATGTACTCGTTCCTTCCCGTTGATGCCCCCACCCTGATCTTCGTATCCAGTGAGGGCGGCATCTTCAAAGCCCGATTGACCTTCCCCCCTGAATTCCCTCTCTTGCCCCCCAAGATGCGTTTCATCACCCCAATGTGGCACCCTAACAGTGCGACTTTACCCACTCTGCGCCATCTCACGTTCACTGAGACCTACGTTTCACACAGTATATCTCGACGGACTCGTGTGCATCTCTATCCTTGTGAGCGTCATATCCAACCCCCTTTCCGAGTGTGGCCGAACTGAACTCCCGGTTCCCCTTACCAAAGCACGCACCCGGCGACGATCAGTACGGTTATGAGGACGCAGGGGAACGATGGATGCCCGTCCAGAGCATCGAGTCTATCGTTCGTATCGTTCACATACGACCGGCACTGTTTTACTGACTCGACCTATTTGCCCGAACATAGTTGTTGAGCGTCATTTCCCTCCTTTCATCTGAGAAGCCAAACCTGGACAGCCCTGCGAACGTCGACGCCGCAAAGGAGGTCCGGACAGATTTTACTGGTCTGTACTAACGTCTCCTCACTCCTTCCCTTCTTTCCGCTGACAAGTCTTATTCTAGCTTACAGGAAGAAAGTCCGCCGTCTGGTCCGCCGTAGTGCTGAGGAAGCGTTTGACTAGTTGATCTCACCCATGCCCTCCAACCCGATCCGTCATTTGGTAATTTTCTAGGGACATATATTCTGTTAACGTCGCCTCTGTACAATCACCCACCCATCGATTACTTTGCTATCGAATTCTGTTTACAGTTTATCTAACACGCGGGAATTCAGCCCGATCCTGTGAAAGAGTCATTTTCATTTCTTTTCATTGTTACTGTCACTGCTCGACCTGCCATCAACTAGAGCAATCGATGTAAAGAAAGACTGTGGGCGTAAGGAAGTGTTCGAGTCGAGGCAATGGAAGGACGGGTGCACAACTAGAATATAGCACACCCGCGGCAGAGAGACATGATATCATACAGTCGTAGACAAATAAAGAGAAGGCACGCGCCTAAAGGTGTAAACTAGGAAAAGTATAGAGCGATAAAACGGGGATATCCAACGTGAGCAAGGCGGAGGGCGGGGGTGACAGAATACAAGCGGACGACAAGCGCTTATGAAGGCTGCTTGTTCGTGCGGGACCGTAGAAGCGGTGCAAGTCCTGATAGCGCGCATGCCTTCTTCAAAAAATCGTGCTATAGGAGAGAAGATCAGTATAACTCTTCGATGATCTGAAAATACACTACAAGAACGCACCTCGAGCAACTCACTCGCCGTCGCACGACTCTTCACATCCACACACAGGCACACGCTTAAAAATGCTTTGAGTTCACGGGAAAGAGCCTCCGGCTTCTTCAGTGTTGGCGTGCCATTAGTCGCGATTAAGTAAAGAGCCTTGAGTGGCTCCTCATCGAGATACGGTGGCTCTTGCTCGATCATCTCAATTGCCATGATGCCGAGCGACCAGATGTCGACCTTGGCTCCGTATTCTTTCTGTTTCACGACTTCAGGCGCCATCCAATACGGTGTGCCAACCATCGTTGCGCGCTTGGACTTTTGATCGGTCAGCTTAGCGCAAAAGCCAAAGTCGGCTACAGGGTATCCAGTTGAATGACATAGACGGAAGAGAACCCCGTGGGGAAAACGCACTGATTTTGACACGCCCGAGGGCATCGAGGAGTACGTTGTCAGATTTGATGTCTCGGTGGATGATATGTTGGCCATGTAAATGCCCAAGGCCCTTGCATGTCTAGCAGCATATCAATACTTGCCTGTAAACGAAGGAGACTATGATGCGAACCTCGTTCGATATACAAGCAATTTGGTCTTCTTCGAGCGTGTTGCTTTCGATTATGTCGGTTAGGGCGCCACCTTCCATGAACTCCATGACCACCCAAAGCTCGTTCCCGCGCACGAGATATGAGTTCAAGAAGTTGACGATGTTCGGATGGCAACTTTCTTTCATCACCATAATTTCATTCACAATGAGTTCCTTGCGCGGTTGGGTCGTAAGATCCATCTCCTTGATCGCAACCTTCTTCCCTGTTGCAAGTGTCTTGGCGACGTAGACATGCCCGGAGGCCCTGTGGAAAGATGCCATCCATGATTGTGAACCACGCCAGAATACTATGAGTAACGTACCCCTGACCGATCTTCTTGATCTTGCTGTATAGTAGCTTAGGGTCACCTGAGTCAACAACACTCCGCATCTTGTCCATGATCTGTGCCTCGGTCATGGTACTTATCCGCTTCTCAATCTCCTTTGTCTTGGGCTTCTCGAGGGCAGCAGCAGCAGCCGCCACACCCCCAGTCCCAGTAGCCTTGCTGTCATCGCCATCAACGACAGCAGCGATCCCACCGGCCTGGGGTAGCTTTTTCGCAGTTTGCAAAGGCTTGACAGGAGGTGGAGTCTTGGCTACAGGTGCTGCCGCTTGTGCGGCGGCGCTCGTGCCTGTAGGCGCCGATTTGGTGGTTGGGAGAACGGGCCGTTGATCCTCCCGTTGTTGCTCGCGCTCGCTCTCCTGTTGTTCTTTGTCTCGTTCTTGCTCCCGTTGCGCTCGCTGACGTTGCTGTTCACGCTCGCGTTCGCGCTCACGCTCACGTTCACGTTCGCGTCCTCGCTCTCTCTCACGCTCACGCGACCGTTCGCGATCTCGGTCTTCGGTTCGAGGTGGCTGTAACGAATCTTTGCGCTCAGGCGCAGCCGCGTCGCTTGGTCCCTGGGGTTTTGCACGTGGCTTCAGATCTGTTGGATCCGGCTTTGGTGCGGGCGGCGCGGGCGGCGCAGGACGAGTGCCAGTGAGGAGCGGACGTGGTGGTGCGGGTCGTGAGGCGAGAGGAGGATTGAGAGTAGGTCTCGGAGCCCCAGTTGCCTGCGATACACCAATAGTGTGAGGGTATGCACCATTGACGTAGTCGGCAGCGCGCTGTGCTCCCAAGGCGAGATTTGTACTCGCGGAGTCAGTGCCTGAGGCGGGCGGCGCCGACTCCTGGCGAATGAGTGATGGTGGTAGTGACGTCTCAGCAAGCGGTGGAAGTTTGCCAACACCCCCAAGGCCTGTACCAGCACCGAATCGAGCTAGAACCTTGCTGAGAACAAGGCTAGTCGTATGAGGATCAAGGGAAACGCACGTGTGTTGTTAAAGCCAGTCGCTCCCCGCGACACTGGGGACATACCCATTTCTTCCATCTCGCGTTTCTGGTGATCGGTATAGAATTCGAGTACATCAAGTACAGCTTGTGGGTTGCGTTGATAATCCTCGCGTGTTATCGCAGACTGAGTGAGCAATTTACTCCATTGTTCGGGCATCCCCTATATGCTATCGATAAGCTAGCGAACAGAAGGAGGTGAATGACATACAGTAAAGGCCCCCGAGATGGGATCGAAACCAACATGTACTTTGTGGACAAAATTGGTTGGATTGCTGACACCGCTGAGGGGACTCCGAGAATAAATGTCGTCTTGCCATCCGTACAATTCTTCGTCCCCCTTCAGAGACAGATAGAACCGCTTGTCTCTCGTTTCAAGGAGTAAGCAGTAGGGCTTCAGGTCTGTGCGCTCGATATTTGCTAGGTCGCGGAGTTGAATGGTATTCTGAGGCGGTGTCGACTAGTAGGAGGATTCGTCAGTCTCATCCTCGATAGGTTGTTCAGAATGGCAATTAAAACGAGGGGCATCTAGGAATCGTGAGGTAGCGTGCGCGAAAAGAAGAACGCGCGTATACAAAAGGCGTTACACCCGGATCTCCACGCATATCAGGAGACTACGAAGTCAAGACGAAAGCTCACCTCGTTTTTATGGACAGAAAGAGACTGCTCCCTGAGTACCAACCACTTCTCTCTCCAGATCCAACTAGCGAATGCATCCTCCTTGAAGCCGACGGAACCTTGACGGATGATACCTAACATGTTGGCCCCGTCTGAGCTGCGTTTCGGGAATCCACCGATGTTCGGTGTGCCACCAATGCCTGAATAAGAGCTAGCATAGGAAGAAGTGGAGGCCAACGCCGGAGAAAGCGTCACGGAAGAGCTGGTGGAGAAAGCGGTGGAGGATGAACTGGTGGATGCCGAACGGAGAGGAATGGGTGGCGCGGGGCGAGAGGGGGTAAGGGAAGTGGCAGTGACCTGATTGAAGGCCATACAGGCAATTAATATTGTCGGAGGAAAAGAGCGGGGCTCGTTGTCGGGTCGATATGTGAGGGAATTGGGAGCGTGTTGTGTTCAGTGAGAAAAGAAGATGCGCGCGAGGACAAGGGCAACGACCGAGTACTTGTTGCGATTGTGCTGAAACGCAGGGTGTGAGGGACTGGATGAGAATAGGGGATGTGAGCAGAAAAAGGAAGAAAGAGGGAGAAGGCGGTGATGATGAAGATGATGTTGATACTGATGAGGATCTTTAGCCAAGGGCCGTCGTAGCGAAGGGCCCGAACAAGTTGGGCTGATGAATAAATAATTTCACATCTCATCCATCATACACAACCCCCACACACATCTTTGTTGCCACCACACAGATCCAGAATAATAATAATAAGTACACCGTACGTGGCATCATCGTCACTGCCCGTAGTCAATCCACAGACGCTGTGGCACGTCAATGGCCCCCATTCACGTAAACGGTCTCGGGTCGGCGAAGCTACATGGGAAATGTGAGGCTCTAAATGCCTTCTCTTTTGTTCGAAGTTTCCTCGATAGCCTAGAACAGCGCCATGACGTGGCAGTGCCACAACTCGGTCCATATTTACTGCACGCAACCCAGGATTTTCGTGGGATAATTCCTGCTTATCGTGACCAAAGTCCGAGTTTCAAACGGGGCTCCGTAGAACTGCGACGTACGGCAAGAAAAAAAAGACAAAAGTGACATTATTCTCGGCTCTAAGGAATACCAAACGCAAAATGGGGGTACCAAGGGGACGACCGCGCCTACTTGTTCTTCGTGTGTCTGGCACCCCCGACGACGCCATGTCAGCCTTGACGCACGAAAAGTGAGAACGAACCAATGCACGCACTTGTACACGAAGCGTTTCTTCGTATGCGAAAATTCTCCCAACTTGTGGCCCACCATGTCTTGCGTTACTGTGACTGGGACATAGTCTTTCCCGTTGTGTACGAGAAAGCGGATCCTGCATGACACACAAGCGATTGTCAAAATTCGCGCACCACACCAAACATCCCTTCAAAGCGACACTGATGATTCACACACATACCCAACGAAGTTCGGAAGGATGGTGCAAGATCGCGCATCCGTTTTTATGGGAGTGTTATTTGCAAGCGCTTCACGGATGTTGGGAAACGCAACGAAGAACGGCCCTGCGTGTTGTCCAGTATCATGAACTGTATGCTATGACGAGCGTGACTGACCTTTCCATGCGGACCGCCCTGAGCGCAGAATGGCCGAAGGGTACATTTCGTGTTTGAGTTTGGGACACCAAACAATATTTGTGCGAGCCACGGCCCACGGAGCTGAGCAAAACGTAGATGAAGCGATGGGCGATGGTGGACCAGTGGACCATGCCCGGAGTCCGAAATTAAGTTATCTCAAGTCCCCCTAAACAAGCCAGCCGCCAGCCGTTAGCACCACCTGGCCTTTCACCAAGCCGCGTCGTTAATTGAGGGTGTGAGCTTGCTGGGCTCATTTCCGCTAGTGCACGTATATCCTCCAAGGGACCACATGCTGCCAGGGTGCGTCTACGTGTACGTTCCATCCTTGACACCCCTCCCAATAAAGTTGTTTCCTCACAATTGAAAAGATCAGAACCGGCATCTGCCCCCATTCGTATTTTCCAATGTCACCGGAGCCTGAGGCCTGAGGCCTGGCCTGAAGGCTAATATTTAGCGCAACTATTGAGGTAACCAAGCAGCCGTGGTCATATGGTCAACCTCATTCGCTGTTTACGGCATCAAACATCGCCATTAGAACCCCCCGGTTGAATTTATCTGTTACAAAACTGCTGCTCATTTAGGTCAAGTTACTAGCGCTACGTGCGTAAGGGTGTAGAATAAACGTGTTTTTCGATGAATTGCTAACGTCTTAAACTTCCTATGAGCGTTCAACATGATAGTATAAATATACCGAATATTTCTGTGTTTTTTTTTTTGGTCTCTCCCGACCATGAGGCTTGAAGTGTACCGAATCAAGAACCTCGCGACGCGCCACTCGAAGTACCACCTCCAACAGCTGCCAGTTGTCCGAGTACGCCGAAGACTTCCTCGCGGGTGAGCCTCCACCGAGCGTCTGTGCCACCAGTCCCAGTTGAACACGTCTCGGCATTGTCTAGTTCGCCAAGGCGACGCAGTAACTTTTCATCACGGCCGATAGCGAGTACAAAGTCTTTTGCATGTGCGATGCTCTCACTCTCCTCAGGGAGGATCCAAGGTGCTCGCGGAGAATATGTCGGGCCACCAGCGTGGAGAATCGCACCAACAGCTGTCGACCGCGAGATATAGTTTGGTAGGACAAGGAAGGAATTCTTTCCCGGAATGATGCGTAGTCCGTAGCGCTCTCCAAGACTATACATATCTCAGCTGGGTAAGGAGGAAAAGGTAAGTAACCCACCTATCAAAAATGTGGTTCTGTGCCTCCGCAGCTTGACGACGTGCCCATACACGATCTCCCGCATCGACTGCCTCATCGCCGCTAAAGTACCGCCACACGATGCTGGCTTCTCGTTCTTCAACAAAAGAGCCAGGTGTGCGCTCAGTAAACTATAATGGTCATACCACATTGTCAGTCTATGCCTTCATTCCATTCACGAATAATAACGTACGTAATTGAGAATCTCAATACAAGTATTCTTCCATGTTAGATTGAAGTTTGCCACCATTGTAATCCAGGATGACTCTCCACTCTTGCCGGGGATGGGCTTCACGAAGCAACCGTTCTCAGCCCTGTGTTCCCATCGATAATCAGGCCGAACGTATATCACTACACAGAAGGGGAACACTTACACAAACCCGACTTTGGGCAGTTGCACTGCGACTGGATCGAGTGTCTTGACCGGGAGTCCGCTCAAGAGCCATACTTCATTCCTGCTGTCCTCGGACAAACGTTTGACAACCTCAATTGCTTCTGGGGGCATGTCCTCGCCTTGACCTTTTGGCCGACGTCGTGGATTGCGTTGCCAAAGGGTATCCTCGATGTCGATGAGTACGAGACGCCGTTGCGAGTGACGGTAACGAGGAAGTAAAAGAGCAAGGTCCAACGATGCAACTAGCGCATCACCCTGCTGATGCTCGATGTTCATGCGTAAGCATCGCGTGAGGAATGATGTAACGAATGCTTGGGCTGTCTGGGTGACCACATGGTTATTTAAGTCCTGGAAAACAACGTAAGCGAGGACGAAGGTACAAAGAAGAGAAAATGCTTACGTCCCAGCGAGAAAAGGCCTCGTCATCGTCCATCGTTAGGGCCTGGTGGATTGCCTTTGCCGTGTTTCGCGTATCCCAAGGGTTTATAACGATGCAAGAGCGGAAACCGCTATAGCTGTACGAACCAGTGAACTGCACATATTGAGAAGAAGTCGTTCGAAAGTTGTCAATGGACACACCTCGCTCAGGATCAACGGTCGGTGTCGTTCCTCTTGACATACTACGAATTCATGAGTGCGCAATGCCATGCCTTCGCGCATACTTGTGACAAGAAAGGCGTCTGCAACCGCCAGGAGTGCAAGGTATTGACTGAAACTGAGGTCATCGGTGTGAAGAAAGACAACAGGCTGATATGTAAGTGTAGAGAAGCGCGAGTTGATGCGTGCAACGATGTCCGCGACTCCGCCGTGTGCTTCGTTTTCTTCAGATGTTTGAAGAGCGACCTGGATGAGGATGACCTTCTGGTGGTACTCTGGGTGTTTCTCCAGAAACGCCTCAAACGCTAGAAGTTTATGGCGTCCACCCTGAATCGATTGATAAGTATCCATAAAAGTTGATCAAGAATAGGGCCAACCTGAACTTCGTCAAGCTTGTCACGGCCGACAACAAGCTTCACGCCAGCATACCGTTCCGTCAGGATTTGAACCCACTGCGTGACTTCGGGATCGCGCCTGTGACGTGTTCCGTTGGTAACAATATCATCGGGGTAGGATTGAAAAGAAAAATATGAACTTGCCTCTTCTCCTTGAGAGCCTTGACGTCGATGCCGACTGGGAACACGCCAACATCGACAAAGTGATCATCCAACTGGATACCTTTAGGCAGCGTTTCCAAAGACAAGATGCGCGACACGGTCTGACGGAAATGACGTGCATAGTTGGCCGTTTGGAAACCGATGAGATCGGCAGAGAGCATTCCACGGAGCAGATATTCGCGAACTGACAAACAGCGGAAAATTTCCGACGACGGGAACGATACATGCAAAAAGAAACCGATGATTGCTGTGGGTAATTTTGCGCGGACGAGCTGAGGTACGAGCATCAAGTGATAATCATTAACCCAGACTAACCAGAGAGTCAGCGCGCTGAAGGGTAACAAGAAGCAACCAACACACTGATATCGCCTTCTTGATAATTTGCGACAATTGTGTCTGCGAAACGTTGATTTACTGATACATATTGTTTATAGCTCGAGCTTTCGTAGAATGTTTTAGTTTTGGGTGCATCTGGGACAACATAATGCAAGCATGGCCAGAGAACCTGGTGACAGAAATTGTCATAGTGCTGAGTAAATTCGTCATCCGGAATCCAGACAGGTGAGCTGTCATATTCCTCCGCCAAACGATAATCGATGTTCCGACGGAGTGGTTCCTTAAACGAGTCCGTGTTTGTGCCAAGGGTCCCAACCCAGCGTTTTCGCTTCAGTCGGCCCTCGAGAGAATTTACCGCATTGGTGAGACCGCCATTACCGTGCGGATTCGGTTCAACATGGTATTGGCGACCACTTGGCGAATCAGAGTGGGGCCGACGTGCGATTGAGCGAGACTTGCGCTGAGAACGAAGTGGGATGTGCGCATCAGCTGCGCGTTGGCGGGTGGGAGGAAAGGGGCCTGAAGAACCGCCGAAACCGTTGCGGGTAGGAGTATTGGTTTTCGAATCGCCAAAACCTGATGGCGTGAGCGGCGTCAAGGTGGCGAACAGTGGGTTGACGTGCTCCACACCGGGAGTACCTGCAGGTGTCCCCGTGCGAGACTGATGACAAGTTAAATCAGCGTCGGACCGGACGTGCCGCTCCACAAAGTGACGACGTCCAAAAATTTCTAGAGGGATTACGGATCCACACTTGCCTTGTCTTTTAGATCATCTACAATGCTAAGGATGGGTGCAGAGGTCCGAGGCTTTGGTGGAGGTAAGGTCAGCTTGAACCCTTGCTCTTTGGCATGGCCGGGAAAGACATCCGGTAACAGTTCCGAATGGACATCTGGGGTGGGAGGATGCGACTCTCCCAACACCACCGTATTAGGAAGGAATAGTGACGCGATCACTACACGATGGTTTCTGAGTGAACTCATCGTAAGAATATGCGGGAAGAATTAAGGCGAAGGGATGGGTTGGGTTACGCGGGTGGAAAGCTCCAGGGATCCATCTATTTATTTAAGCAAAGACCATTTAACCCCGGAGACTGCCGGTCCGTCGTCTCCTGTCTCCTCCTCACTGCTCTCCGGACATGGAGTACTCCGTCCGTGTGTACAACATCCTTACACACTTTCTAAACCAAGAAATTATCGTCCGACAGTCCTTTTTAAACGTATCGTCTAGAAATCGTCTTGGACCATTATTACCGATTTGTCAATCTTCCTGTGTTTTCAAATGGTAGCAGCCATCGATCAGCTGCACCTCGAATCAGCAACTCATTCATTTCGCCTGATTAACGGTAAATTGGCGGGATTATATCGTAGCCAACAGACTTTCCTTCTCGAACTCCTGACCTGTACTGTAGGTCTGAAATGCTGGGCGTTCGGATATGAAACGTGTCCCCGAAAGTAACACCCTGATTCGGCCTTGGGAACTTGAGCGCTTGGGCGCTTGAATCGAACGTGTTTACTCGCCGAATATTTGAAATGGTGGTTAGGCCAAGCATGGAATCTCCGCACAACAAGACAAGACTTCAAGGTACAACACAGGATGTGACACGTAATGAAACGGACATAATTATACACCCCAAAATGCTCGGGCCATTTCCCCCCCAACGTGGTGATCCGATCAGTATCCTTCCCCATGCGACAGATCATCAACACTCATCACGGATTGCACGATCGCACGAGTTGCACCACCAAAGCATCGGCGAGTCTCACGGCCGCGGGTCTCCTTGCGCGGATAATGACTTCTCGACAATGTTCACTGCTCGCCGAGGAGGCGATCTGCGTCGCTTCGTGAACAAGTCGCTCCAGCGTCCGGTGTGCCGACGTCTCTGTCTCCTATGCGCCTCTCAATCACACCACAAGAACAACCAATTGTTCGCGAAATGACACGTACCTCTACTATCCGATTCACAATCGTGGCATAGTCGACCTCGGTCGAGTGCTCCGGCTTCTCGAGGAACCATATGTCCATTGTGATACGCTGTTTCACCCTTGGTTCCTGTTCGCCATAGCCGAGCAACACACCCAGTTCAAGCCCACGTGCAAATGCGACAACTTCTTGGGTTCGTGCGCCGTGCGGCGTCGTAAGCTCCCACCCTACTCCGCCTGTGGCGCGTGGGTGGCCATTCGGAGCCTCTAGTACCACCCGCAGCTCCTTCACAGCGTCTCCTGCATGCACAAACGCAACACCGGTGACGGCACGCGCGAGCGCACGACCGCTTGCCCACGGCGCACCATCGTTTACGCGCTCCAACACTTGGCCCTCGAGGTCCCAATAACGAATTGAAAATCTTGAGTCATCCGTTGCGGCGGCGAGTAGTAATGAAGTCGGGTGGAAGTGGAAGTGGATCGCGAGCGTGTGTGGCTGCGGTAAGGGCCCCCCAAGGGCATCTAGGCCAATTGCAGTATGAAATGAGAGACCTTCGATGGAGATGATGTCCGGCGATGGGGGTTGCATCGCTCTGGCGGTTGCAGAATACCAACAGGTCTGGAAATCCACGTCACCGTAGTTTTACAGCCGTAGGGAGGGACTATCTAGGCGCCAGGTGACCAACCAACTAAAATGCCGGGCGCTGTTCCTTAGTAACGCAGGGACCAACTAGGGCAAGAATTTCATTCTAATTGTACACTCTGCAAACTTCAGATGAGT
>Ga0307509_10007967_pt1 | contig 13662 bp, 4 predicted proteins | sample 10_EM_MG_FD_202245 | JGI IMG/M metagenome (GOLD analysis project Ga0307509, IMG submission 202245) | Populus trichocarpa ectomycorrhiza microbial communities from riparian zone in the Pacific Northwest, United States - 10_EM | ecosystem: Host-associated > Plants > Roots > Unclassified | place...
TTATTTTTTAGGGATGAAGGGTTGGATTGAAAGACGGAGGACTAAGTAAAAATGGTAGGTAATATAGGTGGTGGCTTCAAATTTCATTTGAAAATTTCTTTTCTCCCATATTTTTTAATTATTAGGTAACTAGTCCTTTTAGTTGTCAAAAATTCAATTTTAGTATCAAAATTCATTTTTCTTATTTTTCAGTTCTTTTTTATGAGAGGAGAGAGAAATGCTCATTGGATTCCGATATAGAGAGAGAAAGTCGCAGTTGACAATGATTCTGGCCATAAAAATGGTCAATACCAGCGTCAATGAGTTCCATTTCATGAGAAAAGTTTCACCTAGGTGTTATTTCCCCTTCTCGTTGTCCTGTGAGACATATCTGATAGTACAAATATTTTAAGGTTTAAGTTGATTTTCATATTTTTGAGCTATTAATTAGGTAATTTTTAGGCAATAAATATGTTTATCAAGGTCTTTAGTGTGCTTTCTAAGTGTTTTAGATCAAAAAAGAGTTGAAAACGTGTTTTTTTTAGCAAAAACAACTTGAGCCTCTGTTTTCTGGTGACTTTAGTTGTCGGATTATGTGTAAAACAGACGACACATTTTTTGTTATCTTTTAGAAAATTAGACAAATGACATGTCGTCCGTCCCTTTTAGAAAATAAAAAAAATAAAGACAGGCTTAGACGCATAGGCTAAGCTGTTTTTCTTTCAATTCTCGGATAAGTTAAGACATCAGGACCATATGCCTGGGCTCCTTTTAGTTTTTTTTTTTTTAATTTTGCTATTTTATATTTTGTTTAAAAAATGATAAAAAAATCATTGAACTCAATTGAGTTCATGAGTCAGGTTGTAAGTTTAACAGGATAATCAACAACATCTATGCTATTATTTGTTTTTATTTTTTTGTTGGTTTAATGCTTTTTCTAACCCTCAATTTTAGAAAAAATACACTTTCACCCTTTTTTTTTTATTGATGACCTATTTCTTTTATTTAACTCAAACCTAAAACAATGCAATTTCACCCTTTGTATTAATGATTTACTTTTATTATCTCAACCTCACATGCATATCATGTTCTTTTTGTTTTTTATTTTTTTTTAAAAAAAATATTTTATATACAAAATTATCATGCGTTTTATTGCCATATAATTAAATGAAAAATAATCTTTATGACAAAAAAAAATTATTGAATTCAATGACGTGTATAACCTGCGTCGTAAGTTTGCTTTGTTGACTCTAGTTCACGTTTTGTTTTAATTAAATGATGATTTTTTTTACCAATTTAGTCCTTTAACATTGAGTTAATTTGGGATCGAACTTTCCAATTTATTTTTTCCTAGATTATCCCAGCGAGTTTCGCAGGTCATTCCAGATAGATCAAATATTTTTTGATTTCAATATTAGAAAAAAAAATATATTGTTCAAATCATGGTCAGGATCTAATTTTTTTTATTTTGATCTAAATTTGTCTTGTAACCCTCAATTTTAGAAAAAATAAAATTTAGTTGTTACTCATGAACTCAACACATTACTAATTTTTTTTTTAGAAGACACGTTACTAGACAAATTGTTTTTTGCTTCGACTCGTGGCGTAGCGCGAGCCAATGAGTTAATTAAATTTTTAAAAAAACTAAATCGTGTTGCTTTTTACTTTTGAGGATGCACTATTCACTCTCTCATAAATCACTATGGATTGAAATAATAAATTTTTCTAAATTTTTAGTTTGGTCTCTAAACTTATTTGTGCACAATTAAGCCATTTTAAACCCAAATTAGCATCAAATTGCATATTTTTTTAAGAGAGGATTAGATTGAAAGACATAGGATTAAAGTGAAAAGAGCGGGTAAAATATGTGGCGGTTTTGAATTTCTTACCAAAAGTTTATTTTGGTCCCCCATCTTTTTCGGGTTATAGGTGAGCGATCCTTTTAGTTGTTAGAAATTCAATTTTGGTATCAAATTTTATTTTTCTATTTTTTCAGTCTTATTTTTTAGAAGAGTGAGAGGACTGCTAGATTTTGGCGTAGAGAGAGAATGTAGTCATTGACGATGATTCCAGCCATACAAATGGTTTAAATCAGTGTCAATAGGTTTCATTTCATGAGGGGACTTTCACCCAGGTGTGTTTTTTTTTTTGCCTTCTCCTTGCTCAATGAGGCAAATATGATCGCGAGAATATTTTTGAGTTCGAGTTTATATTGATCTTTTTAGCCATTTTTAGGTTTTTGAGGCCATTGATAAGTTTATCAAGATTTGTAGGGTGTTTGGGTCAAAATGGGTTGAAAATGAGTTTTTAGACAAAAAGACTGAGGCCCTATTTTTCCTTCTTATCTCTGGTTTCTACAAAAAATAGGCGATGTGTCATTTGCTATCTTTTTTTTTGAAAACAATTGTCTTCCACCCTTTTAAGAAATTAAAAAATAATTAAAGATAAGCCTAGGCATACGAGCTAGGATGGAAAGTCTACATACCTAGACTGTTTGTTTTAATGTCCAGATATGTTAGGCCACCATGCCCTCGCGTCTAGGCTCCTTTTAGTCTTATTTTTTTAATTTTGCTATTTTATTTTTGGGTTAAAAAATGATAAAAAAAAATTATTGAACCCAATTGAGTCTATGAGTTGGGTCATAGGTTTAATGAGTTAATCTATAGCATCCAGGGAATTATTTGTTTCTCTTTTTTTTCTTTAATGCTTTTTTTAGCCTCAATTTTAAAATAAATACAACTTCACCCTTTTTATTGATGATTTTTTATTTTATTTAACTCAAACCTAAAAGAATACAATTTCACCATTTGTTATTAATTACCTACTTTTGCTATCTCAGCCCCACATACTTATCACATTTTTTTTTTGACTTTTTAGAAAAATGTTTCATATAAAAAAATTATTATGTATTTTATTTTCTTATAATTAAATGAAAAATAATCTCTTTGATAAAAAAAAAACTCATTGAAGCTGATGACCTGCATGACTTGCATTGTGTGTTTGAGCAAGTTGACTCGAGTTCACTTGAGTTTTTCTTTCTAATTAAATGTTTTTTTTTTACTGATTTTATTCTTTAACATTGAGTTAATTTGTGATTGAGCTTTCCGAATTGTCTTTTTCAAGATTATCCCTGTGAATTTTATTAGTCAACCTAGATGGATCAAATGTTTTTCCATCTAATATTAGATAAAAATATTGTTCAACTCATGGTTAAAATTTTATTTTTTTAGGAGACACATCAAAAATGCCTATACAATCTTTTTTTGCACTTGAATGTTTTTTGCTCCAACCTGCAACATAGCTGGGTAATGGGCCAGTACATTGTCTATAATGTGGCCCTTTTGTTAGATTTGATCTTTAGTAATTAAAACTGGACTAATATATGATTGACACATGTAAATTTATAATAAAAATATAAAAATTTTATATTCTTATTCTTTATAAATTGAAATATAAATTAAATATTTTTTTAAAATAAAAAAAATCAATCTCCAAAATAAACGATATATCCAATTAAGAATACAATAAGAAATAAGAAATGTTAACAAGAAAAAAAAAGTTATAATTTCAAAATCATTTCAATAAAAAAATCATAACAGGTACAAGTCTAAAACTAATGAAATTAAAAACTAAAATTTTGAAAAAAGAAAAAAGAAAGCTCCCTCTCCTTTACTAAAACAATCGAATGAAAATCAAGGAGAAAAAATAAATTTAGAAATTTTATTTGATATTTTTGTGATAAGTGAGAATTTATATTTGAGACTAATTTAGAGAATATTAAAGTACAATGTTTTCAACAAAGAAACACGTGTCAATTATTTATTGATTTGATTTTATTGATTAACTAATGAAAGGACACATCAAAATGTTGAAGGACTCAATAAAAAAAACTAAATAAAAACAAATTTTAAAACATATATAAAAAGTAATAGGGGTCAAATGCATTTCATATATAAAATAATAAAGAAAAAAGAAAAAAGAAAAAAAAGGGGTATATTGTCTATCATAGAAAGTAAAAAAAATTGGTGAATCAACACGCAACAAAAGGTTTTGATGAAGTAGCAATCTTTAGAAAGTCTAGTTTCATAATCGCAACAATTAATTGATGTCGAGGTTCTGAAATGCGACATGTAATTAATGTCGCGTTTTAAAACCACAACATTAATTAAATGTTACAGTAATGAAAAATGACATCAATTAAATTGATGTGGCGTTTCACAACCGTGATATCAATTAAATTTCAATAGCCATCCTACGAAAATCCATCAACAAAATTCAGTTGTTTCTAATTCTAACAAAAAGAGTTCTTATGAGATTTATCATTGAATTACATCACAATTGTAGTTTCAATGGTTATTTAGTTTGTTAATCTTACATTTAATTTAGTTAATGATTTTAGAAAGTAAGAAAATTTTTAATTTTAATAAAATTTCAGTAAAGTTTCCCCTATTTAGCAAGTTTACCCAAAATTTTATCCCATTTAAAAATACCTGCAAATAACCACAAAAACAAAACACAACAAATTCTCACATTTAATAATCACAAATAGCCTCAGGCTTAACACTCAAAACACAAATCTCAATTATTTTCACCCCACATTTATGAATTGTAATTTTATATGAGAATGTTTTCATGAGATGCATGGAAATAAATAAACATACATACATACAAAATAAATATGAAATACTTAAATAATGCAACATTTTACTAATTGAACTCCCTAAATATGTCAACAGAACTCATATATTTATTTACGTTTATGTTATTTACTAGATGATTTGGGCTCATCAATAGCACGACTGCATCTTACTCCTACCTGAGTAGCCTCATCCTTTGTCACGACATCATCAAGAGCATAGTTTTGAAATCCGACCCGGTCATTGACCCGGTCAAGTGATCGGGTCATGGGTCAGATGGGTTGACCCGGGTCAACCCAAAAAAAAATAGCTTTTGTGTTCTTGATGCCTAATAACAAGAATAATTGGCGGTTCCGAATTTGCAATAGCCACTGACTACACTTCCTGCCCTGTGAGACAGTTTTCTCAACCAATCAATGAGCGATTATTATAGAATTTCTACGCGCCATTATCCCAGTTGCTACAAGATCTGAAAATATATTAACTTATCATCAAGAAGTTGGGAGGAAGGAAGAAGGAAGAATGACCCCCTTTTTTATTTTTTTTAAATATATATAATTTTTTATTTAATATCAAATATATTTTTTAAAAATACTTTAACTTTAAAAAACTATTATAAACATACAACATCATCCATCACGATAGCTTAATTATTTTATCTACACACAAAATTGAAATCCATCCTGGAAATTATAAATGATCCCTACTACGAAAACAAAAATAAAATTAATACACACAAAATTTGTTGTTAAGAGGAAAAATTACAAAAATAAAAATAATATATATATATATATATATATATATATATATTAATCATCCGCTACCTCTCAAAATGGATGAAGATTCCTTCCCACCCCATTAACATTAGACAGAAACCCCACCAAATCCGGCTGTAAGGCAAATAGGAGCGGCGTTTATCACCATCTTTACTCCTCACGTAATAATGTTCTTGAAATTGAAACAAACCTCCTCCAGCTCCTTTCGCATCTTTCCTTTTCTCTGTGCCCTGTTTATTATGGTTCCCATCTTGGTCATCGCTGCCTAATCTCTGATGATGGAGGCCACTCTTCTTGTTATTAGGCATCAAGAACACAAAAGTATCATTACCATCACTATTACTCCGGTGAATAAAATCTTTGAACTTCCATCTCTTTGAATTAGACCCTGTAGAGCTGCTCTTCTTGCAGCTCCCTGGAGACCCCTCCTCCTTCTTTGGCGTCCACACACAATAAGTTCCAGGCTCTAGGTTGTCAATATCATCAGCTTCCGATGAAGAACACGAAAAGGTTTCACGGTCCTTATAGAAGAGCTTCCTGAGGGGTAATCTATTTGGTTTCTTGGCATCTTGGGTACTATTAGTTGCAGTTTTCGATCTGGGTAGGGATTCTTGGTCGTCTAAGAGTAACAATTGCTTCTGTCACGCTGCATTCACTCCTCCCTGAATCTTTAATTTTATCCATCAAAGCCATCTCTCCTCGTCTCTCTCTCACTATAGTTAATTGACCGGGTCTCACCCAGGTTTGACCGGGTGAACCGGGTCCCGGATCGACCCTTCGGGTCGACCGGGTTTCGCCGAGTCAATTCCCAAGGAGTTTTTGCCTCCACCCAGACCGGTCCTAGGCTAGGGTCGGCCGGGTCCCGGGTCGACCCGCCGGGCCGGTTCGTGTTTTAAAACTCTGATCAAGAGTTAAAATATCTCTAACGTTCTCAAGTGCATTGCGAAAAACATTAAACCATTGAGACATATACGTGTATCCTTTGTGTTCTTTTTCAATATTATGAAGTACAAATACAACCTCTCGACCCCTTCATAGTAACAAATCAACTTAATATTAATAAAACATTAATGTTAAATAAATATATCAATAAATAAAGCGCATCATTTAACATATATTAATTCTAAAAAGATTTGATTACTTACAACATTTTAAATTCGCTGGGCAAGTTGCTCATATTATATGTTTGTAGATAAAGGAAGTTGCTTGGGATCTAGTGTCATGACCCAACATATAAACCTATGTACTAAATCATATACCCCTCATCTGTAATCACATGATGCATCTAAGTAAATATCTCATTTCTTTGTGCATCTCATTGTGATACATAAGCTCTATGATAACTTAATCAGTTGTAATCATCATTTTTACCTCGATGATTTATGGTGTGCAGCACAACACTTATATCGATGTCGATTGAAATATGCTATTTGTAACCAAACTGTCGTCATTACACGATCTGAGCAATGTAGCTCTAACATCTTAAAAATTATCAATGAGATCATTGATGTCCATTTATCCATCTAGTTAATGCAAACAGCTGGAGTAATTGTCAATTTATCATCCTCATACAGAGTCCAAATGACCTGTAGAAAATAAATATTACAATATTAAATATCTATAATTTGTTGAAGTTAAATTGTTATCTTTAACAAATGGTTAAAAAAAAAATACCTGGATGTATCATTATATAGCTTGCTCCAGTTAAATGACAAAACATGTGCTGAATTATTATCAAATACTCTACTAGCACATCACTTAGCATTACAAATATATTAGTTTAGTTGAATTTTTAAAATTATAATTAGACAATATAAATGCATTACCTGCACCCTAATAAAAGCTGAAATGTAACTTCCATAATCTGAACAATCATAAGTGTTAATCTGGGATTTTGGAGCCGACCTTCATGAAAATGCTCCCAAGACCATAGTTATTATTAAATAAAAATTACTTGTTTTTTTCATGTTAACAACCAACATTTGAAATGTAAATAATTATTTTAAATTCTTCAATTCATACTTGTAGGAAATAGCAAACATCCCTCAACCTAAACCCTAAACAATAATTTCATTTCAACTAAATTAAATATAAATTAAATATACAACCCATATATTTAACAACAATGTAATATGTTATCTTACTTATAAGATTAGAGAGTGATAAGGGCCAGGGCAACAATGAATTTTGAATAGGAAAAGTCCTAGAATGCTCGAAGACTAAGATGAGTTTTAAGGGTGAAAAAACAAGTAATTAATGAGTTTTTTTAGAGAGAGGTGAGTCATATCTGTTTATGTTCTTTGATATGGAATGGATTAAATTTCACGACATGTCATGTTTCTAAAACACGACATGTTAAGTTGCCACGCTTCTAAAACACGATATGCTTTGAAGCACGATAACTTTATTGTCACTTTTAAAAATAACGATATTTAATAAATATCATGTTTCTAAAACATGACAAGATAAAACTATATTATTTCACCAAAATGTTTTGAATAATATTATTTCATCAAAAAATTTTAAATTATTGAGCTCATTTAAAAAAATAATCAAAAGAAAGCCATTGCTAAGGCCAATAAGATATGCCAATCAATGACTTTCTTGGAAAATAAATTAGAATATATTTGTTTTTGCTTTTTAAAAATATTTTAAAAAAGATTGAGATTTGTTTTGCTTTAAATTAACTTTTTAAAATATTTTTATATTGTTTTAATATATTAATATAAAAGATAATTTTTTAAAAATAAAAAATATTATTTTAATATATTTTTAAATAAAAAATACTTTAAAAAAAACATTAAAATAATATTACATGCTATTAATATCCCAAAATAATAGTAAAAATAACAATCTATCCAAAGGCCATAATAAAGGTGCATACACACATGAACTTCAAAGAAACAGAAGAAGAAGAAGAAGAAGAAGAGCTGAAACCTATCCTGGTCCCTGCCTTCCTGCCTGTCTGGTTAGCAGCGTATCCTCACTTCCATGAATAAAGAAAAAAAAAAAACCTAACTGACTCTAAATCTCGATTTTATTTCCAAAAAATAAATAAATTAAACATTCAAAATTTCCATCACCCGACGCTTCCTTCTATTTATAAATTACTCGCATTTACTATCAACCTCTTATTAACTTTTTTTTTTTTTATATGTATAAATTACAGGCTTCTAACTTTTATAATTTTTATTTTTGATACACTGCATTTCAGTGTATCAAAAAATCATGGCGGCGTTAGAGTCTCCGGAGAATCATATAAAGGCAACTGCAACATCAACGGCAACAACATCATCATCGACGACGTCGGATCTTAACTTCTCCGTTCGACGGAGGTCTACTACTGTCACGGATTCGCCTTCGACGGAGATGATGGAATCGGAGGATTTGAAAAGTAATGGTAAAGAATGCGATAAGGTTACGAATGAGAATCGATCGGATATTAAATTCAATTATCGGCCTTCAATGCCTGCTCATCGTGGTGTTAGAGAGAGTCCTCTTAGTTCTGATGCTATTTTTAAACAAGTATGGATCGTTTAAATTCATTTTAATTTGCGTTTTATGGATGGATAGATTTCAATAATTTTGTCTTTTCTACAATTTTGTGGCTGCAGAGTCATGCAGGTCTCTTCAATCTCTGTATAGTTGTGCTTGTGGCTATAAACAGCAGGCTTATCATTGAAAATATAATCAAGGTTAGTGCTATTTTCTTCTTCTTCCTTTTTTTTTTCCTGTAACAATAAAAATCTTGTGGCATGCTCTCTCAAAATTTAAAATAAAATAATGTTAAGAGTTTTTTTTTTTTTTTTTTTTTGCAGTATGGTTGGTTAATTAACGGTGGATTTTGGTTTAGTTCAAAATCATTAAGAGACTGGCCCCTGTTTATGTGCTGGTAATATTTTGTTTTCCAATTTATTCTATCTGACTGACGAAGAATGTTCTTTTTTTTTTCGTTTGGTTTCAAATCTGAATTATTGTTACTTTTTTTTTCCTTGACAAGAAATTTGTTATGGATTGTTGCTTATATTACAGTCTTAGCCTTCCAGCATTCCCTTTCGCAGCCTATCTTGTTGAGAAGTTGGCATATCAAAATTATTTACCTCAACTTGTAAGTGCTAAAATGCTGATTATTCTGCATCTTGCCATTAATAGAGCCGGCTTATTATAATTGCTCAAATAAATAACTCACGGCTCATTGTGGAGCCTGTTTAGTTTGAAGCTAACTTTAAGTTTAAAATTGCAGGTTGTTGTTTTCCTTCATACAATCATCACCACAGGATCACTTTTATATCCAGTTTTAGTAATTCTCAGGTTGATTTTATTTAGTTTTCCATTTTCTTTTTAGTTATCTATTGCGAAGTTTAGTGATGTATAACTGTTAGTTTATCAAATTTGGAAATTAATAGCCTCTATGTTGCTCAATGAATTAGATTGTTGAAACATAAAGTGTAATACTTTTACTCCATTTGAAAATTGCATGCCAATTGAAAATCAGATGTGCTAAAAAAGTGGAGTTCACGTTTAGGAAGATTCTATAAGACTCTTTAGGTTTCATGAGAGGCAGAATTGTCAGGTTCCATGATAAACTTCAATTCAATCATCAATCTTGGTTATGGTGTAGCCTTCGTTGATAGAATTCGGTGGTGATATCAAAGATGAATGCAAAAGGAAACACTATTGTTGGAAACTCACAGTGAGGATTGAAAGATATTGATAACTAGCTTATGACTTGCAGTTTGCACAGATTATGGTCTAACATTGTCAAACAATTGATTTGAAAAATAATACAAAACAATTGATAACATCAGAGCATGAAAACGGTCAAGTTTCCTTTAGATAAGAGAAAAATGCAGTTTAAATTGCACAAGCACTAGGCTGTGTCTATCTAACTGTAGGTGTTGAGTTTACTTTTGGTTGTTCAAATCATCTTTGTGGCAATTGATCTGTCTGTAGATTTTTTAGTTCTCTGATCTGTGGTTGATAAATTTGTAGTGAGTTTGTGGTGAATAAATTTGAGTTAACAAATTTAGTTGTCATATTTCCGCAAGGCTTTTTTCTCTAGCTTTTGGAAGCAATGTTGCCAACAATTCATGTATGTTCTGTATCTGTCCTTTTGCATTTCCTCATTATTTCTCTCATTTTGATGAAGTTATTAACTTTATCATTTATCATGCTGTGTAACACAGCATTTAACTTTTTCGATGACATCAGAACAAATGCAGGCCCCTGCTTTCATATAGATTTCAGATATAGATTAATTGAAAGTCTTCATGAGTCTCACCTAATACTCGTTTTATATGTATTGAGGGCGGGGAGACTTTATATCTGGAATTCTTAATTTGTCCAGGCACCTGGAATGTATAGTTTTTACATTCTTACATTCCTCGGTGAAAACATTTATCTAACTTGATAAGAATGTAGTTTTATGCAAAAATCATTCAAAAGAGTTAGCATTAGACTCTTATCTCTGATAGAGTCTTTTGATTCGCTGCTTCTACAAACCACAATGTATCCCAAGTATTAAGCTGTCGACCGACTAAATTAACCATATCCCAATGGAAAAGATAGTTCAATACACCATTGCCACACACTTTTGCTCATTTAAACATGAATCTGCCAATATTGCCACGCGTGCCAAAATTATATTGTCTTCATCTATGTTGAAACAATGGCTTGGAGAGCATGTTTATCTTAAGCTAACACAAAAGGTTTAGGAAACTGGATCTGAATGCTTCTTCCATATCCCATTTATCATGCCATGCAAAATAGGATGCCTTCTTCCCTAGTCAAAACTGACAAGAGAAGAAAAATGACCCAACCTTTTTAATAGATATTGAAAAACTAGGATAAGAAATGTTCCTCTCTAGAAAATTTGCCCCTAAAATCCACTTCATGAATATCTTCAGTGATCAATCTGCACAAGTTATCATTCCACCATGAACCTCCAAAGCCATTTTTCAAAGAGAGCCTGGTTGAATCATTCAAGTGTTCTTTATCTTTTATGGATGTAAAGGATTGTAAGAGCCTTTGGGATGTGTTATATTTGGGGTGATATAGAGCATGTTCTAGTTGGTTGGGGCAGGATTCTGAAATCTTAGGAGATCATTGCCTCTTACAGTGATCATTGTGGGGCATAAGTTTTCTTGGACACCTTATAAATCACTGCTTCTGGGATGTGCATAGCAGTACCTTCATCTTATAGTCAAGAGGACTAGAGAACCCTTTTGATTTGGATTTGATCTTGTGGTCTTTGTATTGTCAAAATGGTGGATGCTTATTTTCCATGTTTGTAACCATATATTGGTGAAAAAAGCAGTTAAAATCTTGGAATTACATTTTGGTAACTGAAATTATTACCTACAATTGTATGAATTTTCCGAGTTCCCAACCCTCAAGCATCAGAATCTGTGCAAGTTCGTAAACTCTGCAGTTCCATTTCATCAAGTACCCCCCCCCCCCCGCGCTCTCTCTAACACAAACTTTAGATGACATAAAACTTTAAAATGTCAGAATTATCATGCGGATAATTTATTGTACAGGCATAAAAAATGAGTTTTTTGAAGCTGATTTTTCTCCCTCGGAGTGGAATTGATAAGCTAAATGTCTTAATATCTTGTTAGATCTTGTAGGACGTTAGCATGCCTTAGTCATTAGATGTTAACAAAGACACTTAAATATTCTTGGCTAATTTGTGCAGGTGTGATTCTGCTTTTCTATCTGGTGTCACGTTGATGCTCTTTTCTTGCATTGTGTGGCTAAAATTGGTATCTTATGCTCATACAAACTCTGATTTGAGAGCAATTGCCAAGTCAATAGATAGGGTAAGTATATTTGAAAAAGCTCAGCAGGTGCGTGGTTTTTCATGTGAAAGCTGTTGCATTGCGTCCTACATAAGATTGTAAATTGAAGAATTGAGAAAATATGTGCTAGAAGCATCAAGTAGATGTGTTATCATCTCTCTCTCTCTCTTATCTTCCCATTATCATTATCATTACACATTCAATATTTCTCTCTATCAAATTTAATCAATTGGTTTCTCTCAGTCATTATTCACCGAGGTCCTGTTTAATTTCAGGAAGATGTCCCATCCATTTCTCCTTATGTGGGTAATCCTTATGATACTTACTTTAAGAGTTTGGTCTACTTCATGGTGGCTCCCACATTATGTTACCAGGTAATCAGTCATGTTTCTTCAGCCCATATATGAACAACTATATGCATTTTCAGCTTTTTATAAACTTTTATTGGTTCATCTTGTATTACCTAATGATACTTGATTTATTTCCAAAAATTCTAGAGGATACATTGCAATGAAAAGACTTTTTTTACTTACAAGAGAATAAAAGAAAGAATGAACTTACTAGGATATATATGTTGAAAGTCACCCTGCATGCATGGAATGAGAGGACTCCTGCTATAACAATCAGGTTATACTCCTGTACATGGAATTATTGGTGTAGAGTACCTTTTTAAACTTGAGTTGTGTGATATTCCCACATTACCTAATGGTAGACAAATGTTCTTATGTTATCTCTGTGTATGGGACTGGATGTGTTCTGAGTGTCCTAGTTGCATAGATCGGTCATTTTGTCTCATTTCCATCAATTCTTATGATTTTAGATACATCCAAGCAGTTTTATCCTTCGGCGCATTTTATTATTCTTTCCTGGTCTCAAGGGTTGGGGCTTAACTACTTGTCTCCCAAATACCATGACACATAATACAAATGATACACATATAACAGGGGACGTGGATTTTTAAATAGAATCTAACTTTTATGTTGTCATAAATTTCTTAAGACTAGTATTAATGTAGGGGTCTCTATTCTGGTTATGCTGTGTTTTGTGGTCTGACTTTATAAATAGCTCTTGCATTGTGTTTGTGTGGCTATAGCTTGTAAATAGGACTTCTGTCACTATTTTGTGGCTGCCATGTCTTGTCTTTGTTATCGGATTCTCTAATCTTTGCCTTGATGCATTGTCATTGTAGTCAAGCTATCCTCGCACTGAATCTGTTCGAAAGGGATGGGTGGTTCAACAATTTGTCAAGTTAATAATATTTACTGGATTCATGGGATTTATCATAGAACAAGTAAGTAGAATTTCACATTTAAACCAGTTCTGAGTGCTCTCTCTTTTTTTTTAAAAAATAAAGGCATGCATTCCTGACATGTTTGGTGGGCATAATTCTGCAGTATATCAATCCTATTGTTAAGAATTCACAGCACCCTTTTAAAGGAAATCTCTTGTATGCCATTGAGAGGGTCTTGA
>Ga0307509_10007968_pt1 | contig 13658 bp, 6 predicted proteins | sample 10_EM_MG_FD_202245 | JGI IMG/M metagenome (GOLD analysis project Ga0307509, IMG submission 202245) | Populus trichocarpa ectomycorrhiza microbial communities from riparian zone in the Pacific Northwest, United States - 10_EM | ecosystem: Host-associated > Plants > Roots > Unclassified | place...
ATTGTCAATGTAGATGGGTACTGCTTCTCTCCATCCAAAGGCTTGAACTAATGCACTTATAGCATTCACCTGAGTTGAGTCATTTTGGGTAGCTCGGAAGAAGAAGGGACTCCTGATGGAAGTGAGAAAAGGACTTGATGCAGAAAATGATATAATGGGCACCTGAGCTTTATCTCCAAGTTCAATAACAAAATTGGCTTGCATTGATGTAGTTGGGCCTATGATTGCTTGCACTTCAACATTTTTTATCAGGTCCAGGGCTGTACTTGTAAAAGGATTAAGAAAACAATTACTCGTATAGATCAATTATTTTCAATAATCAGTAAAGATCAATCAGAGAGACTTAATTATGACTTTATTGCACTTTATATTAAATTAGACTTCTGATATATCATTAATATAGTGGTTATGCGGAGAAAGCAAGGAATGGATTATACTATGCATTTGAGGTTCTCCTGCCCGTCCTAAACAAAGATAAGACACAGCAATCTAAAAATCAGCACACCTCATCTCCTTTCATTGATGTGATCTGCGATATCTAATGCAGCCCAGCTTGTATAGAAATTGAAGGTTCTAAGCATAAAGTAAAGATATAACTCAAACAGACTATATAGATGTTCTAATAGATATTTTTATAGACTATTAAAATAAATCTAAATTCAAAATAAGATTTAGTCATGTCAGACTAGGTTAGTAGCTTAAAACTATGATAATGAGAGATTTGGCAGTTAGATCAAGCTCAAATTTCTCAAGATAATAAGCAGTTTTTCTACATGAAACTATTTAGTTTTTTTTTTTCCAGACCATTTGATCTCCCATAAGTAGGTTTAGAAATTGCTATTTAGATTAGTTTTGTTATTTTTCCTATGATTTTTTAGATTATTTATTTATTTTGTTTAATTCTTTTTATGCATTTAAACTTTAAGTTGTTTTCTAATAGAGATAAGTTTTCTGATGAGGGTCACCATATATTTATTTTTCAGGAATAAAACTATGAATTAAAAGTTCATATCTTCAACTATTTTTACTCATTAAAACTTTTATGTTTTTTGTGTTATTATTATCTTGTTAGCTTCCACCTACATTAATATATTTGAGATAAATATTATAAATTTAAGAGTTTTGTTGTGTGTTATTTTAAGGGTTTTAAGAAAGAATAAACCTTGTTTCTTGTTGTATCATGTCCACTGATCCATTCCTTTATCATGTCCAGTACTAATCTCAATCCCAGTTAATAAAAAATAGATTAGATTAAAAAATAAAAAAATATTATTACAATTAATAATATTTTGTGAGAAAGAGCACAGTAAAATCTCTTTCTCTTTTAGTTTTTTTTTTTATGTTTTTCACATTTAATAATATAATAATAATTATGAAATGACATAATTAACAATACATCAATTAATAAAATGATGTGGACAAATATAATGATATATAATAATTTTATTAGCTTGGTCCATAATCATATTTAGTGAACTAAGGCTTAATTAGATAACAAGCATTAAATCTTTAGGTGTTTGCTGAGGAGGTGATGGATTTGCTCTCCACGATATCATTATTTTTTTATATAATAAGCGAGATGAATTATTAAAACAGCTCGTTTAAGGTTCGCGATTAAAGTTTCTCATAAAATTTAACGGGAGGAGGGTTTTAACCTTAGTGCATACATAAAACATAGTTGGAGCAATGATTTATAACCGAAGCAAGCTGACTGCAGAATCAAGAAAGAGGAGGGAGAGAGAGGGAACCTGCAGCAGCTGCACCAGCAACATCGTTCTTGGAGTCCCTGGTGATGAGGACCAGCCTGGTTTTGTAATCACCATGAGTATCATAGAAGTCTGAAAGAGACATATTGATGCAACTCAACCCAATCTTGCCATCCAAGTCATTGTCGAAGTCAAGAACCACACCTACATTCATTGGGATTATAGATGTTGAGTTCTTGGCCATTCCCATTTCAAAGAAGAAAATCCTCAAAAAAAGAAGGGAAAAGAAAGAGAGAGCAGGCTTTGAAGGGTACTTTTTCCTCATGATCATATTGTTGTCTACTTGTGGTTGAGCTGATTCCAATTTGTTGGTTTAAGCTTGAAAGAACTCTCTCTGATTTATATAAGGCTGTGGCCTTTAGGGTACTTCAAACATGTGGATCCTTAAAGCCTAGAAGAAGATCTCAGAACAGTGGTTGGAGAGGGCCCGACTATTAATTTAAGCGTTGAAAAACAGGAGAGGTTTCCTGAGTTTTGTTGCAAGGAAATTTCATGCTTTGATCAAATACGTTCCTTGTCTCTGATTTCACCGTCGGGGTTACCCTTGACTAATTAGAAATTTCATCAGATGGTTGATGTTATTTTTTAAAATGTGTTTTATTTAAAAATATATTAAAATAATATTTTTTTTTATATTTAAAAAATTATTTTTAATATTAGTGTATCAAAATGATTTATAAACACTAAAAAAATATTAATTTGAAATTAAAAAAAAATAAATTTAAAATTTTTTTAAAATATTTTTAAAACATAAAAATAAATAATATAACATATGGTAGCTTCATACTTGTTAGACTGTTTGAAGTGTTGGCTTAAATGATAAATATAAACAATGTAACGTATGGTTGCTTACTTGTTAGACTGTTTGAAGTGTTGGTTTAAATGATAAATATTTTTGTTTTCAGGATTATTATTTTAAATTCAAATCTAGAAAAAATTGCAAAAATAAAATAAAATATGAATACTTCAATCCGACTGTGAATAATTTATTTAAAACTCGATCGAGAGGAGAGCTGATAGAGAGAAACCTAATCATACTCGATTCCTTATTCCTTCTTGCAGCCAAACAATAGCTTTTATGGGAAAATCTAATTCAATAAATTAATTATCATCCCATTAAATCTCAATCCTATTATATTATTTTAAGCTTAAAAAACACTAATGTGTTGTCAACCATACATTTTCTCCCTTACATCATCATATTGTTTTGGATCTTTTCGAATGTTTTCTTGTAAACAAGCATCAAACAGTGCACGCTTGATTTTCTTCAACTCAAGACAATATTTGTATATGTAAGTCGTCTATTTCACTTACTAAGATAATGAATAGCATCCTTTCGACGAAGCATCCTTTGTCATGTCACAAATTTGTTTTCAACACAAAACGCCATCTCATATCAATTAAGTTTGAGGTGTGTCTGATTATGGTAGCGGTTACTTTTCAAAGTGTTTTTTTTAGAAATGTATCAAAATAATATATTTTTTTATTTTTAAAAAATTATTTTTGACATCAGCACATCAAAACAATCTGGAAACACCAAAAAAAAATAATTTGAAGTAAAGAAAAAGATAAAAAAATTAATTTTTTTCAAAAGCGCTTTTGAAACGCAAAACAAATGGAGTTTATACTGTCACCTACTTCTTATTTGCTATCTAAATCTCAATCATCCATCTTCTAGACTAGCTTAAGATATTGAAATACTTCATATAAGCTCACATTAAGTTAGTTTATATATATATATATATATATATATTTCTGGACGCGACTCACGGGTGGGTATCCGTGATGGCTATTTTCAAGAGCCAAACCACTAGGAAGAGCCCACCAACTCGAGGTCCCTAGTCAATTACACAATTACATGTGGGTTGGGAAATTCAAGTGGTGGGATTCGAATTAGGGATTTCATCTCCCCCTAGTTGACTCTTTACCAATTGAGCTACTAGCTCACTTGTAGTTTGTAGTTTAATTGACATCCATTTCTCCTTTCTATCACAAGAGACTTGGGGTTCAAGTGTGTAAGAAAACAATTAAGAAAAAAAAAAGAAAGTTGGATGATTTGTATTTTTATCTCAACTAACTCAACTCAAGTTATTAGATGGAGTTTTAAAATATTATCATCTAGCTCTCTTCCTTTCTTCCACCTTGTTGTGACCTAAACCCATTTACACAAAGAGATTTTTATTTTTAAACTTTAGTTTAGTTCAAGAAAGGTTGAATAAGCAAGTAAGTAGTTCCCTCTCATATTATTTTCGATTATGGTTTGTTTATAGAAGGATTAAAGAAGAGATTAGGGTTTTGTTATGATTTTGATGATGTGTTATGGGTTAAGAAATTTGTTTCAACTTTGGTAGAAAATATGGACATAATGCTCTGGAGGTTGAGGATAAAAAATTTAATTTTGGTCCTTGATTTATGAAAATTTCTTTTAATCCCTAAACTTTGGAAAATTATAATTTGACCCTTGAAATGTATTTTGGAATTCTAGGCAATATTCTAATTAGGTTAAGGGTGATGAATCTTGTTTTGATAATTGATATGTGTAATTTACATTTTAGTCCCTCAATTTTGGAAATTTACAGTTTAGTCCTTGAACTTTGAAAAATTTACAATTTGGTCCCTAGAACGTAAATTGAGATTCTAGACCTGAACTTTGTAAAATTTACAATTTGGTCCCTAGAATGTAAATTGAGATTCTGGACCGAGTTGAGGATGGATTATGGGTGAAATTTCAGTATGATTATGTATTTATAGTTTGGTCCTCCAATCTTGGTAAAATCATGTTTTGGTCCTTGTTTTTTGGAAATTTGTCATTTTAGTCCCTAAACTTAGTAGACTAAACCTGATTTTCTTATATGCATTAGAATCTTTTATTTTTGTTGTTTTTTAGTTTATTATGTATTTTTGTTGTAGGTTCTTCTAATGATCTCAATAGAATTTTCGGGTCTTTCATCTGATATTCCTTTTACTTCTATATTTTTTCGGGTGAGTAGGATAATCTTTAATACACATGTAATATAAATAAATTAAGTATGTTGATTATATGATGAGTATGGATGATATTCTTGAATATCTATACGTTGATTTATTTTCCAAGTATTCATTAGTTTCTTTAATATGTATTCGCATTAAATTATATTTGATATAACATTCAGTTGCTTTAATGATTATATGAATATCTGTTATGTCTGGATATCGAACTTGTTAATAACTCCATACTAACGGAGTGTAGTTAGTTTTTGTGCACATTGTATCTGTATTCCTAGCTGGTGAGAAAGGCATCAGCCTATGCGCGTCTAATTATCCCAAAATGGTCACCTTTGGTGTCATCGGATCATCTTCGGGTGTCATCTGATCTCTAACATGTATTCCACTACCATATGTTAATATGCTTAGTATGTATATTTATATCAAGTATGTACAACTTACAAATTATTAATATCTAAGATGTATATTAAATGTTATTCCCCCATTTAGTTGGTTGAACTCACCCCTTATTTTATATTATTTTCATGTTCTTAGTTTATGTTAGCAGGTTGATCTTGTTATTTGTTCCTGCTTCTTCACTTTTGTTTGGCATGTCTTGCTTGTTTCCGCGAGGTTTACTTTTAATTTGTCTTAGAGTGCTCCACCATTACACTATTTTATTTAAAGTTTGGGTTTTATATAATGTAACATGTATTATGAACTCTCGTTTTGTTTTTATCTAATAAAGAGATATTTTAAAAGTTTATAAAATGTTGTGTATTTTATATAATTTGTTTTATGATATGTATGTTCTAAGGCTTAACATAGGTATGATGTTCTGCTAGCACCGCTCTTGCGTTGTCGGTCATAGACCCGAGATTCGGGTCGTAACAATTAGTTATGCCTAGTAAATTAGAGTGGTTAATTTATGATTAAATCCATGAATTTTCCTTTTGTGTTGAACCATTGAAATTACAGTCCCAACTATCGACTGTTCTAAGGGAGATTTTAGAAAGGAATATACAATATAAAATATGCCAGTTTTTTTTTTACTTAAATAGAAATTAAGAATAAAAAAATTTGAAAATGATTGATGCCTAATCTCCAACTGACAATAGAGTTATTGTCATAGACTCAAGTTTTTTGAAGTAACACCAAATAGATGGCTACTAGATGATTGAACTACGCTGCGGGTCAAGTAAAAATTTTCTTAAACGTAAAAACAAATATTCAAATGTTGCTAATGTTTTTTTTTCCTAGCAAACAAAATTAAATTGTGTGAGGGTTTACTCGATGTAATCCGATTGACTTTACTAGTCCAAAAACAACTCATACAACTCGTGAAAACAAATTTTGATTAAACAAAATTTCAAGATGATAACTTTTCTTAATATTAAAATAACAACATATTGGATTAACCTTGGACAACCCAGGTTAACATGTCAAATTTATGACTCGGGTTATGAGACTATAATAACCCTATAGAAAGCAAATCAAAATAAATTATTAAGCCTAATTCCCAATGAACCCAATATTGAAGGATGAAATTGAAAAAAAAATCAATTAAAAAAGGACCTAAAAACAACTTGGGTTAACATGTCAAACTTGCAACCCAGGTCATAAGACCAAGATAACCCCATAAAAAGAAAATTGAAAAAAATTACAAATTTCAATCCCTAACCAGCCCAATATTGAAGGATGAGATTAAAAAAAGAAATCAATTAAAAAAAGAGCATAAAAAACAACCTGAGTCAATCCACCAAAATCATGACCCAAGTTATCAGACTAAGATAACATTATAGAAAAACATTAAAAAAATGATATGATTTAACCTCGATTAACATGTCAAATCCGCGACGTTGGTCTTGAGACTAAGATAACACCATATAAAAAAAGTAAAAACAAATTATAAAGCTCAATTCTCAATTGCCCTTACCATACCTAATGTTGAACGATGAAATTTGTAAAAATCTTAATTAAAAAAATGACATAAAAAATAAGTCGAGTTAACCGTTAAGCACTATTACCGAGTCATGAGACTAGGATAACCTAAAAAAAACAAACCAAAACAAATCATGAAGCCAAATTCCCAATTAAACACAATATTAATTGATGAAGTTGGAAAAAAAATCAATTAAAAAAAGAGAAAGAAAATAAGTCAATTGAGTCAACCCGTCAAACTCGTGACCCGAGTCATGATACGGGGACAACCTAATAAAAAGCAAGTCTAATGTTAAAGGGCTCATGACTCGCCTTGTCGCACGTGTGCGGCGTCGCGGCGATAGTCTACCCTCAGGTGACGTGTCTGTCTATCTGGAAAACATAGGGAGACAAGGAATTCTTGTCTTTTATAAGCGGAAAGCAGGAATAGGAGTTGTCACCTAGTATTTTGTTTACTAGGAACCCTAATTGGTCTCAGAGATCGTGCATGGGGACTAGTTGCATAGAAGAAAGGTATTAGCACCTCAAATACGCCCTACCTAAGATAGTCTGCATTGTTTTAATTGTCTTATATATGCTAAGGTATTGTTTGTATTTCTAATTGCTAGTCCGTTTATGGTTTAAAAAAAGTCATCTTCGGTAAAGAGATCCTTATCTTATCGGGTAAATCCTAACCATTATAACATCAATAAAATGATCTACATTTTTAATATTAGGAATACGCCTTACGTATAAGCGTGTAATCCTTAATATTAAAAGAAAACAAAAATGATTTTTTTTAGAATTTTTGAAATATTAGCCTAATTCTCATGACTTTAATAAATTGATTATTAAAGATAAAATGTATGCTTAAACATTTTTTGATTTTTTTTCGTATGAAAATATGACAAGATTTTTTGTTATATTTGAGAAACTTGACTGTATGCAAGAAAATAAAAAAAAAATTTGTTTTATAATTTTTGTAATGTTTTGACAAAAATCAAGTATTTTAACATCAGATTTGTATTTTTATATTATAAAAATACAAACCGATGTTAATCACAATGAATAAAAAAAATACGCAATAATAAGAAAATAAAATAAAGAGGATTGGCATAAAGATTTATTTTAGCAAATACACCCTGGCTGAAAACAAATTGAGCTGGCTGAGCCTAGAGCACAGGCCCAACCTCAACCTTTCTCTCTTTTGTTTTGGGCTGGACCCAGCCTGGTTACCGGTCCAAACCAGTGACCGGCTGGTCACTGTGCATGCATGCGTGAATTATTCACGCATGTTTTGCACAGTGACAGGGTAATTATATTTCTAAGAGGAGAGAATACAAAAGCTTACCTGTGTTGCTGGGAACGAAGCCGAAGATGATGGTGTCTTGTACGATGCTCTCACGGCTCCTCTTTTCGTTTGTTTCCCCTCTGGTTGCTCTTTTCTTCGGCTATGTTTTCTCTGTTCGTGTTCTTTGATCCCTCTCCTTCTTCCTTCATGTCCTGTTTCTATTTGTTTGCTTCTCTCTCTACTGGTTATTTTTTGTCTTCCTTTCTCCCTGTATTTGCTCCTCCTTGGTTTTCTTCTGTTTCGTGCCTCTGTCTTTCTCCTTCGCGTCTCTGTTCCCAGGTTTCCTCTGTTCGTTCCCCTAGTTTTTTCTGTTCTTTTTTTTCCTGTTCGTTCCCCTGTTCCTTTCCTCTATTCTGTCTCTCTTAAAACTTCAATCCACCCGCAAAATCTTTCCCCTCAGTCGTTCCCTCATCTCTATTCTCTCTCCGTTCTTTTTCCTTGTTTTCGCCCCCCCCCCCCCTCTTTTTTAACTCGAAAATCTCGTCCCCCCCAAAATTCCCCTCAATCTCACGTCAGGGAAGAAGAAGATATACAGTGCCGTTCCAAAACGGGACTGTTTTGGTTTGTTCTTTTTTAAAAAAAACTGTGCATGAAACAACGCTGTTTTACCCACAACGTGACATTTCATTTAAGTGACATTTCATTTAAATGAAAAATGGTGCCAAAACATTACCTTTTCAGATTAGTCTTTCAATTTGCATATTTTTTTATTTTGATTCTTGGTTTCAGATCTATTCAATCAAGTCTCTAATTGGTCATCAAATTTTAATATTTATGCAATTAAATTTCTGATTTGATCAAATCAACTCTTAAAAATTATATTTTGCCCCGGAACTTTAATCTCTTCCAATTAAAGCCTAAATTGATTTAAAAATCTATTTTTCTTGCAATCAAACACTCCATAAATTCAATCAAACCTTCAATAAAATTTAATTGATTCCATAAACATTTGATTTTGGACATTTCTTCCTCAAATTAAATTTTCTTTGTCAACAAGGCTCTAATCAGTCAATGATATACTGTTAAATTCTAATCTTTGTATTTTTGAACCCCCTCAACCAATTTTTAGCCATTTTCTGGGCGCTCTGACATCCTCTTTTCACTGCTATTATTTTTTAATTTCTTCCGAAGATATATATATTTTTTGTATTTTCTCTTTTTTTGTATGAGGACCCAAAAATGAGTTACAACACAGCTAATGCGACCGATATAACCTCTTAGAAAGAAAATAAAAAAATACCTGATTTAACTAGGGTTAAAATGCTAAAACCCGTGACCTTGATCTTAAAACCAAGATATTCTCATAAAAAACAAATCAAAATAGATTATGAAGCTCAATTCTCAACCAACCTAATGTTGAATGATAAAATTGAAAAAAAATAATTAAATAAAAGACACAAAAAATAATCCGAGTTAACTTGGGTTAATCCGTTAAGCATTATTCTCGTGTCATGAGACCAGGATAACCTAATGAAAAGTAAATGAAACAAATTATGAAGTTTAATTCTCAATTAAATTAATATTAAAGGATGAATTATATAAAAAAAAACAATTAATTAAGAAAAAAAATCTAATATGAAATGATGAAATTAAACAAAAAAAAATATTAATTGAAAAAAAAAAGGCAAAACAAAACACTATTCTAATAAATAGTGATTTGTGAGGAGGGGTACACTAAAAACCCCTCCTTTTTTAGTTTATAGTTAATTAATATATGGAATGAGAAAAGCCTTTAACCAGATGATAACAACAACTTGAAGGGTAGAATTGGTGCACAAAAAAGTTCTTAGGGATCAAAATCGTTTGATTGGTTGGTGCATTTGACCTGTAATGGATGGCTAATGTGATTGGTTGGGTAATGAACCAGGTCCGTGCTATAATTTCTCACTGCTAGAACATAGAGAGGAAAAGGTCCATATGCATGTTATTGGGTGGTGACTCAAACTTCACCTTAGTTTACCAGCTCCTTCACCATACAAAAACATGTATTGCGCACTTGAGGGTCTAGTTGTTGTGGTCAATCGTGTGACTTGTTCCGCTCCCGTCCCGGGTTCGACCCTCTATGTGCACGCCTGTCACCCCCGCGGTGCCTTACCTGCTCCTGGGCTTGCAGGATGTCCAGTGGGCCGTGGGGAATAGTCGTGGTGCGCGTAAGCTGGCCCGGACACCCCACGTAAATCAAAAAAAAATAAAAAAAACATGTATTGCAAAATACTCTTGGTTGTTTTTCTTTTTTGTAATATCATGGACATATTCTTGAACATGATTCACGAGTAGAAGATTATTTTCAAGAGCCAAATCATGGGGAAGAGCCCGCTAATTCAAGGTTCTCAATCTATCGTACACTTACATGTAAATTGAAAAATATGAGTGGTTGAATTCGAATCATGAATGTTCTCTCTCCCTAGTTGACTATGTACTACATGACTATCGCTTGCTTAGCTACTAGCTCACTTTCCAGTATTGTTTCATGGTGTACTTCAGCAGCTTATAGTCATTTTGATAGTCATTTCCCTATTCTTATTTTTCTTGTTATTCATGTCAAGATCGATGACATGTATTTAGATGACTTTCCCCCTGGCTAGTCTGAGTGGGCCTGTTTCTGATCAAATATGTTCCTTTGTCTCTCATTTCGCAATCGGTTTAGACTTTTTGAAGTATTGGCTTAAATGATAAATAGTTTTGTTTTCAGGATTATTATTTTAAATTCAAATCTAAATAAAATTGCAAAAACTTTTTTTTTTTATGAATACATCAATCCGACTGTGAATAATTTATTTAAAACTCGATTGAGAGGGAGAGCTGATAGAGAATACCCTAATAATAATAACAACAACAAAACAAAGAAAGAAAGGTATCTGATTCCTTGTTGCAGCAACTTTTCTGGGAAACATGCTAATTCAATAAATTAATTATCATCCCATGAAATCTTAATCCTATTATTTATGCTTAAAAACCTCTAATGTGTCATCTAGTGTACATTTTCTCCCTCACATCATCATATTTTTTGGATCTTTTCGATTTTTTTTTCTTGGCAAACAATCATCAAACAGTGCTCGCTTGATTTCCTTCGATTCAAGACAAGATTTGTATACGCCAGTCGTCTATTTCACTTACTAATTAAGATAATGTAGAGCATCCTTTCGACGAAGCATCGTTTGTTGAATGGCTACTGTGGTGCAATATGTGCTGGAAATGACAATTGTCAGAAGATGGAAATGGGAAGGCCTATATATCTGTAGTAAGAAGCAAGATAGTTGAAGATAATATTAACAGTAACAACCATTTCTGTTTCTTTTGTTGCAGAAGCAACTTCAAGTACTTGTTGTTTTCCATTCTTTAACTTCGTTGACTTTAACTAGTTTGCAGTAGCAGTGGTTTGAGTATAATTCAATACCAAGACCAAAATCGATGAAATCTCATATTTTTAAGGATTAATATTAATTTTTTATTAAAAAGTCAAAATCAATGAAATTTTTATTTTTAGAGATTAACATTTATTTTATTTTTTTTTGTTAAAAAGCCAAAATCAACAAAACCTTTTATTTTTAGGGATTAATATCTAAATGTTTTTGTTAAAGAAACCTAAATCAATGAAATCTCTGTAGTCTTGTGAGTCCTGTAGTTCAGATTACCTTGATTACTTCTGTTTTTGTGTGCTGAATTTGTTGAACTCAAACCATTTGGGTTGTTTTTTTTTTTGGTTAACAGTCAAAATTTTATTAAAAAAAAGACTACAAAAATAATAACCTAACTTACATCAGAAAAAATTTGGGTTGTTTATCCTGCCTTTAACAGGCTTTATTTTATTTATAAAAAAAAAAAAACGTAGCATCCTTTGTTATGTCATAAAATTTGTTTTCAAGACACTGCACCATCTCATATATATCAAGTTCAAATTATACTGTAACCTACTTCTTTTTTGCTATCCGAAATCCCAATCCCAATCATCTATCTTCTACAATAGCTTAAGATATTGAAATACTTCATATCAGCTGACTTTAATCAGTACAGGGAATGCTAACGAGTTTGTACTTTAATTGGCATCCATGTCTCCCTTCTATCATGAGAGAGCTAGGGGTTTCGAGTGTGTAAAAAATCAATTAAGAAAAAACAAGAATGTAGAGATAATTTGTATTAAATAACAAAGTTTAGTATATAATTTATATTATTATTGATTATCAAAAAATAATTTATATTATTATGTAACACATTGAATGTTAAAATTCAAGCATTAGCTGGCCCTTGATTATTATTATTTTTTTTTAATCAAGCTAGGGTCAGGCTTTGCTCTCATGATATATGGATATCAAGATATGATGACTATTTATTATTTTCATTTCTTCAATCGTAGCTAACAGGAAGATAAATTTCCCATGAGCTTATATTAGTCTATCATTCATTATACATTCAACTCAGTTGTGTGTAGGATGTTTAGAGGGCAAATAATTTTCCATAAGCTTTCCAAATAAGTCTACATGTAGAGCAAATCAACCCCTACAAGAAATACATACAAATGTATGTGGTCCTATTCAGCCATGCTCATTTGATAAAAATTTATATTTTCTATTTTTTATTAATTATTATAGTAGAAAAATATGGGTATACTTTTTAAATGAAAAGTCTAATGTATTTAATTATTCTAAAAAGTTGAAGGCATTATTTGAAAAAAAAAAAGTGATTACTCTATAAAATTACTTAGGACAGATAGGGGAGGTGAATTTTGTTCTAATAGGTTTTATAAAGCTCAAGTTATGAAAAGACTCCTAATAGTGCCTAGATCCCTACAACAAAATAGTGTGGTGGAGAGAAAGAATAAAAGAATTCTCAACATGATGAGAAGCATGCTCAAAACTAAGAAGATGCCTAAGAAGTTTTGGGTTGAAGATGTAGATTATGTTTTTAATTGTCAAATAGGTATCCTACGAAAGGCTTGAATGGCATGACTCTACAAAAAGCATAGAATGGAAGAAAGCCACTCAAACATTATGTTTTTGCCAAGACGAGAGATATGCTAGTAGTTATAAAGAAATCAAGTTTAAGGAGGGATGTTGAAAGTAAACCAAATTTTGGTTTTTCTGAAAAATAGAGAAATCGGTCTACCGGTTGAATATTTAAATGAATCGGTTGACCGGTTCAAAAATGATCAATTGGTTGAGTTGGCAGAATTCTTTTCCTTATCAGTTTAGGTTTTTCTTTTGTTAAATTAATTATATGATTGTCTGAGACTTTTTACCTATAAATAATTTTGTAATCAGAATTTGAGAGATGTATTACAAAAAAGAATAAGAATGTATCTCGGAGAAAACACTTAATGCAAAAACATCCTTTCTCTCAAATTTTTCTTGTTCAATTTTGTTTTTTTAAGAATATCTTCTACCACACCTAGAGTTGCTCTTGATTTGGGACGACAAGCTGATAGATATTTTGTACTTCCTCTTGATCGGGTTGTTGTGCATTTGGATCTTGATCATCATCATTGTCTGCCGGTGGAAGATCTCCAGGTATAGCTATGTGGATCGGATTCAGCTCACTTCTACTGGATGTTAAGTCCATTTGAATGAAGATTCTGAACAAAACAAGAACTCTGCTCCATGTTGTTGCTCTTAAATCAGAGGGCTGCAAGAGTACTGCTCTGTGCTCGTAAACAAATATGG
>Ga0307509_10007971_pt1 | contig 13656 bp, 12 predicted proteins | sample 10_EM_MG_FD_202245 | JGI IMG/M metagenome (GOLD analysis project Ga0307509, IMG submission 202245) | Populus trichocarpa ectomycorrhiza microbial communities from riparian zone in the Pacific Northwest, United States - 10_EM | ecosystem: Host-associated > Plants > Roots > Unclassified | place...
ACGGTGAAAATCATGACAAAACGGAGGTGAACCGGGGTAAAGACTACGAAGAGTCGGAATGGTCAAAACAATGGTGACCGGGAGCAGAAGGACCCCGCTGTCCAGCTCGTCCCTCCTGAAAAAGACGAGGAGCATTACGTAGGTCGAACCAATAGCCAAGCCCGAGTTGAGCAGTAGCAAGCACATCGTAAATGCCCGCGCCAACTGCGACCTTTCTATTGTAATGACAGCAACACTAGATGGAACCTCCATCGTGGCCGGCCCCACCCCGGAATCATAGTTGAAGTTGCTCACCACCGGCTCCTCGGTTGATGAGACGATAAAGCCGTTGGGTGCCGCACCGGCTGTAAATCTGATGATGGGCACAGACTTGTTTGTAGCCTTCTCGATCACAAACGCGAGAGTGGTGATGAGGTAGGAATCAAACGGGGCCCTATCCGAAGCCAGGAAGTCTATGCTATGCACCACGTCGAAGGTGTTCAAGGCATCCACACTAAACAAGGAGGTCCATATGAGAAACCCGGATGAGGGGTCGCATTGTGGATCTTACTATCGGGGTCCATGGTTCTGTTGAATCGGAAAACGGGATGGGTCATATGAAAAGGTTGGGTTGGATTCGCTGTTCGGTGTGAATAGATGGTTGCACCGACACTGAATCCGTACCCACCCGTTGAAATATATGTCCACTGCTCGATTGATACTATCACAGCCTAGCCCCGGGAACGCGCCCGAGACGGGGGGATACGTCGATAGGATATAATCCTGGCCACATCCCACGAGCTCCCATTCGACTGACAGTGATAGATTGGTAAGATCCACCTGATAAGCATGTCCTATCAACGCAATCTGCAATATGCCTTGTCAGTTCAGACCCAACTGGCCAGTGACACCAAAGAAAAACTCACCCCACTCGAGTTGTACGGAATACCATGAGCTCCAAATCGGTCGTCTTTCTTGTAGTCCCGCTGGGCGACACCGGCGACCACGCCTATGAGTATCCCGTAGAGGATGAAGGCCGAGAGAAACAGGTGCCTGCCGGCCAATCGTAGAAGGGTAGGCCGCGATGCTTTGTTTTTGGGGGGTGGAGCTTCAGGGTCACCGTGGATAGGTGGGGGGGTGGGGGATGTGGTTATGGATGTGCTAGCCATCTCCTAGGTGAACGTTGCCGTTGGCCGTGTACAACCCGGGTCGGGGGAAGCTGTGGGCTGCTTGGTAGATCGAAGTTATGAGCTAAACCCAGCCTCGCTGGCTCCGTGGGGGGCAAAGATGGAAGAGGAGGGGAGGGTGATAAGGAGTCGAGGCACCGGGGAACAAAGGTACTGCTCTTCGGTTTCAGTGCCTCAAGGGTACAACACTTACACGGCGTCCTCATTTCGGTGCATCGGACCACTCCGAAAGGAAGTGGGATTTGTCCGCGACGAAATGGCCCCAGCTCCCACCCAACGAACGGCGCCGTTCAGATCCGACCGACCCAATTTCGATTTCATGTGTGAATAATAAGACGGCCAACCCGCGGGCTCCCTCCTGCAATACGCTCGAAAACTGCTATACAGTTATACTGTCACACGGCTACAATCATCGGTGTCAAAAAAAGGAGTTCACAGTTTAATAGATTGAGAACGACGCAGCAATGTGATGCTCTTAGTGATCCAACCTCATTCTTCTCGAACAAGGGTGAGATAAGAGACGTACTCAATTCTAAGTGAGACGAGCTGGTTCGTCTCACCGATCATGTGAAGAAGGTGAACTCCCGGCAGAGTCCCGGTGAGGACCCGTGTTTGGTGGTGACGCCGACCGGGTCGGGTGCTTTTTTCCCATCCCACGTTTGAGCGCACTTCGTCTTATTCATTCCAACAGCCCAAAAATTGTCCTCCGCACTCTCCCCCGAATGTACGGACATCATACCTAGCTAAGCTTTCTATCGTTCTCTGGGGGCTATGGCCTCGGAAAAAGGAGATGGAAGTGCCTCGGCATGCTCGGCACCGGTCGCCCCTCCATTGCGCTGCCTCGTATCCTTTCGCAATAACTACCAAATATGGCTCCTCACCGGGACTCTGCCGGGAGTCCACCTTCATACGATCGGTGAGACGAGCCAGCTCGTCTCACTTAGAACTGAGTACGCCTCTTACGAAAGTTGTGATGTCTTCGTGGAGTTTCTCCCTGACCTTTTGTGTATTAAATCCACGCCTTTTGTGGTCCCCTCCGCTCGCTGGGGGGCGCACAAATTGCTCCATGCTGTTTGTTATTTAATCACAAGTGCCTCCGGGGCTTTCGTAGATACTTAGGAGGAGCAAATACCCGGCGAACATACCTTCGGCTATCCTCACCTAAATGATCTGGTCTCGACGCTAAGTAGTGCCTTCATCCATCAAACGGTTCCTAGGAGGCACAAACGTGGAACCAAATCCCCCTCCTATCCTATCACACGGCACCCCAGGGGTTCTCTCGCCGCTCCCTCCCATCAACATATTCCCGGGAGGACGATCGGGCGTGGGAACTGCCTCCCCCGGTCCTCCCCCTCCCGTACCCGCCGGGGGGTACTACCACCCATATTTCATTTGTACTTGTATATGGCTTACATAATTGTTACTTTATTAACCTATTGGGCGACTGGGTGACTGTCCGTAGGATGTACAACGTGTACAAATGAATCCAGACGAATATCGAACCCTTATAAGGGAACTGTCAGGACCCCGTCCGTTGCGTCGGGTCGCGGATATTGTCTCCAAACTGCGCATCTGGAGTCACGACGCTGGGGCCATTTCGTTCGAAATTCAGCCGTCCGACCAAATTATGGGGACCGGGAAGGACCGCAACCCCGCCTGCTTCAGGCCCATACCATGCTGGTGTTACCTCTACGCCTCAACTTCCAACCTCATCTAGCTACGCTACATGGAGGGTCGCGGATATTGAGGAATAAACCTCTGCTCGTGTCACCCTTCTACGACAAATACGTATGTATCTGGTTTTACCTAGTCTTACGGACAGTCACTCAATTCGTCTACGATTGTGCCCTGTGCGTGGGCACGATCACTACGTGATCGATAGTAAGGTTGAGCTTAGCTGTATCCTGCTGTATCTCGTTCTGATCTACCGGAATAAAACTGTTCGGAAGTTGCCAGTAACAGAGAATTTGGGCTTGGCGGACGCGCAGTGCCTCCTTTCCCGCTAAGTCCCGAAGAGAATGATGGGCACCTCCCAACACTGCGTGCTCGTGCCCAACGGCCATCATCCGACTCGAACAGTAGTGGTAGACAATAGGCGAGGCAAAGGCCCAATGGTTCCGTTCCGCCGGGCCCATCGAGGGATGGACCTATCTTGTACAAGTAGAATACAACGCTACGGCTACTCGATGTACGTTTGTTATCGTAGTCACCGGACCGGGGTAGGGTATACAATGTGGGACTCAGGACTCACCCAGGTCAAACGCGGATTCGTCCCTTTGCCTCTGTAGAGGGTCATAGTTAGGTATGAAATACTTATCAACATCCCAATCCAACGCATCATCACCAGCCAAAAACTCGAACCGCTCGATATACTCGCTCAGCGCTGCCAACTCGCCCGGTGACACCACTAGATTCGTAGATGGGATCGCCAAAGTGACAGACCGGAATGGGGCTTTCGCAATTTTGCGTTTCTTCGCGACTCTGAGGAGAGACTGCAGTATATCGGACCCGGTGAGGTCGAGTTGGGAAGGCGAGTGAATCACAAGTGAGTGAACGGTCGAACACCACTGGAGTCTCTCTCCGTTATCTGGCTCGAGCACGGCGAGGCACGGCTCGACGGCAGAGTTGGAAAGGATCAAAGTGGTGACATTCTTCAAATCGTGCAACCCTTGAGCGACACAGGTCGCCGATTCACCCTCGCCACGTTGTAACTGATAATTGTCGAGGCACAACACCATCGGGGAACCGGTCTTGACGGGGGCCAGAGCGCACAAATTGCCCGAGTTTATCTCGTCGTCGATGATTGCCCACGGATCACGGTTAAGACCCCCTGGGAGTATGGTTTTTTGGAAGGAGAGGAGAGTCCCTTGGACGTTGACGATTTCCATGAAGGTTTCGATCGTGTTCTCAGAACGATCGAACACCGTTCTGAGCTTTAAACGTCTGATATCAGAGAGGTAGGGCGAGTCGCTGTAGAAGAAGGGGAGGGGGTGCGAACTGACACCGGCAGAGCCGTGTACAATCGGGGGTTTCTTCAGGTATATCGAGCACGACTGGGGAAGGTGCAGGAGATCGGGTAACCAAGGTTGATCAATCGTGGCGTATTGCTCCTGGGCGAGGTAGCGAAGGTGAGGGAGGGGGATGGTGTCCTCGTCCGTGAAGCTGAGGTCCTCAGAGTTATAGAGTTCTTCTCCCCATCCGACGTCCACCACCTCCAACATCGGGCACCGTCGAAACACCCCAAGGATTGCAAGGAGCATCTCGCCATCCGTCTGTTGGGAAAACCACCCGTGGAATTTAAAGTGGGTGAGATGGGGAAGGCAAAACCAGAGGCCCTCGACGTTACACCCCACATTCAGCACCCTCAAAGAAGGGGCCACCTTCACCGGTTCATCTGCTAGGTCACGGGTATCGTCCAAAATATCCGGTCCATCCATCCCTATCGATAGTTCTTTGAGGGAGTCCATAGGGCGTGAGAGCAGCTTCTTCAGAACGGCGCGGTTGTCCGACTTCAACGAGACAATCCGTGCGGAGTTATTGTACAAAGAGTCCATGACCTCTTCTGAAGGACAGCCAAACTGGATGGAGACGCGGAGAGGTACCGATTTGGACCATTCGAGCATGGCCAACATCTCCTCTTCGTTCCCGTGCTGGATGTTCGACCACAGGCTTGAAAACGAGCGAAGTGTCGCACGCCAACGGTGGGAGACGTGGGTCGCGGTGAAGAGATCCCCGGTATTAAGGTAGGAAGCCACCATTGCGAGTGATTCAGGTGGGAGGCGGTAAATCGGAGAGGATTCGTCGTTGATTTGCCGGCGCAGAATCGCCACCGTCGTGAGTGCGCCTTGTTCAAGTGACCTTGCCTAGAACAGAGGGTAAAACAAGCGCGCTTGGAGGAGTATGGGGAACGAACCTCTGCGAGTGATACAACCCGGCCATAACGACTACGGTGAAGCCGCGAAAGATGTCAGCTACGATTCCAAAGACGGTTATTGTTTGGCGAATACCTTCCGTTCACCGCTTCGTTGAGCCTCGTCATTGCAGTTCGCAGAGTTTCTGCAGGGCCACGCCCGTGAAGTTGATCCATGCTTTCGAGGTCTGGGTCAAAAGGTGGTGATCGACACCGGAGCGGATCTAAACCCCCGGCCTTGCCCTCGCACTCAGAAGGTTCTTTTGGTAAAACATGACAATACATCGGTAAACTACGAGGTGGGTACCTCCAGCGTGACAGAAGCAAGCCGCCGTCCGGCTGCGGTGTAGAGCCATACCACCCCCAAGCCTCGTTACGTGCGAGAATTACAATTTCCAAGACAAGTGTACACGATATACCACAAGGAGTCTCCGGAGGCCCACGAAATAGCCTCGCATTGGCAAGGGCACCCGAGTTTGGGATTTCCAAGCCAGCGGCGAGGCAATACCCACGATATCATTTCCTGGCGAAGGTAATCTGGGAAGGAGATTGAGATTACCGGCTGGGAGGACTGAGTGGGTGGTCTTACCTTGATCTTGTTCTCTCCGTCCAGTTTGTAGTTGTGCAGAGCATCTTTGGCGACAGTAGCGCTCCCTTCGTCCAGGTATTCGACGAAGGCGATGTCTTTCTTGGACGGAACGAGACGTACTTCGTGTAGGTTGGGGTACTGAGAGAATAACCCGTTGAGTTGGTCTTTTGTAACCGTCTCCGGAAGGTTCTGCAGGAAGAGAATCTTGTTCGGGGGTAGGTATTCGTCGGGCATCTGGACGTTCGGTCTCCTCGCCACGGGAGCAGCACCAACATCGGCTAAAACGATTCAGTGAGACGGGCCGACGGATAGGTCAGCTGGAGATAGTCCGCACATTCTGCGGCCAGCCTCTTTGCTTTGAATTTTTGTTTCAGAGGATTGGTGTATCGTGTGTCCTCTGTACAAAGCGCCGAGGTGAGTAATTCCACACAGACAGCGTTCAAAACGGAACGCGCACTCTTGTGTTGTAACCGCCTCGCCTTGTGAGTATCCAATGCCGAAGGATCCAGCTTCTTCACCACAGTGTCTGACCGAGACTTTGCGAAAGATATTTGCTTTGGTGGATGGCTTGGTTAATCAGAAAAGAAAAATCGCGGAAAGAGGGTACCATGGGTTTCGAGTACAGTGGGAACCCTCGAACCTCTTTCGCCGCCTTCTTCGCGATATCTGTAGACGCGAATGAAACGAAAGCCTGACCGCGCATCCGCAGGTTCTTGTGCGCGACGACATCGAGGACTTCGCCATATGATTTGAAGAGACCACGTAAGGATGCCTTCAGGACTGTGAAATGGTCTGGTAAGCCGGCGACCCCAAAGGGGCATCGTATGGTAATCGCACCCGGGATTTGGATCCTCTCGTTGAGATTTTGGATATACAGAGTCTCCGAAACGATTTCCTCCTCCGGTTCGGGTTCTGTTCCAGGTGCTGTGGGGGGTACCTCGACGGGTTGTTGTTCGGGGTGTGGTGGTGCAGTGGACATGATGGAAGTCGTCGGTGCCCAAAGAAGTTACAGCCACCGATCACTCCAGTCAGAACCTGGACTCAAGTCACTCATGCTTCCACCTTGACCCCCATCCTCGACCAAAGCGGTAGGGCCCCCACCAGAATCAATGGCGCAAGGCGAAGGCGAGGATGAAGATTACTTTGCTCACTTTGGGGAACTCGAACTTACCGAGGAGGATCTCGCTTGCATTGACCGCGCTTGTGAACAGGAACTCTGTACCCCCGTTCCGGAATCCATACCCCCACTCTCAGAATCCAAAGGCGAGGCGCGTGTTACAGTCGAGGTGGAACCAGAGCCTCAGTCTGTCCCCGAGGCCGTCTCGCCGCCTCCAGCTGTATCCCCTACCCCCGTGTTGGAACCACCCTACGACGCGTTTCGAAGCGGCAAGTCTCTCTCTGTATCAGACCTGATAGGACCTCTGTGGTGCGTAGATTGGTAAAGCAATGACGCGAATTAAACTCATCCGTTGACCGACCGCGTAGGTGTGAGTTACAATACGAGTATCGGCAACGACAAGGTTGGGGTCTCAAAGTTAAGGACCGTCCGCAGACGTTCGTTTCAAGAGAGGGGAATACGATAGCTGCCTCTCATTCGATCGCATCCGACAACGATAAGATCCTGAAAGCGGGTCGAGTAGGTTTCCCGTGTGGAGGATAGCACGCGCCATTACTGAACCAGGATCCATTACAGGTCGTCCACCGCCGCCTCGAGAGAGAGATTCGTCCTGTGCAAGTACGGGTAGATGTCGGGTCCCTTGAAGAGTATTGGGCAACACGGTAATGGGAGAGCTATACTCCGCAAACATACCACCTCACCGAAACTGCAGATTAATCAACATGTTGGACTGCCTTCTGGATCTGGCAAAGCACAAGTTCTGTGTGGGTCACCTACGACTGCCTTCTTGTTCTTTTTGCGGGCAACTCACGACTTCACAGCGCGAAATGCCGGTTTTTGGACTTCTCCGCGACCACACTGTCTCAGGCATTATTGTAAGTGGGAATTCCGATTTCGAGCGTCGCGTCTTTAACAACAACAGGATGAAATTTCGATCGAAATCGTGCAAAAACCTACGGACGGCAGTTCGGTTACCAATGATGAGGCTGTCCAATGGTCTTTGCACGTCTCTGATACAAAGACGCGAGACTTCCCCACCATTCCGTCGGAACGCAACTCCATACAAGCTCGTACACAATTGATGCTGTACCACCGGCTCCTGTCTGGCGTTGTACAATCCCCCTCTGACCTGGAGTCTAAGGCCCACCACCTGGATTTCGACGCGTTCTGGCTGTGGGTTGGCGTAGACCCTTTTGAACCATTCTCTGATCAGTTTTGCGAGCAAACTGGGTTGTCCCCCAACACCATACCACCTACACCGGACCAGCAGGAGCCCACAACAGGCAACGGGGATTCGAAACGGGCCCAGTTTTGTCTCAACACACTAGTCGATATCTGGAAGAAATCTATTCAACTTCTTGGAATAACCTCTGTGGATCCCACTTTAACCTTGAATTACCGACGACGGGCAGCCTCCAGGCGGAAGAAAAGACGACGCACGATTGATGGCAAAGGACAGGCGACAAGCTCTCGGGAAGAAAACGAGCTCGGCCGTGCGATTATTGCCAGCCTTGCCCAGGCGGAACATGAGGACCCAGCCCTAGCACATGCTATCGCCGAGAGCCTACGGGGCGCACAGGCCGCGGGGGTCCCGGTCCCGGAACAAGCATCTCCTGGGTCGGCAGGCTCACCCTCCAAGAGGGGCGCGGAATCAGACCCTGACGAGCGAGACGCAAACCCTGACAACCTCGTGGAGAAAGAGAACGGCCAAGGCTCCGAGCTTATCGGGTCCACCTCGTTCGTAATGGACGATGCAGCTTTGGATTCGCGTTTGGGAAAAACCCTTGAATGGTGGCATGGGGTTCGCCAACCTGAGGGGGTCGAGTTGGAGGATACCGGAAGGTGCAAGTACGTCTTGCTGTCCCCTCATTGTACAACTCTTCTCTGACCTGTTCGCCAACAGCACCTGTGAGTTCCGCACTAGCTGTGAATGGCGTGAGAAGAAGAGCAACGAGTTCCTATCGAAGTCGCGGTCTCGTACCAGAGATACTTCGTAACACGGAAGGCGGTGGTGATCTACGTGTACAATTCGGATACTGTTTTTGTAAATGTAACACCTGGCAAACCCATACTACAATCTTATCAGGATCCTGGGTTGTTTACCGGCTTTGACCGGTTGACCCACAGAATCTCCCGGCCGGCAATCGTTCGCCCCGGTCCCCCCGGTCAACGCCACGTGATCCCGGGACCACTTCTGCCAAATTCCGAATGTCTGACTCTAATGCGGCCTCTCCTCCGTCTGAGTCAGTCCACTCTCAAGCCCACCAAATCTCTCTTGAAAATGTCTCGACGCGAGCGCTCTTCTTCCGCTCCTTCGTCCCCGAGGGAAGCCAAAAGACCGAGGTTGGAGGCTCCTTTGACCAGTGAGGATTACAAGAATGGTATTATGTTGGCTCCGATGGTCAGGTCTGGCGCTCGTGAGTCTTTGGTCTTGGTTGGTTCCCTCGTCGGAGTTTGTTCACGCTTTTGCGTTTTGAAGTGCCTACGCGACTTTTCTCTTTGAAGCATGGTGCCTCTCTCGTGTGGGGCCCGGAGATTGTCGACAAGGCGATCCTCCATGCCGAAAGGGTTGTCGATCGTACGTCCAGGCTCTATCTACCCTCATTCGTAAGATGATTAACGGTTGTTCCCAGCCGCGACTGGTGTAGTGAACTACAATGGAAAATCCAGGGCCATTTGGTCAACCCATCCCGTCGAGAAACCATACCTCATCTACCAAATCGGTTCCGCGGACCCAGAGCTCGCCGTGAAAGCAGCCAAGACCGTCATGAACGACGTTTCTGGTATCGACTTAAACTGCGGTTGTCCTAAACCCTTCTCGACTTCCGGCGGCATGGGGGCCGCGTTACTCACGAATCCGGACCTGCTGTGCTCGATCTTGACTGCGTTGAGGAGCGCGATGCCGCCGGAGATTAGCGTGTCGGCGAAGATTCGGCTGTTGCCCACTCAGGAGGACACTCTGAAGCTCGTGGAGAGGATTATCAACACGGGTGTTTCGGCTTTGACCGTTCATTGTCGGACGAGGAACATGCGCAAGACGGAGAAGGCGACCATTGAGAGGCTACGGGGGATTGTGGAGTTTGTTGAGAAGATGGGGAAGGGTGTGGCCGTCATTGAGAATGGGGACTGCCTGGGATACGAAGACGCCAACCGAGTAAGAGAGGTCACAGGTCGGTGTCGATTTCAGTCTGTGTGATCATAACCAATCTATCCTTCATAGGTGCCCACTCCGTTATGATTGCCACCGCCGCGGAGGCTAATCCTTCGTGTTTCTCCCCCACACCATTGGTCGATGTTCATCGGACACTCGTCCCGACCTATCTTCGCGTGGTGAGTGCCTCGACCATACCTCTGTTGAAACCATCGAACTCACCGCTCCTATAGTCGAGGTACCTTGGTAACCACTGGGCAAATTCCAAATTCTGCGGGATTCAATTCCGCGGAAACCACGTCGAGTGCACTCGAGCGGAGGAAAAGGGGTTCAAGGACAAGTTCGCAAAGGCCAAGTGTTACGATGACGTGAACGATGTGGCTGGGGACTGGGTCCAAGGAAAGGCGGACTTCGAAGAGATTTGCCGAATAATCGAGACTCGCCCTCAAAGAGCTCTACGTCCAACCCCAACAACTACGACTACCCCTGAGGGTTCGACAGTGGCATTTGACATCTCGGACACTGCGGAGTCGTCGGAGGAGTCTCAGGTACAGGTGGGGACACCGAAAGAATGGAGACCGAATCCAGATTTGGATGAAGTTCTAAAAACGCCCAGGATTCCCTTGAACCCGGCGAGAATACCTATCCCAGCGGCCGTCTCGGGCAGGGATGAACCGACGCCCACCCCTTCTCCTTTGATCACTTAACTTATTGGTGGATTATCCTCGCATAGACATACCTAACCGACCGCTTCCTAGTTGTAACAACGTCTGTAGAAACTAATGTGTACTCTCGTTCAGGATCTCACGTGGTCGCGATTGGTTTCAGTTCTGAACTTTCACTCTCATCCACATCTCTGGGCGTAACTGACCTCTGGAAGGCTGTGCTCCCTATTTCATGTTCTCTTCTGGGCTAAAGGTTGGATCTCTACTCCCTAGTTTGGCATCCCTGAAGCGAACTTTCCACTACCTCGGAATGGTCATCACCCCTCATCCTGTCTGTCACTCTCGTTACTCTGTCCTGGCGTGGTCTTCTTACCGGGGTGTCATTTCAAGGGCACTCAGGGTACTATTGTCAGCCTGGCCGGTCAGGAAAACTTGAAGCGATGTCTATTTCCGGACGAGAACGTTCCTGGCTGTAGCGCGGGCCTTTCCCACATGACACAGCAAGCGGCAGGCTCCTTCCTCACTGGCACCACATCCCAGCAACTGTCTTTTCCTGACCTGAGCGACAAGTTCCCTTCGCGGGACGCTGGTAGCCGTGTGCGTCTTCGGTGGCTGGCAGAGCTACGAGCATCTCTAACCCAACCATGTAGAGATCTCTACGTTCGTATCGTCGTCAAACTATCGTCAACCCTATCCAAGATACAAGCTCTACTTTGAATGAACCAAACGGAAACCACAAGAAGGTTGGGCACGCAACCAATAATGTGTTGTGCATTTCTGTCGTTGACGACCCGGAACAGCGACATTTCCAATCCGACAGAACTCGAAACCTGACAGCTGGTTGGGCGAGGTCGTACACAATGGGAACGTCCTCTGAACGTGACGTTCTGACCGAGGTTTTGCCCGCGATCGCTTTGATCCCTCCGACTCCCCGTGGTTCCGTCGGCTCTCCTGTTCCTCCCCCGCATTCACCCATTACAGTCCAAAAGTTCGTTATGGCACGCTCCAATGTCTTGCTGAAGCGTCGGTCTTCTTTTGTGTCTTCTGCTCCCCCTTTGATGGTTGCCCCATGTCTGGCGTGTTCCCGTCCTGAGCGCTTCTTATCGGAGGACGATCTATCCTGTCGGAGGTGTCGCAAGCAATGGTTAGCCTGTCAGCTGTGGTATCAAGCGTGCGATGGAGGACGGATGGAGAGGCTTAGGGTACCCTTCGTGCGGCCTGGAGAGAGCAACGCCGTGAACCGTGCTTTGTCAGAATCACTGGGGTTGCTTCCACCCAGTGTTTTAGGGAGCGATCCACTCGAACGGGTCGGAAAGTCGCGTTGTGTTCTAGCGTCGTGTATGAATCTGTTGGCGAAACCATTCCGGAGTTGGGGTGGACGTAAGGGTCTAACTGTTGGGAGGAGCACCTGATCCTGAAGATCTTGGCAAAGGGGTCGAGGTCAACAAGGAAGCGGCCGCTGGTGTGTTCGTTGGCTGTACTGCTGCCTTATCGTTCTGGTTTTGTTAGCCATTCATCACCCATCGATTTTCTCTTTGATACGTACGATAGCAAAGCATGTCGCGATACGTTACCCCTCCATCGGATTAGCCAAGCCTTGAATCAGCTTCTGTTTTGGACCCACATTTCCATCCGAGGCAGCCGCCCACTGGAAACGCCGCTTCCGCCTATATGCTCCGGACAACCCGACATAGGGGATCTCGAGCACGACGGCTGCCCCTAGTTTGAGACTACGGGATATGCATTGTTGGCTGTGCTACGTGGTCGGTACAGTGGTGGTGAAAGCCCGAAGTACGGCCGGTGATTCTGTGTGTGATTCGTTGTTGAGCGAGGGATCCGGTGTTGTGGATTGTACCACTGTCTTGTACCCTCTCCACTTCCCTGGTAACCCATGGCGTTGCCCATAAGTACGCTCCCAGTCGACCATTCCTACCTTTCTCTTCGTCCCCCCTCCTCTCCCCTCCCTCCTACCATCGACTCAAAATGTCCGATCCGCCGCAAGTCGAAGCGAAGCAAAGCAAGTGGCAGATGAGTAAGAAGCTAAAGAAAGCTTATGATGTCGTCACCCTTCATCTGTCCAAACACACCGGAGTCGGTTTCGTCTGCGCGGTCGCATATTTTGACCCGTAAGTTTCTTCTTTTTTTTTCGTTTTGTCCTGTTTTCTTGTCTGATCCTGGTCGTCAAGCGGGAACTGGGGAGTCGACTTGCAAGCCGGATCGGAGTACGGATACAAACTCCTCTTCGTCGTCCTCCTGGCGGGCCTGTTCGCCGTTCTGCTTCAGGTACGGACTTCCTTCACAACCCTCGTATCAACGCCTCACGCGGTCGATACGCTTCAGAGTCTTGCGAGTAGGTTAGGATGCGTCACCGGAGCAGGTAAAAGCTCAAATCACGAACACCCCCGGCCATCCTAGACCATCGCTGACGATTGGGTGTCCCTCTAGATCTCGCCTCGCATTGCCGTCTGTTGTTTTACGACCGCCCAAAACACAAGTTGCTATACCGTTGGCTCGTCCTTTACCCCCTCTATGTCCTCGTGGAGATCGCCATCATAAGCACCGATCTCGCGGAGCTCCTCGGCTCCGCCATGGGTCTCGTCATGCTATTCCCGAAACTCCCGTTGTGGGCGGGTGTCCTCATCACCGCTTGCGATGTTTTCGTCATCCTATTGGTCGGCGATCCCCTCCGGCGGCAACCGGTTAAATTGTTTGAATGGCTCATCGCTGCTCTGGTATGTCATACCCGAGCCGTCTACCCTTGACTTCGGTTCCAATATCTGATGACGTTCGTGCTCCACTTACCTAGGTTTTTGCTGTTTTGATTTGTATGTTCGTCATTATCACGAAGATAGACGTAGATTGGGGCGAAGCGTTCCTCGGATATGTCCCCTCAAAGAAGGTTTTCCAGGCTGGTGGTTTGTATACGTGTGAGCACTACGCCTCCACATCTAGAATCGGTGACGCTGAGCGCCCCCTGTTTCAGCGATTGGTATAATCGGCGCGACGGTAATGCCGCATAGTCTCTTCATCGGTTCAGCCTTGGCTACGCAAGACAGAG
>Ga0307509_10007972_pt1 | contig 13656 bp, 13 predicted proteins | sample 10_EM_MG_FD_202245 | JGI IMG/M metagenome (GOLD analysis project Ga0307509, IMG submission 202245) | Populus trichocarpa ectomycorrhiza microbial communities from riparian zone in the Pacific Northwest, United States - 10_EM | ecosystem: Host-associated > Plants > Roots > Unclassified | place...
CAGCGCATGCCCGTGATATAGGGACGTCAATTGCTCACGGTAAACGTTGGATGGTTGATCTACAACTGGCATGATGGGGAAACTAGGAGAGTACTTGTGGGCATAGCCGCTGGGACGAATGCGTCAAGGGTCAAGTGATTGATCATATCAAGGCTGTGCTGCGAGCGCCAAAGCGTCTTGTTATCCCAAAGACTAGGGTATGTAGCGAGTACAATTATAGTGACTCATTTACGGCTGCACTGCGACAAAGCATTTAGGATGGAAACTGCAATTCAGAAATAGCGGACGTCACCGGCCAATATATTGCTATAATATTGGGCATTGGGCATCATCTACTGGCGACGTGTCTGCTCAAAAGCGTTCGTCGACGGGTTGTTGAATTGCTTATTTGCCTTTCTTCCTGGTCGATTCTTCTGAAGTCGTCGCAGGGAAAAACTTGGACATTGAAAGTGATGGAATATTACACACCCGTAACTGATTATTGACAATCTTGACTTGTATAGTATACGATTGCGATCGTACTACGACGGTGAACCCCTTCTCACCGTAGCCAGCAACTGGGTAGAACCAAAATACAAGCTTGCCGTGACAGACTGTCAGAGCACATGATATATTCTTGCGGCCACAGCCCAGGGGCATCTACATATACCATCGTGCCCCTGTATCATCACCACCCAACGGTAAGCCCCACTACTACTAGTAGAATGGCGAAGTTATGATACATGGCAAGGAAAGTAAATGATACTGGGTTACAATACCGTGTTGTAAGCAACACGCCATTGCCAGCTGTGGTATCCATCATTTCTATACCGAACTTCCAATCATCTGCCTATACTCCTGCCCTCTCTAACATGGCAGTGCTCTTGGAAGAGCCCACAACTCTTGATTTATCTCTGAAAAGAAATAGGGTCAGGCGAGCTCAGAAGGAAAAGGACGATCACTGAATTCTGTAAACTCACGGGGAATCTGGTGACATCTTGAATGGGATGGGCAGAGAAGGTCATAGATCGTCTGAGTCGGGCGATAGCGCCGGGAAAATCTGAAGCCTATCCCGCCCGCGCAGGTAGTCAAATTGATATAGGCCTTCACTCAGTTCTTCTTCTGTCCTGCATCTCTCCTTGAACGAGGCATTAATCTGTGCTCGCTCATCATCGTTCAACTGGTCCCATGCGGGTCTAGGCGATGGCTTCCTCAAGTCTTCATGTATCACTCTCAATACGTCTTGAACGGTGACACCAATATTTGGTGCGTCGCCAGAGGCCCGGATGCTGATAAATGCAGGATATCCTTGGCGATTCTCAAGCTTAAGCGACGACACCGGTGGATGTACAGCGGGGGAGGTTAATTCTTCTTTGGGAAGGTCGTAGTCGGGGTCGACAGACTCGTCAATGTCGAGTTCGAGAAGATACTTTGTCAATGCGGGGTGTACGATGAGTGGGCCTGGCTCTCCCTTGTATTGTCATCAGTACGTCATGAACGTTGTTAGACCCCAAGAAAAGCCATCACACCTCCAATTCTTCTGTCGCGAAAAAAGTCGCCTTTTTTGCTTCAGGGACCGGTGACGCATCGCCACGTAGGATTGCGGCTATCGAAACCAACACTTAGCGCCCTCCGCGCTCTTTGGGATGGTACAGGGTAACATACCTCCATTTTCAATGAGTACAGGGAGTTGATTTTCGTGCAAGAACTGCTCTACTGCATCCGCAGTGAGGGTTTCCTAGGAGCGGGCGTTACGAGTGGACTTTGCGCAGAAAAGCAGGAGTTTGTCATACATACCACGTTTTCAATGAGCTGAAGGTCATCATCATGGGCAATGGCTATGGTACCCTCGGGGCAGTTCTTATGGGGCCTACTAAGTAGACTTGACGTAAACGAGCATACCCATTTAGACGAACCTGTACGATATAATCCAATACACCGATGAGCGGCTCGCGGTCCTAGATCAAGGCGTCACGCCTCCCTCTACCGTCTCTCTACAAGAAGACTCGGACTACATACTTTCGGAGCGTGCGGTATTCGGGTCACTTGGATCTCATCCTCACGGCGGTTGTCAGGATCGTCAGGAAGGGGTTCTGCCCTAGCCCGCATGGTTTTGGTCCGGAAAAATTGGCGCTTTGCTCGGAATCCCCTTATGAAGACGCACTGATCCTCAGTCGGGTTTGGATTTATCTTCCAACGTGAAGCAAGGAAATCAGTGCATGGTAATCAAACGTAACAAGGGGGGACGGACTGGGTCGAAGCGACTACAGTGTCGTTCTACGTCTCCTTGTTTGTTGTTGAACTCAAAACTTATCCCGTTCTGATGAGGCGTTTCGATCAGGGAAACTTCAGCGGCCCCAGAGCGGCTGAGGAACGCAGCTGCAGCCCATGAAGTGACCAAAGTACACCCAGTGACGAGAACCAGGTCTTCCATGCGCTCGACGTCAAGTCCGTTCTTCTGTGACCAGTCGAACCAGCTCGCCACATGGTTGCGGATGTAGTCCTCGAACACCTTCGTGCGGATTACATCCTTTCTGTTGCCGTCGTGAGGGATAGACAGGAGTGCACCGCGACCGCTGCACTTATACGTGATGCCTTCGGCACTGCAGAAATGTAGGTCGATTCTGGCTGTCCGGGACAAGACTACGACTTACTCGCGGGGGACTTGAGCGAACGTATTCCCAGTGTTTTTCACTGAGGAAACATTTGGGGTGTAATAGTCCCCTTTGACGAACCGTGTTTCTTGGCTATTGACAAATTTACCGCAGTCCAGAGGCGTGTAAGGCTCTGCTTGGCCAAGTTTGTTGTTCGAGGCATCGTTCCATGGAAGAGTTACATTGAACATGCGATTGAAAGTTCCTGTGCGATTTACGTAACCAACATCTCCGATCGAGACTTGGTCGTAGATCGTCTTCACAGGGTTTGGATTCCATAATGCATATCCGTGATATAGAGACGAGAGCTGCACACTGTAAACGTCGGGGGCTGGATCTTCTGACATGGCGGGAGGGAACTAGGAGAGTTCTAGTGGGCGTAGCCATCCAGAGAGACGCGCGGCAGGGCACTACTGTAATCGGAAGGAAGTGCTGTACATCGATCCGCTGGCTACTAATTTGAAGACCACTTGGGTTGGGAGGCCATGGTTCATGGCCCACCTAGTTTCGGTCAAAATGACAGGTGCTCAAGAGCTTTCCGTCGTTGTGACGTCAGTCATACAAAGCAGATGTGGCGAATAACGGATATGACCTCAGGTTAAGCCGGGTTCTGCTCTCATATGCAGTGCGCTCCAATTGAAGATCGAATGCTCAGCAATGACATCGCAGCTCCCGGCGAGTGCATCCTGCCAGTGCACACACAAGTACAGCCACATCCCCTCACGCGCTCCGAGTCGATGTCCCCCTCGCCCTTGACCCCGACCCGTCTCCCACTCGATCTCCCGTGCTGCCGGCCGCCGTTCGATCGTTCTGGTCGTAACTCGCTCTAGGTTCTTGCGCGCCAACGCGGTCAGTCGAGCGTGTGTTGTAAACGTTTTCTAGGTTTCTGTTATGTACTGCGATAATGTTACGAATAACGCATTGGTCAGGAGCCCTCAGATCTTGGACGACGCGGAAAAAGAAAAAAAGTTCAAGTTGAAGGTAACTGAATTGCAGTATAAACTGCAACTCTGAATACCACAGCGTGGAAGAGTCGCCATAACTCTCAGACCCCTAGGTACGCTTTTTTTCCATGCCTACCGTCGAGGTGACGCAGCCAATCGTTGGAGGTGAAAAGAACATCTCCTCGGGTTAGCCATCGCTTAAGATCGGGTGAGTTGAGAAGGAAAGGAGATTACTAAACCCTGTGAACTCAAATGGACTCTGGAGGCAAGTCGAATGGGTAGTTGGGGGAGGTAATACCGTGACACCCTCGACAGAGTCTGGAAAATGTCTGTCCTTACCGCACAAGGGGTCATTCATTTGTCATCTAGATAAGCCTTTTCTGGATTTTTCTGGCTTTTTTTTTTTTTTTTAATTATTTTTTAATGACCTTAGCCTGAGGCCATCAGTTGGGCTACGAATCTACATTGTATGCTACCCTAGTACGTATGCACTGCCCCGCAGGGCATCTACAGAGTAAAAGACCCCGCATGACGCCTAAGAGGAGCTAACCCTACAAAGTGTCCACCTGTCCCAGAAACTGTCCAACCTGTATTACTTTATATGCATAGCCGAGGGGCTGAATATGCCTCTGAGAGGATGCAGCACTACAGACAGAACCAGGGGGAATTTTGCACCAAGGGCCAACTGGGAAGTTGAATAGCCATACTGCAGACCAATTCCAGGGAGGGCCGCCCACAGGGTAACGCTGGCATGACTCCTTTGCCAATTGGGTGAAAAGAATGTGATGATGTGGAAAGGGGGCAGTAAAAGGAGTGGAGTGGGAAATAGAATGTTCGGTGGTTTGGGCATCGATCAAGTGCCAAGATTGGAAAGGGAGATAGGGGGGGTGGACCCAGAGGCCTGATCAGGAGTCCCCACGTTGGTCTGACAGCGTTGTGCGATCCAGGCCCTCCAATCGGGCGGGGCACGTGCCAAGGGGAGGCCAAGGGGCAGGGGAGGTGAGGTAGGATGGGTAGGGGGTGAGGTGCCACGCTTTCGAGGGCATGCCCCAGAAGAAGGGGCCCCAGGAATGTAAGGGGGGTCCCCTCTGGCTGATCGGATCCCGTTAAGGGTCGCCAGGCCATACTCGTGGAGCACAACCTGATCCTCCACCAATAAGGGCAGAGAATAATCAATGTAGGGGAATTCAGCAGGAGGGGGGGGTATCAGTCCACCGCCATGGGGGCGACTGGCAGGTCAGTACTGCTGCGCTGGGTTCGTTGTGCAAGAACCAACTCCAGTAAAGGGGCTGGGGGACTAGGAGAAGCAGGGGCAGGTGCACGGCGCTGGCGTGGGGCCGAGGTCTTGACAAACTTGTTGAGGACAGAGCCACAAGAGTTGACAACCTCCAGCAAAAAAGTAAACATGACCCTCTTGAGGAGGGAAAGAGGGTAGGAAGGGGGAGCCAAGGCCTTAGCCTGGTGAAGCAAGTGGGTATGAGTGCTTGAAGTGAGGTTGATCGACGTAATGTCATTGTTGTTGCCACCTTTGACAGCAGCAAGGATCAAAGACATCAGATGCTTGCGGTTAAGAAACCAGCAAGCCCTGAAGAGATTGAGGACATCAAAGACCAATGGATGGTCGATGATGGGGGCAGATGCAGGGGATGGCATTGTGGGGGGTGAGAAAATTCTGAGGGATGATGGTGGTAAAGGTCCAAGAAGGATGGATTTTTCTGGCTTGTCTCTCCTTGAACATGGCGTCAATTGTTCTCAGTATGTCTTGGTAACACCAATATTTTAAGAGTCATCAGAGTCCTGGGTGCTGATAAGTTCTAAACACTTTGCGATCTCAAGTTTAAGTAAGCCACAGCACAGGTAGATACGCTGCAGCCGGGAGGGGGAACTCAAGTTAATCATTAGTCATCCTTAGAGAAGGTCATAGTCAGGGTCAACAGACTTGCCAATGTTGACTTCAGGAAGATATCTAGTCAATACAAGGTGTACTATAAGTAGGACTGGACTGGCTCTCTCCTTTGGGTTGTCATGAATATTACTTACTGTTGGGAAACATGATAAGACAGGCCGAGCAAGGCCAGATGCAACTGGGTCAGACACTCTAAGACAAGGGGCTCCTGCCCTCAGACAATGGTCTGCACCCCAAAGATAACACTGCTTCCGTACGTCACATATAGAGTAGTACCTATCAGAGAATGAGGATCATCAGTGTACGAGTGGGTGTCCCCACTCCCGATATCGTGTGCCCCCGCTATACACGTGCATAACCACCACCTTTCTTACTAAAGGTTATGGGCCCTGTGGCCTGAAGCCTCTCCTCACATATCTATTTTCAGGACGCTCAATCCACATCTACACTTCTATATTCGCAAAATCCCACTATGGAGTCTATGGACATGTCTAGGGTGGGCGCATATCTACCACTGGGAGACGACGATCTCTACAGGAATGCTTCTCGCAATAACCCTGCTCCGAACCCATCCCTTGCGGCGCCTCCCCCGCCACATCCAGCAAATCACCCTCGAGCGCCAGCTACTACTCCCTCTCCATCACCCGAGCCAGACCCAGCTCCTATCTTGCCAACCGTAAAGTGCCTTAAAGTCGCAGATCTCGCAGCCATCTCTAGGATTGACGAAACCTTGGACAAAAAGTTGAAGAACTGGGCAAGCTGGGCAGAGTCCATGTACGTCCTCTTCGGCTGCGCCAATGCCAAGGGGTATGTCGAGGGCCGTGTCGCATGCCCTGATCCGGGCTTCGATCCTGAGGGCGCTGAAAACTGGGAGTTTAACGATTCATACACACGCATGCTGATCAATAAGAACATCGCCTCTAAAGAGAAGGTCCACACTCGTGGATGTGCTACAGCCCACAAGATGTGGAACAATCTCAAGACGATTCACGAGTCCACTTGCTACCTCGTGCACACAGACCGCATTCGCGTACTATGTGGAATCAAGGTTGCTGAAGGCGCCGACATCCCCAAACATTTGACCAAGCTCAAACATCAGTGGGAACAGATCTCGTTCTCGGGCAAGCTGAAGAAGATCTATAACGACGACTTCTTCAAGCAACAAATCGCAGCATCACTTCCGCGGTCCTGGGATCAATTCACCAGTCCCTATGTACGAGAGTATGAGGATGAAGACAAAGCTAACATAGATCCGAAGCGACGCATCGATAGCCAGCAGTTCATCAGCATCATAGGCCAAGAATACGAGCTGCAGGAGTCACGCAAGCGCGAAGAGATCCCTATTCCTCTGCAAGGAGAGAACGCACATCCTTCCCTTGCCAGCCGTATGTCCGATCCCCCGTCCAAGGCCAAGTCCAAGAAAGGCGCCAAGCGCCACTGCAAGCATTGCGGCAAGAACGGTCACTATACTGACCAGTGCTGCAACATAGGCAAGAATAAGTGCCGCCTTTGCGATGGATACGGCCACGATGCGGACGAATGTAAGAAGGATAACGACAACCAGTCGCAGAATGGAAAGCGCAAGAACAAAAGCAGCGGATCCTCTTCTAACAAGAGATCCAGAAACGACGCTCAGAATGCTGAGGATACTACTCAGCAGAGCGCGTTGCACGGGCAGTTGGTAGCCCTTAATGCCGACCATGGAGCCGGTGCGAAAGCATACGATGACTATAATAGCTACAATAGCTACGAGAATGTCTCTAGTGATTCCAAAATAAATGATGGTCAATCTTATGACTGGCTTGCGGACACTGGAACGACCTCTCACATCACCCATCGACGCGATGCGTTTGCTACTTATGAGTCCATACCGAAAGTTCCTATCTCAGGTGTGGGCGGTGTGCAGACTTTCGCTATAGGAAGGGGGACTGTCTTCCTCCTCTCCAAATGCGATGGGTATATGAATATTCTACAGCTGAATAACGTGCTTCACGTCCCCAGTAACCGAAACAGTTTGCTGTCGCTCGGAAACTGGGAAGAAAACGGGCGCAGCCTACATGCACACTGGGGAATACTCCATCTCACGTCCACCAAGGGGAAGGATCTTGCACATGGTCATAAGATCGTTAATAAACTATACATGATGAACTTTCGACTCATGGATCAGACCGCGCCTGCAAACGTTGCATTCAACGCAGCATACACTGCGACTGACCCCGCACCCTCTTGGGAAACTTGGCACCGGCGTTATGGACACATTGGATACCCCGGTTTACAAACGTTGCTTGACCGACGCTTGGTTGAAGGGCTCAATGTCAATTTACTCACACCAAAACCAGACTGTATTGCATGTGTAGAAGCAAAGTCACATGAGGCGCCCTATGGACCAACGACGAAGAAGTTTACTGAACCGGGGGAATTGACTCACATGGACCTCTGGGGCAAGTACGACGTTGCGTCCATACATGGCAATACCTACTACCTCCTCATGGTAGACGACGCTTCACGATACATAACAGTGGAGTTCCTGAAAGCCAAGAGTGAAGCCGCAGCAAGAATTAAAAATTACATTGCTTACCTTACCGCGAGGGACAAGACTCCCTGTGCCCTGCGAATGGATAGGGGAACTGAGTTCGTGAATGAAGAACTGCGAACTTGGTGCAACTCACGAGGGATCAAATTCCAACTGACCGCCCCCTATTCTCCATCTCAGAACGGCGTCGCGGAACGCATGAACCGCACACTCATTGAGCTTGCGCGAGCGATGTTAGCAGCCTCGGCGCTGCCTGAGTTCCTCTGGGAACCAGCCGTCGCACATGCCGCATATGTGTGGAACCTCGCATACACCAGATTCTTGCCGCATGCGACCCCCTATCAAATATGGCACGGACGCAAACCCAATGTCGCTCACCTTCGCGAATTTGGAGCACCCATCTGGATCCTATCTCAGGGCCAGCACGTCATTTGGAAGATGCTTCCGAAGTCCCAGCGCCGAGCATATGTCGGCCACGATGACGGGTCTAAAGTGGTCAAATACTACAATGCTGCAACGAGGAACATCCTTACCTCACGCAACTTCCGCTTTCTAACCCCATCGCCCTCCTCTCCCTCTGAAGAACTCGCTATAGAGCTGGGGATAAATGACCCTCCGCGCGAGGGGGAGCTGGAGATGGACACACGGAGCGTTGACCCCATCAGAAGGGCAGCTGAAAATGATGATATAAATGTCGATGCACCTAGGAAGACGAGAGGAGTCCGAGTTGACTACCGCTACCTGAATGACCCATTTCTAGATGAAGAAGAGGCAGGTGTATCTATCATGCGTGAAGAAACCTTGGCTGCCATCCCAGACGACGAATGTCATAGCCTTCGCGAAGCTAAGCAGTCGCCAGAGTGGCCGGAGTGGGAGAAAGCTATCCACGCCGAGCTAGAACAACTCAAGAGGATGGGCACTTGGGAGCTCATAGAGAAACCCTCTGGAGTTGTGGCGATCACAAACAAATTCATATTTGCGAAGAAGAGAGACAAGGATGGTAAATTGGTCAAATACAAGGCACAACTTGTGGCCAAAGGATGTGCCCAGAGACCTGGATACAACTACGTCGAGACCCATTCCCCCGTTGTTCGCATGGAGACCATCCGTGCGATCCTGGCTATAGCCCCGACGCACAAGCTCCACATACAACAGCTAGATGTCAAAGGAGCATACTTAAACGGAAAGCTGAAGGAGCGCGTGTTCATGAAGCAGCCAGAAGGCTACGACGATGGTACCGGGCGCGTATGCCTGCTAATCAAAACGCTCTATGGCCTTAAGCAAGCCGGACGAGAGTGGAACCTCGAGTTTGATGCCAAGCTCCACAAGAAAGGCTACAAGCGGTTACGATCCGATACCTGCATATATATTTGGCGGGTGGGAGAAGACTTCGTGACAATAACTGTGTGGGTAGACGACATGCTCACGTTCGCGACGACAATAGAACTGCAGCAGAAAGCAAAGGCCAATGTGGAGAGCGAGTGGGAAATCACCGATCTTGGAATCCCCTCCAAGATTGTTGGCATTGAGTTGACAATATCCCCAGATTCAATATTCATCTCCTCGAGCAAATATATCGACGCCATTTTGCTCAGAGAAAATCTGGGAAGAATCAATTCAGTCAGCACGCCCCTCGATCCCAATATCACACTTGTGTCAAACCCCAAAGGCAATGACGGCAACCGAAGCAATTCGTTTGCCAGTTTACTCGGGGAGCTGCAGTACATTGCTAACGCTACACGTCCAGACATAGCATATGCGGTCAATCGACTTGCATCCTACACTGCAAACCCAAGCCTTCAGCATCACACCGCTCTAAAGCGAATCTTGCGCTATCTCTCTGGTACTAAGACTTATGGTATTACATATAAGGCACTGCCTGATCGCCCCGATTTCTTCTCAGGCTATTCAGATGCTTCCTATGGCAACGCAGACGAATGTCGGTCCATTACTGGATACGTCTTTCTGGCTGGCGAAGGAGCAATCACTTGGTGCTCAAGAAAGCAGATATCTATTGCGCTTTCCTCGACCCAAGCAGAGTATGTCGCGCTCTCCGAGGCTGCGCGCGAAGCATGCTGGCTCCGGAACTTGTACACTGAGCTCGGACTACTCGACGAGGACGTGCCAACGCTGATCCGCGGTGACAACGACGGATCTATTGCGATGGCTCAGAACCCTCAATTTCATAAACGCTCCAAGCATATCGCTATTCGCTGGCACTGGGTTCGCGAGCTTGTGCAGGAGAGGACCATCGCAGTCGATAGCTGCCGCGATCCCGAGCAGACAGCCGACATCCTCACCAAGGCCTTGCCACGCCAAAAACACACCCGACACGTTGCTGAAATGGGACTTGCGTCGGCTTGAGAGGGAGTGTTGGGAAACGCGATAAGACAGGCCGAGCAAGGCCGGATGCAACTGGGTCAGACACTCTAAGACAAGGGGCTCCCGCCCTCAGACAATGGTCTGCACCCCAAAGATAACACTGCTTCCATACGTCACATATAGAGTAGTACCTATCAGAGAATGAGGATCATCAGTGTACGAGTGGGCGTCCCCACTCCCGATATCGTGTGCCCCCGCTATACGCGTGCATAACCACCACCTTTCTTACTAAACTTACCTGTCCTAAGAAAAAGTTCCCTTTCCCTGTCACCTGATAACCATTTCACTGCCTGGCCGTGGAAAGCATCTTAGCAAGGGTGTTGATTTGGGCCTTAACATCTTGTACTCCTTGCCTGAGCATTCAACTCCTGCCCTGGTCTACAGGCGGCATCCAGCTGTCCTAGAGCTTGGGATGCCAAATTACTTGTACTTGTTGCAGCATCTTACCTGTACTGCGTGTGATGCTCGTTTATTGTTTTGAATGCACTTTTACTTCCAGTACCTGTTGCTGGTTGCTTACACTTCCTGCTGCCTTGTTCGCCGCGCTTTCTCTTGAGCTCGCGCGGCAGCGGAATGGGCAAAACAAGTCCCGCCACAGGGAATTAGCAAGGCGCGCAAGTCAGCACCCATTAAACATCAATCATGGCTGCTAGGGATCAGTTCGTCAATGGATGCAGTATAGGAATGGGTGGCGTATAGGTGGAGAAACACGTACGCTTGGTGTTTGGTCTCACTTGCCACGGCAGTTACTATACTGGGGTCCACTTTCCGCTTTTCTTGGAAGTCCCTGATGAAGATGCAGGAGATCACTCGGATGTCATGAAATCACCATTGGGTTGTACGAAAGAAGAGGTAGAAACAATGGCGTGCAAGGTAATTCAGATCGGGTCAGGCTGGTGTCGCACCAGCTGACCAATCATTTGTTCGGTCTTGGAGACAAGCCACTTGGCTCCTTGAACCGTGACCAACACCAGGCTGGTTTTTCCCACGACCATTGTCGGGGCAAGGATTCAACAAAGGATACACCATCCACCCCACCATTATCAAAATAAAGTAAACTGATGATGAGAACCTGTCCTGTGAGACCCCCCCACCTACAACTCAATAAAAGGCCTACTACTGCCCCCTCACAATGCATGGGTTGAGAATAAACCCAACACCCTCTAGCAGTCTTCAGACAAATATCTACTGCCCTGACCCCATGTTTCTTGAACCACAATGGCCTACTGAAGAAACATGTCCCAAGCTTTTGCCACTTGATGTGTGCCTACACACTGGCTACCCAGTACTGTCACCCTCCAGGGAGTTGCCACATCACTGATGTCAGCACTCACCAGTCAGAGCTGCTGCTGCATGACCCACTGCTCTGTGGAATCCCCAACTCACCAGTCACCAAATATCATAAGCACAATCCACTTGTGGAAAGGCCCAGGACATTTTATTATTGTGTTTTACAATGAACCTCATATAGACTTTGTGACAGAGGAAATAGAGCACACTGGCAGTGCCGCCATTCATATCCTCCCACATACTCATGCTTCCCCCCCGCCCAGTGCTAGGGACGTACAGATCCCTCTCCCATTCCACTTGGAACCCATGCATGATGTTGAATTCCCTGGTGTTGTACATCTACTTACTATGTACTCTGTGATATTGACTGTACAAGCACTTGTGGTTCTACCCCTAAAGTCTGGTAAGCGCTATGGAAATGTGGCACCCATGAAAGCACAAAGCCACCCGTTTTACCTGCAGAAGACCTGGAGAAATTAGGGGGAGCATCAATAAGGGGGACTCACTTGTCTTCCCTGGCAGCCCAGAGAACCTGACCGTTGGAGGTCTGCATGCATGGTTGAACACCAATGCGAGGAATATCAAACCCACAAAAGTTGACTCCCACGAATGTAAAGGAGTTCCATTGCCACCGCAAAGCCTGAGGCATGGAACCTGGGGTGTTTGGTGAGCCAGAGCGCTGGCGTGAAGTGCCACCATAAGACCAGGCCAGGTCATTGTCGGGATTCTGCCACAAGAGGGCACAGAACTGGATGCCCTGCCAAGAGGGCTGGTACAACCCGAAAGCACTACCATGAAAGAGAGAGCATGAATTGACGTGCCACTGCAAGGGGGCCGAACAAGGGCAAAAATGAAGTGGAATACAGGCACTGCGACCAAGCAGGCGCAAGGTGCACACCTGAGACACCGTGGCAAGATAACAGGACAGAGGGGGGCTGACCGCACCAAAAGTGTTATGATCCACCCCAATTTTTCTCATCCTTGTCAGACCCCCTCCTTGTCACCCTATCGATGGCCAAGTGACCATTACCATTGAACCCATCACCACTACCAGACCTGCCACCGCTACCACCCAGTGAACCGTCCAAACCATCGTCACCCCTTGACCAGCCACCAGTCAAGCCCCTTGTCCCTGTCCCCTGGAACATCCATTGTCAGGAATACTCCTCAATGGAGATGTACCAAGAGCCACCCCCAGTAGAGAACCCACTGGAAGACCCAGACAGTCCCATGGAGGACGCACCGCCCTTAAAGCTAGAACCAACCCAATACTTGAATACCGAAGACAGCACAGTTACCTTGTCTTCAAAGGAGTCCCCTATCGAAACCTGGAGGGAATACCATGATGATCCCCTTCCCCCTGTGTCCCGCAAGCACTCCCTGTTGCCTACCAGTCCCTCTTCAGTGCCCATATGCCAACGTACCAGTCGTGAAGGCAGTTACCAGTCAATTACCCCTTCTACCTTGTCGCCCATAGCTGGCACCTCGCCCCAGAGTCAGGGCTACCAGTCGACCTCTCCCGGAGGATCCACAGACAATCCCTCATCCACGCAGAGCTCCGCAGACAATGCAGATAGCGACATGGCCCTTAATTGGGTCACCATCAATACAGACTACCTTAAAGGGTAGTTGCTTACACTAGACACCCATTAGACCAGAATGGGCACGCAGAGATCAGATCTCCTCAGATCAGCCTCAAACCTCGTGGTCGTCATCGCATCATGATGATGCTTCTCTTCTTGGAATGACCCACCACCATTGTTCCCCAGTTAAGGATAGATTAGGCAATTCCCTGATCCCTTATTTGCTCTCGCTCATTCTCTATTGTTCAACTCATACAGACCGCAGCACTTGCCAGCGGATCTTCATACGTCACAGACAGGCCCCTCTTGACCAGAACTACCTACCTTAGTGATTGTAGCACGTGCACCCACCTGCCTGTATATAAGTGCCCAGTATTTCGACAGT
>Ga0307509_10007974_pt1 | contig 13650 bp, 14 predicted proteins | sample 10_EM_MG_FD_202245 | JGI IMG/M metagenome (GOLD analysis project Ga0307509, IMG submission 202245) | Populus trichocarpa ectomycorrhiza microbial communities from riparian zone in the Pacific Northwest, United States - 10_EM | ecosystem: Host-associated > Plants > Roots > Unclassified | place...
AAAAGTCGTTGGCCCTGCTGCGGGTCATAGTGATTCTTGGCCCGCGAGCACACGTTGTGCGCATCTGGGTTTGGAGCGAAAAATACGTTGGTCAGTTATGTGTAAAATTGCTACATCGAAGAGAAAGGGGGAGGATACGTACAGTAGACCGGGGCTGGGACCGAGACGGAGCGCGTGCAGCGGGCATAGACGTGACAAAGCGCGAAAGAAAGAGATTGAATACCGTCGGATCTATAGCGAAGTTACGCAGATATGCATCAGCCACGGGTACTAGGGCTGAGTCAGGAACACGATGAAACAGCGTACGTGAACGAGTTCTCATCGAGGAGGACATTGTAATGTGCGGGCTTGCTCGTGCCGAGCAGCCCCGCGTGGCCGAATAGGTAGTAATCCCACTCCACTGGACTGACAACTGTCCTATCGACTACAGTTCCGGCAGGGCAGTTGCCGCTGCGATCGGCGCCGAACTTGGGGAAGAACACGACCTTGTGATACTTGCCAACGATGATGAGCGTGATTTTCGGGGCGAAGCCCAAGGTAGTGCAGGCCTCTGGGGTCAGATAGGAAAGGGGTTGTTAGTGGCGTAGAGGAAAAAGATCCGGGAAAGCAGGATATACTTCGGATGCTGTCCAGCTCTTCATTAATGATAACCTCGAATTCACCTTCAGAGACGCCGTCTGTGAGAGAAGTAAGTTTAGACCCGTACTCAGACGATATTGAATCACTAACCGCGATAGAACAGAATGCGCTTGGGAAAATATCCCATCGCAGCTCTGTATTGCTCGAACACATGCTGATGCCCACTCAGCGATCGCCGTCCTCAGGTGAATTTGGCAGCACAACCACATACCGCAGACATTTCCTCCATGTCCTCGATGAGCTCACGAGGGGACGTCTGCACCCCGATTCTTGAAACGTATTTCGCCCCGTCGCGGTCGACACTTCCAACGACGGAAGTGAACGACGGACGGCCTCTGGAACCGGGGGGCGGGTGGGTGATGTCTGCACCTGGTGAGTAGACCATGTTTGAGTCTAGGTGTGTGCCAAAGGCCGAGAGTCCTACCCATAATCATGGCAGGGTTTGCCGAATCCGTGAGAAAGGATATATCCTGGGGCTCCGCTACGACATTAGTCCCGCCGAGTTTCACGTTAATTCTGAAATAGATATCCGGTGAGCGGAATTAAGGAGCATCTTAATACTCTTACTTCAGCGATATATTCGCATAGTATTGTTGCCTTGCACGGAAGCACTTCGAGCCTTTCATGCATTGAGTAGCGATACCTGCCTGTGCGAAAACTTCAGCTGGTAGGAAAAGACCACGATGGAAGGTCAATTACCGTGACATCACCAAAACTGGTGCGAAAGGACATGGCATCAAAAATTAGTCGTGTTGTTACAAACCCTTTAGGTATTTACTGTTTGATAGCCGTATAAATATCGGCGGCACTGTCCGGAAGTATGGCGACTATAAGTGATGGCTTGGCCTTTGATTTCCGCTCGCACTCCTCACAAGCAGCGCGGAGTTGCTGAGATGAGGGTCAGTCGTAGATGTGGTCAGCTATGGAGGGCGAGATTGCGCACGCGACTAATGATCCCTTGGCCCGATTCCCATTTCATGAGAGCCGGTTGGTGATTCATGGTGATCCCTACCGGGATTCAGCACGGCTAGCGGTAGTCGAGCTTGCATGAATTGCCTACCGAATTCTTGGCAAGTTTTCACCAAGTCCGTGACCATCTGATTTGCGACGCCTGGGCGGAAACGTTGCTGACGCTCGTAGATGATAACGACCCAGTTGGGGATATCCGCAGATTTGAACATGAGTTTGTCCAGCCTAAGGGACCATTACCACTTAATACAGAATAATAGGGAGGATGGAACCCACATATTCCATGCACCGTCTTTCGGTTGCTTCAATGTGGCAAGTCAACCCATCTCGGGCTTGTCAAAAAGAGGTAAGCAGTGCATACCATGTTCGGTCGTTTGGATCTTGGGTTGTATTTTAACGTCGGGGCTTTGATGACTCGACCCTCGAGTTCCACGAGATTATTCGTCAGAGGGTTCATCCCAAATTGGCGGACGTATTGAGATTGCCCATATTGTAGCACCTGGTAGCACGTTATCAATAAGCAGGCCAGCCCACTAGCCAGAACGCACTCCCAAGCCATCCCGGATACGCCCGGCACGTTCATTAGGACGCATTGTCGAGAACTCAAGGATGGATTTGATGTGGCCGGGCGGCATGTGCTTTCGGACGAACTGACCTGGCGGAACCTCGCAAAGTTCCAGGGGGAGTACCGCCCGGGAAGAGAGCTACAGGACATGAGAACACGTGAGATGGTAAGAAGGATGTTGTACGCACCTCAACGCATATTAGATCTGGGAATTGGAGCGGTATATTCAACATATCCCGGAAATACTCCAAGACGGTCAGCATTTGACCGTCGCCGGTCTCGAAGGTGTGGTCTCGGGCACTATCCCGAGTGAGTTTCTTAACAAGACGCCGTCTATCGGGATTCTGTACATTGTGTGGAGTGGTGACTTTGATTCCCGAAATGAATTGTGATAGTCGCAGGCGCTCGCGGTCCGGAAGTCCGTGATGTGATGAGAGGGCATTTGGTGTCCCAGACATTCCGAAGAAATCAAGCGCTAGATCGATAAAATTTCCGGACCTGTACATCACACCAGTTGATGTGTCGACGTTGATCAACATGCGGCCAATGGCGGGTCGCACAGATTGAAAGAATCCGCGCCATAGCTCTATCCCCCCGCCGATAGGTCTTGGTTCGATGTGGTCGGGGAAAAAGGAATTCTTGTTTGAGGGATAATTGAGACTTGGGTCCATACGGACGACAATATTCAATGCCTGACCGGGGGTCAAGGACAGCCTTCAAAATGAGAGGGAATTCACGCACCGTTATTGCCATCAGAACGTCGTTGTTGTGGCTTTGTTGGTTATTCACAAAGCGCGAGAGAACTCTAGGAATCAAATGAGTGCTCATCGATTTAGTGGCACGGAACGACACGCACTCGGTGTTAATCGGCTCTGCGTCCGCGCGAGTCAGGCGAACCCTAAACTCAGCACCCATAACTACGACAAACTGTAAAACGGGCGAGATGTCCAGCCGGGAGATAAGTGGCTTGTGATGACAAACTTACTTCTTGAGCATCAAATTCAAAATCGGGGTCGGAGGATGTGAAAAAGTTCTTGCGCCCATCGTATACCCCAGAAGAAACGGGGCCTTCAACCTGACCCTGCAAGGCAAGGACAATTCGAAAGTTTTGCTCGATGGACCGCCTCCCATCATCTGGGAGGATAACTACGATAGACAATGTTGAGTGATCGCGCAAGTCAAAAAAGGGCAAACACTAACCGACTGCATCACGTCGGTGCACGAACGAGACCTCTAAGTCACATGTTTTTGCCAGAAGAAGATGGATACGTGCCATCATAGTGGTAAATGATCTTCGGGTCGAGCTCGACTTCTATGTGGTTGCTCTCCAGTTTGATTGGCTTCCCACTGTTCCCATGTGGGCGCCTGGCAGGAAGATGCGATGCAGGGGGAGGGGTTGGGCTACTAGCACCACGACTGGGGCCGCGTTCCTGGTCCGAGTCATCACCATCATGGGGAGACCCACGGTCACCTCCACCGCGAGGAGACCCACGGCCGCCGCGACTACGACTGGCACGACCACGACCGTCTCCACGATTGGCGCGGCCACGATTATCTCCACGGAGGCCTCGTCCACTGCCGCGCTCACCCGGGTGCCCACCACTACGGCCACCGCCACGCCGTCCACCTCGACCACCACCACGTTCGCCGCCACGCCCGCCACGTTCGCTACCACGGCCGCCGCGTTCGCCACCACGTCCGCCGCGTTCGCCGCCACGTCCACCGCGTTCGCCACCACGGCCACCACGTTCGCCACCACGACCACCGCGGCCGCCACGCCTACCACGACCGCCACGACCGGCATTGGGAGATTCAGACATGATTAGGGATATGTGCGATGGGGGCAACGAAAGCGCGCAGCAGAAGAGCGCAGCTTTTGTGTCCGGGGATTACAGCCGGGGGTAGCCGGACCGACCGTTCAGTTCCCACGAACGATTCTGACCTTCGTTATGATGTGACCCCCGTTCTGTGCGACGATACTGCGGAATGTCATAATGGGAGCCGTCATAGGGAGCAATGCAATCTTCGCTTCTTTGCGTACGATAGCAGAAGGGGTTACAGGCGACGTCGACGCCCTGGAAACTGCGGATACACCGTCATGCGCAACAGCGTTGAGCGCGATGACAATTTCGACAAGAACTTGTAGTTCGCGCGACCCTTTCTTGGTTGGCCTGTTCCGTTTTCCGCAGCAAAAGAAGACGCCCCGGTTGGCTGTTTTCTCATGTGAGAAAAGCATATAGGCCTAGCACGGCCCCTCAGCGATGAGCGACACCATGTGTGGCAATCCATCGCGTATATGCGGTGAAATCGCTACCTGGGTACTCTTGACTGAGCATCATGCTGCGAGGGGCCAAGATTTGGAGAATGAGGTGTTCGAGTAATCCCAGGCAAGCTAGGTCAGCGGAGAAAGTAGCCACGTCAGGACCCCACCCATTTAGACAGACGCAAAGAAAAGTATGCTGCGGAATTCCATGATAGGCTGAAGGGGGGACAAAAAAGGGTTTCAGTGCGTCGGTGGCGTGCCATCAGTGCGCGGCGGCGGCGTCTAAAGTCGGAGATTACCGCACCGCGGCACAGCGCCGCAGGTCACGTGTGCTCCCCGTTTACAGTTCAGTCAGCCAGCGACACTGAGTCCGTCCGCGACACCGTCGGTCTCATAACACACGGCGACGGAAGAATGCCAAAGTGGCCACTGATAGACGTTTGAGCGATTACACGGGGGCTCGTATGTATCTACCCGGAGCTGGTAAGCATAACACTGAAGCCTCGGCCTTTCAAGCTTTCTGACCTCGCCGCAGTATAGAAAGGCCTAATCAATTCGAGGCTCTCCAGCCGAGAAAGTGGCGTGTTACCGAAGGCACTTCCCTCAGCTTGCACAATCCACACTTGATTAAACACCCTGGCTCTGCAGCAGGACCATCGCTACTCGAGAGAGAAATACGATGCGAACTTTAACACCCACGACGAAGTCCACAGTTAGTACATCGGCAGCAATTACCATGGGGCAACAAAGAGATTCCGCTTCTGCGGTGCCTTCGCCACCCCATGTTGCTATATTTGGTAGGGTTCAAGGTTATGGCGGCCCGTCAACGCTCCTTGATTGCTCCGAGTCTACCACACTATCTACCTATCGGGAGTCGGGACGTACGTGCGATTCATCTGGAGTATATTGACAGACGACTTTCCGAGAAAGAAATATAATAACCGCGCAGCCAGTGGCGGGTTTCGGTCGCTATGAGGCGATAAGAATGTACTTTATACCTGGACTGTAACACGCTTGCGCGTGAATGTATGTTTGTGTGAGAAATAGAATGAGATAAGAATGATAATAAAAAGACTGTTCTTCCTAAGGGCTTCACACAGGATAAAACCGGCCCAAAACGTGGGGATTTATTTCTGCGAAAGTCTCGTAAAGAAGATTGTCTGCCTCTCCAGCTTGGAGCGGCATCCTTTAAATACATTCTGTTCTGTATCTACCTTTGGTACTAAATCCGAAACTCTTCTTATCTCGGCCGACGAATACATGCACTCTTTGAGGGTCTTTACCCTCAAACACTTTAGTCCAAACACTTCGATCATTTCATTGATTCACATGTGATTTATTTCATTCTTATGATTGTGCACTGCTCCGGTGCATGTCCGAGCATTCACATGTCGAACATCCCTTCGCGCGTGCAATGTAAGGCGAAGGAAGACAGCCAGAGACTTCTGCCGCCTTACATGGACATAGTGCCAATAAAGCGCGATAGTAATCTAAAGACTCTCAGGCTAACGAGAAAGTAAAGGCATGACGATGATAGCGTGCCTGATCACGCCATTAGCGAGCGCAGCGTTCCTCACTTCGCGGTTGCTCGTAGCTGGTGCCTTGGACTGGGGGTGAACAGGCCGTTATTAAACGCCATGGTACTGGCTTTTCTAGAAGCATCGTACTATGCTTTCGGTGAGATGGTAGCAGTATATCTCGAGAATGAGTATGTATTACGGTAGATATATGGGGTTATTACCATGAGCAGGAGCAGATAAGCAGCCACACACCACACAATCAGATGACCAATGAACGGCCGCGACTTGGAAATAAACCGGGTCTGGTATTCATTGGACATCCAATTGTGTAGGGATAGGTGTCTGCTTATCTGCTCCTGCTCGCAGTGATAAAATAACAAATATAAACATATATAAAAATAGAAATGAATGAACAAGGGTAATCTCAACCATGCAAGTGGGCTGTATTAACATCATCACAACCTCATTAAGGCTCACTGAAGGGATAGTATGTAGATGAACTCGTTCTCGTCAAGGGGGGTGGTCCATTGCCACTACACGGCTCTGGGATATAGCAGACCCCGGCACGCTGTCAACAACTGTGCCGGAGTGAGGTCGCGAGGGGGTGCGGATTGGTGGTGAAGTCTTGGGATTCATCCATAGGCCGTTGCAGATGCTCGCTAGACGTTCGTGGGGGCGTCTGGAGCTGGGCCTCATATGGAACTGGTCTTGTCTTGGGGAATGTGCTTTCGGCTATTTGAGCGATGGCAGCTCATAGCCGATTAGAGCACCGGTCGAGAGCTGCAGAGAGCTGAGTCAGAGTGAGAGATGATCGTATAGAAAGACATGCGGACCTCTGCATGTTCAACCACGCATCACTCCTATCCGGGTCCCACTAGGGCTATCGTCGGGTGGGGAATGCTTTGGCGTCTCTGTATTGTGGTGTGGTGTAAGAGTATTGGAATGGCCCAAGATCCGCGAGAATCTCGGGCATGGGGTCGTTCAGTGGTCCAGGCGTGTGCATAGAGCTTGTTGATGTGTCGACGTTGATGAGTATGGGGTGGGTTGTAATGTGGCTGGGACAGTCCAAGGTCCCACTATCCGATCTGATGTTGGTCGTGGAGAGGGCGAGGTGGGCGGTGGGATCGATTTCAGCGTGGGGACGTGAGGGGCGAGACAATGAGCCTGTGCAAAGAGATGAATGGAAGTCGTGAGAAACAGAGAACACACGTACTGTGGGACATGCTATCGGTATCGTTTTGCAAGCGGCGGGGGGAAGGTGTTGGAATTGTCCGGGATGGTGGTGCGTCACCATCCCTTAAAGCGTGTGTGAAGCCGTGTTCTCGAACTGGGCATGGTCGTCCGGCGACAGGTGATGTGTCCTTGGGTCCGAGAGCCATCCTCGCAAACGCGAACATCGAGCACGGCGCCGACGCTGGCCCACATCAGCAAAGGGGGGTTGCCTTGTGCGGGCGACTGCGTTTCTGGCTGGACCTGACGTCACTGGTGCTCGGCCAAGGTTGGCGAGCGCATCAGGATTCAGAGATGAGAAGTGAGGGGGAGAGAGAGAGAAGACATGGGGGATTGATAGTCGCAAGGAAGTCGGTGGTCATTTTATATTTGAGGGGACTACGGCCAGGAAAGCAAACGTGCATTGTCTCCAAGTCCGAGTTTGGGACTGCCATGTAGTGACTCGGACGCGCGCTGCCGCGGAATCCGATGTATGAGCGCTTATTTGTATCCGCAGCTGGCTGCGCCGCAATCAATCGTACAGTAGTCATAGTCATCCATTATCCCAACGACATATTCGATTTAAAATCTCGCCACCAAAGTCCAGGACGTTCAGTCCATAATTTTATTTTCGCAGATTTGAAATCCGTGCCCCATGTAGCACTTCTAGGAATGTTTACATATCTGACTGTGTATGTATGTACGTGGGTCCTTTCAAAGCAGATTTCTGCCCCCATAGCTCAGTGGCCATCGTTGCGTAACGTAGACTTGTTGTGATAATGGCGAGCGTGGCGTTGACGCGCCAGGTAATCGTTAGGTATTTGGTGGGAACGCTTCCCTATCGACAGGTGCGTGATGGTTCTCTGCCGAGCTGTGGCTTGGTCGAGCTAACGTGCATTTTTTGCTCGATGTTGAGAAGCGCGAGGCGAGTTTGAAAAGGCGCCGGGCTTGGTGCTGAAGGGTAAGGAATAGATCGAACAGACGATTGAGAGACTCGACAGTAGAATCGCACCTCGTTGAACATTCACGGGAAAAGGTGACGACAGGCGAGCGCACGCACGCCCAAGCCTTGTCTTGTGCAAAAATATTGCGAAACCACAACCTCCGGCTAACTAGGACCCGATAGGTGGCTTGGACATTAACGTTGCGCATCAGGAAGAGAAAGTGACTGCAATGTGCACCATCCTAACGCTAAACCCCACAAGTTGAGGATCAGTCCCTGATAATTGGACATGTACGTGCGTACCCAGTACGCGGGAATGTACCGACGCAAGGAGTTGCCGCACATGGTTGACTTCTGACAGGGACCTCTGAGGTTCTTCCTACTAGTCGAGGTCCCTGGGTACAGGCCAAAAACTGTTTTTTACGTGCATGCTACGGATCGATTCTTGATGATAAGGGCTTCCGTCCCACGTGAGCTCCTAGCTATAGGCATGCAGAGCATTAACCCACCACAGTAGTACCTTTGGGGAAAGGGAGGTGACGGAGCGATAACGATGGCCGGATTCACCTTCCTGGATAAGGTAGCTGTGACTAGTCAATCGTAATGTGTGGGTGCATGCGCTATTATGCTCAGCAGACATATAGAATATTAACCGGTTCTCCCACTCACTGGCTCTCCTACATGGTCCACCAATACTGCATCTCGAGACTCGTTGGCGCGGTGGGATGACTTGCCTTTCCATGGCGACGGCAAGCACCTCGCTCGGGCTTCTTGATCGAAACCTCAACGTGGGAAGCTGCTGCTTCGCCTTGATCACCTTGTTCAGTTCGAAGAGCTCTGTGAGCATCTTGCGCTCTTCCTGTGGCCGGTGCTTCGCCTGGACATGCTCTGCCTGCAGCCTGACGTTGGCTCATCGTGACCGGTCCGGGTGATTTGTAAGTGTGTCGCGCCTTTAATTGGTGGGTAGGCGTGGATTAGTAGAGGGGACAACATGTGAAGCACTTCGCACTTCGCAACTTTGTTTCGCAGGTGATGCTAGCCCTTGCGCAGCTTGTCCGAATTTGATTGCTGCGGACGCGTCCGCAAGACACCGAGGCAATGTTTACCTGTATTTGCCCCATGCAGAAGCGGGCTGCTGCGCCGTGGCCTTTTAGCCTTCCACGTGACCGATTTGAGACGCGCGGCCCTGACACTGGCAGCAGGACGGTGCTACGATACTCTGCGGTTGAATTATCCTTGTCAACTATTTCTCGTGGATGCGGCGCAATGATTGCCTCACTCTGGTGGCGCATCTTCTTTTTTCTCATATTTCTGCGCTATCAATTTCCATGAAAGAATGAGCAGAGGGAAAGTGTGTCAAAAATGCCCAAACGCGGTCTCCATAGTGCGATCCATACCTCACCCAATCCAGAGACCGCCAGTCAGCCATGCTTGGCCCCTTCCAATCTGTTTGTTTATATGCTCGGGCAAATACCTACGAACTTTCTACCATCCACACACATTCTACATATTCGCCCGCTCTGCACGTCCTTCTTTACTACCACCTAGCCGACCACGCGGCTGAATTACTGTGAGTAAAGAGTCGTTTCTAAGTTAACTTCCGCCGAACACACACACTTTTGTGAACCCCACGGTCAGTTGGAGGGACTTCGACCTTGCCACCGCGTCGACTTGCCTCCTTGCTCCTTCTTACTAGTCGACTTTCCTCTGACGCCACGGTTGTTTACTGGTTAGACACTTGCGTCTCATCCTGCGAGTGGTTCATCAATGTGTTCAATGCTTGGTTTAGTGACGGGGAAGTTCAGTGCAGACCACGTGACCGACTACCAGCTGTCGGAAGTCTCACGTTGGGGTTACAGTATTCTTGGTGTTGCTTGTGATCGGGCCTTGTTGTCTTATTGATTATACGCAGACACAGCTCATTTTCCAAATCTTATGGAGCAGTGAGGATGTGTGCCAAATGGCCAGGCGAGTTGATCAACTTGGAGGTGAGTACTCGGCGGAGTTTCTGCGATCCCTGCTTCACAAACCTTCTTAATCATTGACTTTCTGAGGAGACTGCTTGTATTGTGTCTCAAATAACCCATCGAAACAGACTGCTTAACGTGGTACCTTGAAGCTTTACTAATTCTCTCTTATGGCCCTCTTTCCATCGACCCACACCATGGCACCATACACGCATCGACACTTCCTGCTTCATACATAGAACATGTTTATACAGCCACCACAATACCATGAATTGTTCTACAAACCCATGGTCAGGAAGAATTATCGGCGCAGATATACTCAGTCACCCACATATTGGCGGATAAGCCTCGAACCCAGGGCTTCATGCGCCGTAATGAACGAAGTTCACCCAACGCTCAAGTGGTACACCCTTCTTTCTCCGCAGTTTCTTCACAGCGTCTCGCAGTGCCCTCGCAGTTCTCTCGTAATACGGAACCCTTGTCCCGGACTCTTCACACGAGAACGTTGCCTTGTAGAAGTCTTCAACCAGGCCTTCTCCATCCATGTCCGCCATCGCCCACATCGTCCCCACCACACTTCGGAACCCACAGTATTGCACCGCTGCCGTAAGGTGGAGTGACTCGTCCTCTATACTCCCCTCTGTTATCTCTGCCGTGTGGCAGGCTGACAAGAAGGCAAACTCGGCAGTGGCGAGTCGAGATCGTACAATTTCCAACAGAGTAAGGCGCTCGTCTCCATGGAGCTGGAACGACGCATCGAAGGGCTTTCCCGGTTCGAGTTTGCCGTGGCACACGAAGTGAACAAACCGGTGATCCCTGAGGCCTTCCAACACGGCAGATGGCGTCGCCCGCTCCGAGATAAGACTCGTCACATTCGTACCAACACGCTGTATGTGTTGAATCTCAGGCCACGCATGCAGAAGAGATTCATCTGGCTGCGCCACGAGAAGCATTGAAGGGCTTTCTGACGTCTTTTGGCCGGATTTGCGGGACTCGATGAGCGCAGATAATGTCGGGGTATATGAAGGGATGTATAGATCTAGGAAGTAGCGCTTGACGCCGTCTTCTGACGGAATCGGGCCCATCGCGTGGAGAGGAAGGGAGCAGAAGACAGATGTTGGACACCACCAAACTCTTGATTGTTCCGCTATGTTCAACTTGCGGAGTTCCTCGATCACTGGACGGCCGACGAGCTTGTAAAGGTTCTCGAGCACCGAACGTAGGGCATGCTGATATTGTTTCGACTCGAGACGGTGCTGATTTCGAGTTTTCACCAACCGATCCCTCAGTTCGATTGCACGATCGTAGAAATCATCGGGCATCGTGATGATGAGAGGAAGGGAATCGTAGAGGAGGATGAGTATATCGGAACGCCACTTGCTGTGGTTGATTATGATGATTGGTCCACATATAGCAGCACAGCGGAGAGTGTCGTATGACGGTGACATCAAGAAGTCGCCAAAGCGAGGCAATGACCGAATTTGCATGATGAGACTATTGCGCTCGCCCAATAATTTTCGCTGTGTCACCACGATGCGACCAAACGGGCTCATCCCCTCGCTACCATCGACTTCACCACCTCTGATCAAGATGTCTGGAGAGCCTGATGTTGTCAGTGCTTCGAGGTCCCGATTGACAGCTGCGAATTTCTCTGCCAAACGTGGGTCAACCATAAGCAGCTGATCAATGGAGGTGCGGAACCCCCGCATCTCAGACCAGAGGAGGCTTCTGCCTCGTTCCAGAGTCTCGATGGCCTCCTTGACCCGACCTATTTGCGCCTGATATGATGCATAATTCAAGGGTAGCCTCTCGTAATGATCGCGCCTTGTGACGAGGCGGTAGTGTTGGACTTCGAGAGTAGGGGCGAATGCCAGAGAATCTTGCAACAATGACATGGCACGCTCGTAAGCGGTAGATGAAGAAGAGTGCAGGGAAAATCGGGCTCTCTGTGCCCATTCGCATGACAATACGAATAGATCGGGTACCTTTGTGTATGTATCGTTGGCGGCAATGGGAAATAGTTGCATCATTTCGTCGAAGTCCTTTTTGTCCTTCGACAGCTCGAACCGGGCGGACAAACATGATATGAGTCTGCGAACGACAGGAAAGCGGGCCCATTGTGCATCAGGTACTTTGAGAATGCAATGATATACGTCAATTGCATCGTTGAGATACTCTGGATTCTTTGTAACGTGGAACCATTTAAACAGAAGATGCCTATACTGATAATAATCAGCTGTGTCGGTGACATTTCATCAAGACTCTTTTGAAGTGATGGAAGTAACAGCCGGCAATACTTGGCAGCTTCTTCGACGTCTGCTTTATTGGTGATGCGACCCGCAGAATGAAGGGCTCCAAGAAACCGAAAGCGGTCTGTCGCCGTCATCGAAGGGCACATGACAGAGTTGGTCTCAGCAAGAGATTTGACAACATCTAAGAATGAGGGAGGATTGGTAACATTTGGAACATCTGGATTACCGGAGTGCACTTCTTCAAGGCCATTTGTTACACCAAATTCGTTGAAGCGCCTCCTCTCGAGGTCCGCCAGGGACCGAATGATGTTGCCACTCTCCGGATCCTCGAGTGGTATTGAGCCGAGGTAGGCACGAAATCGGACGATTGCCTCCTCCAAATGCTCTGGGTCTCCAGAAAGGTTGAATCGGTAATGGGCAAGAGACGCAGCTGAGCCTAACGATAGTCTCACGTTTTGACTGAGACAATCTCCAGGGAAATGAGTAGAAATGACTTTGTCCAAAGGGGCCATTGCGTCGTTGTAATCGTCAATTGACGATGTCATCAAGAAGCGAAATGAATGAGCGGCGGAAAGTGCGAGGGAAACCTCCTGCAGGTCTGGCAGGCGCATATTCGCCTCGCGGAAGCATTCGACGACTTGATGTGGAGGCTGGTACCATGATTTTAGGTGATAGATAACGAAAGATCGAGCAAGACTTGTAACGGCATCCCTTAGGTCCACTTCAGAAGGATTTGAGGAGAGAAGCTCGCGGCAAAGTATCGACATCTCCTCGAGATCTTGCTTGGCGCTGATGGGCTCAAACTGCTGCTGAAGAGCCAGTGTAAGCACCAGTAATGTCGTAAGCTTATTGCGCGGGACGCCAAAGGCTTCAAATGATGGGTCCCGAAGGTAATGAAGGTACTTGAGGCAGTGCCTGATGTCGCCGGGCTGTTTCAACTTGAACGAGCGATGATGAAGAACCTCCGTGAGGAGAAAGAAGGCTTTGATTGGGTTTGTGCCGCATTTAATGAAGGCGTGAAACGGTAGGAACACCACGTGTGTAAAGTGGAGGATTGATGTTTCCAGATCATGCTCGTCTTTTAACAGATAGTAGCGAAACAATCGTAGAATGGCTTGTGCTGAGAGGATGCATCAGGAAACCCATCCCGTGATAATTTGGATTGGTTAGCGGTAATCAAGACTAGTTTAGCAGTAAATTATATTATCACTCGCTAGCTTGCCACCAGTAACCAAGTCTTGGTTATTGATAAATTATCGCTAAATTATTGTACTTTCCGCGCGACATTGTTGAATAATTCTTAAAAGTGTGTTCACACCAATT
>Ga0307509_10007975_pt1 | contig 13650 bp, 23 predicted proteins | sample 10_EM_MG_FD_202245 | JGI IMG/M metagenome (GOLD analysis project Ga0307509, IMG submission 202245) | Populus trichocarpa ectomycorrhiza microbial communities from riparian zone in the Pacific Northwest, United States - 10_EM | ecosystem: Host-associated > Plants > Roots > Unclassified | place...
TTGTTCTCTCTCCTTCTCATGTGTTGCTTCATTATTCTTTTCCACCTTAGTTGGTAGGAAGCCGATTAAGCCCTCCAAACCACATGCGCTTGCGGGAAAAAAGCCTCCTAAGTTTGTGTTAGATGGCAACAAGTGGTTAATCGTATGACTTTTCCTTCTGCACTACCTATCAGCAACTTCTGATCGACTCATCTAGGAATTCCAAGAAAACGAGACACTTACAGTTGAGAACGTGGAGATTAGCCAATCGGTCAATATCTTTGGTTGCAAAGGTTCAACTATCCTGATTAAAGGAAAAGTAAACGCAGTCAACATCAGTTAGTATCGCAGACGCCGCTATTCCATGAACCTGGAATTCAAAAACGATCTTTTTTTAGTCAACAGCACGAAGACCTCCGTGCTCGTCCAATCCGTCGTATCATCCATCTCCGTCACCGCCTCGCCTTCCTTCCAACTGCAGATAACAGGCACGGCCCCTATGATCCAGCTGGACTCAACAGATTCCGGCCAAATCTACCTTTCCAAAGACAGTCTTAATACCGAGATCACTACCGCCAAGTGCAGCGCTATCAACATCAGTCTGCCGGTTGAGGGAGAGGAGGACGGCGTGTTCGAAGAGCAGGCGGTTCCTGAGATGTTCAAGACGGTCGTGAAGAATGGGAAGCTGGTAACCACCGTTGTTGAACATTCTGGTTGAAGAGCATGGATGCTTCTTCAGTCTTACTACTTTTCAAATTCATTTCTCCTTTGAAACGATGGCGTCCTTATGACATTCATTCTAACCAAGAATTACCTCAATCCAATACTTTCAGTGATCTCTCGTAATATATATCCCTTCCTGGATTTTAGCTTAAATTATTCAGAAAAATGAATGCGTCCTGGTGTATCAAGGCAAGAAAGCATTACGTCTAGAGGCAAAGCAAAGGTTACTACCTGTATGTATGGCCTAAAAAGGTTCGCCATTCGCCTCCGCGTTCAAGGCTTTTTTCTCCCAGAAATAACTTACAGACCCGAATGTGTCAACGTCCTGACGATGCGTTGTTGATGATCAACGAGGATGCAGCAACAGTCATTTTCTGAACGGGAATAGGGAAAGTCCGAACGTATGAGAATTCCTCGCCAACAGGTGACGCGGACGGTTCGATGTCTTGAGACCTTGAGAGCCCCTTGAGAGCATCGTTTGAGCATCGTTTAGAACCGAACGCGCCTCGTCACATCACGTGCCAGGCGTTTTCATGGACGCGACGGGTGACAGAATTGGTTGGGGTTCATCACTTGCAGTATATCCAACGATGACGATTGACGTACAGGAAGCTACGTATGTTCTAACTTTAGCTCTTATAAGTATATTTTGACTATTCAACTTGTAGTACACTTATCAGGGATATGCTACCCATCATAAATCCTGACGATGATTTTTTGACCATTGTTGCAGCAGAGGAGAATATGGCCACCTCTGAAGCCAGGAAAAAGAAGGAATTTGAGGAGGCTCACACGAAACTAAAAGGCGCGTGTCTCTGACTTCAACGACTAGCAAAAACTTATTCGAACCAACAGCATTAAGCAAGCTCCTAGAAGCTGCCCGTATATCCTCAACACGGCCTGGCTCAGTTCCCTCTGAACACGCCCATCTGTCAAACTTGAATGAACTAGATTCTAGTCGTCTCTCGCTTGCAAAAGCTATCAGTGATGCAGAAACGATGCTGGGAAGCAAGGAGGCTGAACTAGCGGCCCTAAAAGATGAAGTTCGAAGATTGGAGACTTACGATCCCGCTCTTGAGCACGAGAAGGACTTGGATAGCTCTGCGTGGGTTTTCTCGCATCGATTCGTCTGGCTATGTGCTGATTTTTCTGCCTCGTAGACTGCGATTGGCTATTTATAAAGGGATTGGGTTCGAACCAATCGCAGATAAAGACGGACGATTTACCAAAATGCTCGTTCGTGCGTATCCTTCATCGTTTGAAAGGAACTTGTAATAATGAATCGTATGAATCGTAGGAACACACTCCGGGGATATTCACACTGTGGATTTCACAGATGGGAAGAGCAACTTAGAATACACAGAACTGTTGTGGAAACTTGCCAGCTCTTGATATTCCACATCGCGCGCATATTTACTTGGTTGACTGGGGCAGTTGTATTTAAGTGTTTCGATTGTATCATAATAACAATAATGTACTACTGGCAATGAATATGACATGCCATCGCAAGTGAGTCTGAGGTAATAGACAAGTGTTGAAAGAAACCCAAAAAATGGTATGTGAACGAGTAACATTCATGAGAGTTGCTAAAGCAGAATAGGTTTGAGATGGGTTAGAGAGCATGTTCGAAAGGTTGACTTACCAGTAACGCGGGTTTGATGACCCACACTTTCTTCTCTTTGCATTTCTCCCCAACCTCCTTCACTTTAGCTTCGATGGCAACTTTCTTCACCTTGTGTTCACGTAACTCCAAATATATGGACTCCACAAGAGCATTGAGACTGGATGCCTGCAGCTGAGTGATTTTATGGAGGAGGAATTGCATGTGAACCTCAGGAAACACTGATTTTGACAGCACCGGAGGCTTCTTGGGAATATTGGCATTGCCCAGGGGAGGATTCGAAGATAAATCGTTCCCATTCGCTGCAGAGTTGGCGGCTACCAAACGAGGAGGAAGAGCGGGAACTGCAAAGATGGTGTCCGTTGCATTTGTCGGAACGCCTGATTTCAGGCTTGTTTTGCAGTCTTCGATACATGAAGAAACAAATGTGAAAGGATTGATGGAGGGCGGCGTATCTGGATCATATAGTCAGTAAATAAAAGGCGAAATATTTCATTAAGTCAAGCCTGACCATTAAAAAGCTGAATAGCATATGGCTTGAAGGGTTCATATTCACAAACCCCAATTGTAGATTCCCAAACAGCTCCTTTTGCGAATGGGACAAGAGGAATGACAACTTTCCGCTTCTTACCAATTTTCCTTTCTGTATCTTCAGCCTTTCGCTTAGGAGGAGCGTTCGGTAAATCCAGAAAAGGCGGCGGTGACGAGTTATGATGGTCGAGAAATGTCGAGTCAGGCACTTCATCGTCGTCAACCAGCCAACTTTCCAGATCTGAATCTGCATCTTCTGCATCACCATCCTCATCTTTGCCATCATCCTCGACTTCCTCTCCCACGACTGATTCTTCCTCCCATTCCTCACCACTGTCGTATCCGTAGTCAAAGACCAGAGTGTCCGTAGCCAAGGGTTTTCGAGGACCTATAATCCGTGAGCTCCGTGTCCAGGTTCCAAAGTATCCTGGTCGTGTGTCCGTGTGGAAACAAAAAGCTTTTGCAGGTAGTAACTCTCGGTCTTGTAGTTTCCCTAGAATGTCTCGAACAAGCTCGTCATTGAGGCTAATTTCGGCCTCGGACAGTCTTGACATAAGATCTCGCACGGAAACAGGGTGATGAACTTTAAAGCCTGGAGGTCGTCGTTGTCTTTGTAAGATTTGTGGAGTTGATAAGGAGGTCGATGGTGGTAGGGATGAGATGATATCCTTCAATCGCTCTGGTAGCCAAAGACGAATCTTGAATTAGCAAAGCGTGTGCTGAAAGCCATATGAATTACCTTGTGACGACATTGCCGCTAGCTCTTGTTCAGAAGGTTGAGGGTCTTGCATTTCAATATCCATCCCCTCATCGATATCAAGGATAATGACTTCCGTATTATTGGGTTGTTTCGCGGTCATCCTCTTGCGCTTCTTCTCGGCCAGGAACCAGTTTGACGGGGCGAGTGTCTTGTCCCTCTGCAAGACAAAAGGTTTGAATGTCTTCTCGAAATCAGATTTTATCCTCGATGGGCCAGCTACGGCGCTTTCCTGAGTTTTCACGAGAGTTGCAGGAGTTTTAGAGGGTTTGGAGAAGAATTTTGCCATGATTGATTGCGACTTATTATGAGCATCTTTTTCCTTCTGTTCTTTTTCAGCTCGCGCAGCTTTCCTCTCGAGACGTTCTCTCTCCTGGTGATGAGACAAACAATGAGTATGCGCTGACTGGAAAAACGACTCTTTTACCTTCGCGGCCTTCTCTGGATCTTGAACTTTTTTCGGCCGAGGTTCTTTAGCGTCGATCTGCTGTAGAGGTTAGCTATGTCCAGATGCTATAAGGAACAGCCGAACATTATCATTCTCCATTTCTCCTATCAGATTCTTGCCTCGTTTCTTCGAAGATTGAGGTGTACCCTTATCATTCTCGGTCCTTGGTTCAGCGGACTGGGATGTGTGAGGTTTATTCAGTTCCTTGGCCGGAAGCTTGTTGGCCGCCTTGGGGTCTATAATCGCGTCTCGTCCCTCTTGAGGCAATGCTTCAAACAGAACTCGAAGATCTTCTTTGGCCTGAAATTGCAAGGTGGTTATAGCTCATCGTATGCGTTGCCTAAAAGAAGGCTGACCTGACTTCTCTCCGCCTGTCTTAACTCTGCCTTTTCTCTGCTATTCTTGGGCAACCAATCCCAATGTTCGCTTCTCACTTCCCATCTCCACACGCTAACTGCTGCAGGAAGCCTCACACCCAAGGGTGCATCCAAGCCGTAGTTCTTCCGAACAAGAACTTCGTCGATCACCTTTTCTACCAAACTGAGAGGAAGCGCAGCAGCCGTCGACGCAGCCAGATCTTTGTCGTCTTCATCATCTAGGGTAGGTAGGAGCTCATGGTGGATATGTTTGCTTAACATCGCCAATGTCTTGTCGCTAAAGTTTTTGAATGAGAATTTTCAAACCTAACTGCCACATCATGAACAGCACGGACCTTTCGTGGGCCAATTTCGCGACCAAGGGTTTATGTTCATCAGGAAATTTGGGAAACGGAGGTTCTCGTTTACTGATATGTTCTTCAAGCATATCGCGAAATTTGACGATTTCTGGGTTGATTGGATGAGCCCTGATTTCATACGCAAATTGACGCCAGACAGACCTTGGAGGGTTTCGGATTGCTTCTCAAACGACAGAGGTTTTTGTTTAAAATAGACTTTTCCATTCCTTAATTCCGCGATAGGTATCCTTTCTTGTTTCTCTAAATTTGGCGCGTTAGTTGTTGGCTACCTGTGTCACCAAGACGCGTTCAGACTCACTGTCTGTTCCAAGCGGAGGCGCTGAGAAGTACGCGATTTAGTTGCAGCAGATACGAAATATAGATCAGGAGTGTATACCTTTTGTGACTTCTGAGGCCGACATAGCTTCTCAAAGGTCCCTGCGTCGTAGGTGGGTTGTAAAGGATGAGTGCCAATGCCGCAAAAAGTCCTCGTGGGAATCACAAGCGCGGTGTGACCACGCCTTCCGTCACGCGTTCGTGACACCACTCGCTCAATGGCATCCAACTTTTTCGCCACCAAGTCTTCGTCCAACAAAACTTCTGTGAAGCAGACAGTGGAGCCCGTACTACAACCTTGGGTGGAAAAATAGTGAGTTTCCTCCTATCTTTTTTCCGAACTGACGATGTCAACTCTTTGTAGTCGACCAAAAACAATCAATGATGTATCTGCCCAAGAGCATACTGTTGCAGTCCTCCAGAAAACCTTGACATCTACTAATGTATGTCTACTTTGGATATATTTTTGGACCCCACTTAGAGTAGCTACCAGCTTCCTCATATGCTGTTCTACGGACCACCTGGTACCGGCAAGACTTCAATGATCCTCGCTTTGTCACGACAACTCTTTGGGTAAGCCCCCATTATATCTCGCGAATCTGCCCATTGACCTTGAAATTTAGGCCAGACAACTTCCGCAACCGCGTTCTAGAGTTAAACGCTTCCGATGAGCGTGGAATCAGTATCGTGCGCGAAAAAATCAAGAACTTTGCCCGCCAAACACCTCGAGCACAGACTACGGCTTCAGATGGCAAGATATACCCATGCCCACCGTATAAAATTATTATTCTTGACGAAGCCGACTCAATGACACAAGATGCCCAAGGTGCTCTCCGCCGGATAATGGAAACATATGCACGCATTACCAGGTTTTGTCTAGTGTGCAATTACGTGACGAGGTGCGCGTTTGGATGGAGGGCTGCTCCTTGATGGCTGATATCAATAATAGAATTATTGAACCCCTCGCCTCCCGTTGCTCCAAATTTCGTTTCACCCCCCTCGACTCTGAATCGTCATCCCTACGACTCTCCCATATTGCTCAACAAGAAAACGTACCTATTAACAAGCCGGTCATCGACGCGTTGATTTCGACATCATCCGGAGATCTTCGACGGGCAATTACCTACCTCCAGTCTGCCTCACGACTATCATCATCGACAATCCCACCAACCCCCATCCAACCACTGGATATTCAAGAAATAGCAGGTGTCGTTCCAGATGGTGTAATTCAAAGTTTTGCCCGAGTTCTCGGCATCGAGATCGACGAAGGCATGAACGTCGATGAATTTTCACAGCAAAAAGCTGGCGGTTTTGAACCCATAAGGAAGCAAGTCAAATTCCTCATGAGGGAAGGGTACTCTGCTGGCCAAATAATCTCCCAAGTAGGTTTACAGTCGCTTCTTTATGTGACCCAATTCAAACTTGGTGTTTCCAGCTGCATGACTTGGTTATTTTCCATCCGACTCTGAATGGGCGGAAAAAATCTGCCTGTGCCCTTGTTTTCGCTGAAGCCGACAAAGCACTATGTGATGGTGCTGATGAGGAACTATGGGTTCTTGAGGCAGGGTTATGTGTGCACAAAGCAGTCTCGACGTAGCCTGAAAAGTCCAATTCCCTGTATTATTTGTAGTGACTCAATTCTCAGTCTGAACCACCAGTGTGTAAAAATGTTTGGCATTTCTACGGGCATTACTTTTCGTTCTTCGTGGCATTACACAGGTTCTTCGTATGGCAAAGCTGATACCAGAAATAAAAATCGTACAAGTGTGGACATCGTTTTGATATGCAAAACTGTGAATGAAGAAGGAAAGAAGGGAAAGCAAGTACGACTGATGATGAAAAGGGGGTAATAACAAGATCTAAACTCCTCCATCGACCACAATACCAGCTTGCTGGGTTTACCGGATGCCAGCGGTAGCTTTTTGTAGGGCACGCTTGATGCCCAGTTGCGCTTTCCTCAGTTCATCCGCCGTCGAATCTTCAATCTCGAGCTTCTCAAGAGCCCGTGCAAGCTCGGCCTCAACTTGGGCCTTAGCTCCACGCTTAAGCTTCATGCCGATTTCTGGTGAAGTGATAGTGCTCTCGACTTGATTGACGTAGGCCTCGAGGTCAGACTTGGCTTCATGGCGAGCGGAGAATTCCTTGTCAGCAGCCTTGAATTGCTCAGCATCCTTGATCATCTGGTCAATCTCGGCAGTTGAGAGACGGCCAACGGAGTTGGTGATGCCTGAAACCAATTTAACATGGGTTGAAAGGCTAAAAGCAAGAAAAACTCACTGATAGAGGCCTTGCGACCAGAAGCACGGTCTTGAGCAGAGACCTTAAGGAGACCGTTTGCGTCGACCTCGAAGGTAGTAACGAGCTCGGCCTGACCACGAGGCATAGGAGGAATACCAGTAAGCTCGAATTCACCGAGCAGACGGTTGTCACGGCATTGGGTACGTTCACCCTCGTAGCTGTTCGGCAATAAAATAAGAAAAGAAAAACTAATAGAAAGGAAATATGACATACACGGGGAAGGTGACTGTCGTTTGGTTGTCCTCGACGGTGGTGAAGGTTCGGGACTTGTTGGTGGGAATGGGGGTGTTACGGGGAACAACGACACCGAAGACGTCACCCTGCATGGCGACACCAAGGGAAAGAGGGGCAACATCTAGAAGGAGGAGATCCTTGGTCTGGTCAGAGGTTTGGCCTGTGAGGACGGCAGCCTGGACAGCGGCACCGTAGGCAACAGCCTCGTCGGGATTGATGGACTTGTTCAATTGGCGTCCACCGAAATACTCAGACACGAGGGACTGAACCTTGGGGATACGAGTGGAACCACCGACGAGGACAATGTCGTCAACCTTCTCGCGGGACATTTTGGCATCCTTGAGGACTTTCTCCACTGGGTCGAGGGTTGACTTGAACATGGCAGCATTGATTTCTTCGAAACGAGCACGAGTGATGTTTGCTGAGAAATCCTCACCCTGAAAGGACGAATGAGTAATGTGAAGGACAAAAGCAGGGTAACACAACACTTACCTGGAAGAGGGAGTCAACTTCGATGGTGGTCTGGGTGACACTCGAGAGTGTCCTCTTGGCACGCTCGCAAGCACTGCGGAGACGTCTGAGGGCACGGGCATCCTCTGAAATATCGAGCTTGGTCTTCCTCTTGAACTCGGCCTTAAAGTGCTCCAAGAGAGTGTTGTCGAAATCCTCACCACCCAAGTGGGTATCTCCAGCAGTCGCCTTGACAGCGAAGACACCACCGCTGATGTTCAGGAGAGAAACATCAAAAGTTCCTCCTCCAAGATCGAAGATAAGAACGTTCTTCTCGGTCTTGGATTGACGATCAAGACCGTATGCAATGGCGGCAGCAGTAGGTTCGTTGATGATACGGAGAACATCTAGACCAGCGATGGCACCAGCATCCTTGGTGGCAAGACGTTGAGAGTCGTTGAAGTAGGCAGGGACGCTACATCAAGATTAGAGGTTGTTGCAAATGGGGTAAAAGAAAATACACACGTGACAACAGCCTTTTTGACGGTCTTGCCCAGCTTGGCCTCTGAAATTTCCTTCATTTTGGAGAGAACCATGGAAGAAATTTCTTGAGGGCTGAAAGTCTTGTCCTCCCCAAGGTATTGGACCTTGATGAGAGGGGATCCCTCTTTATCGATGACTGAAAATGGCCAGTGTTGCATGTCCTATTGGACAGAATTATTCATACCGAAAATGAAGAGAGTATGTCTCGAGAACTAACCTTCTTCACATCGGGGTCACTGTGGGGGAAATAAATGAATTCCGTTGATAGAGTACGAGAAACGAAAGAACCCACTCGAATCGGCGACCAATCAGACGCTTTGCGTCGAAGACGGTGTTACGGGGGTTCATCGCAGCCTGATTTTTGGCGGCATCACCGATGAGACGCTCCTCATTGGAGAAAGCGACATAGGACGGTGTTGTGCGGTTTCCCTCTGAAATAGAATTGGTAAAAGCCAACATATGAGTAGATGAATTGCCCATACGGTCATTTGCAATGATTTCAACACGGTCGTTTTGCCAAACTCCAACGCAACTATGAGAGAAGAAAGAAATGAGCCGCTGGCAGAGGGCGCTTGGAGAGAAAAAGAACATACGAGTAGGTGGTACCAAGATCAATGCCAATGGCACCGTCAAACAAATCTTCGGCCATTTTTTGTGAAGAAAAAGAGGGAGGGGTGGTGGTTGAAGGGAGACGAGCGACGGAAAAAAAATCGATTGGTGAGGTAAGCAAATGATCTGAATTCTACACAGCCACCGCTCCAGCTCTCCTCGAAAAATTCCATGTCCCAGCCAGCAATTCGTTCATGGCTGGGTGCCACTCGTTGTTCCTCAAATTTGACTTTTAAAGCATCCTCATGCAGCCGAATAATTTCTCGCTATCAATCTACCGAGCAACACCCACCACGACTGGAAACTCCCGCAGACTGGGCAGCTTTCAGGAAAACGAGAGCAGAAGCTAGTGCTCTCCGTACGTTCTACCATCTTTTTACCGCGTTCAAAACCAATAAATCGCCCCTCTTCTAGGGAAACTTTTTGAACAGTATGGTTCGGACAACTCACAGGCCAACACATTCAAGCTGAGCGCCAACTTGCACAAGCCACCAGCCCACGCGACTGTCTCTGCTCTCCTTGCGTCTGGCGCCCACTTTGGTCACGCCTCCACCCGAATGAACCCTAACTTCGTTCCTTACGCATATGGAACGCGTGCAGGTATCACTATTATTGATCTCGACCATACCGTCCCTATGCTTCGCCGAGCAGCAAACGTCGTCCGAGCAGTCGCCAGAGCTGGCGGAATCGTCGTCTTCATTGGCACCCGGTCCGACCTTCGCCCTATCGTCAACAAAGCCTCGGAGAGATTAGGCAGGCAGGGCTTCTGTGTTGGAGACCGTTGGCTTCCGGGCACTCTGTCGAACAGACGACAATTCTTTGGCGAAGATGTTGTGGATCAACAAAGGATGATACCCGACCTGGCAATTATTCTCAATCCACTCGCCAACATCATCGCAATTAACGAATGCGCTGCCGAACATGTACCAACAATTGGTATTATCGATTCAAATGTTGACCCTCGTCTTGTGATGTATCCGATTCCGGCCAACGACGAGAACACTCGCACGGCAGAGTTAGTAGCTGGGATTCTGAGTGTTGCAGGTAGAGAAGGTGTTGCCCTTCACGAACAAGATAAACTAGAGGAGCTAAAGAGGCAGGACAAAAGTATGCGGCTAAAAAACCACGCGTATATCAAAGGGAAAATTAACTAACGCAACATTATTATAATCCTACATATTTTTTATACATTCCTAGTTGCTTTTTTGATAGCTTGGTTTTGTTGTATTTTATGCCAGTGCCCTGTAAGCGAAGTTGGTTTCAGCTCGAACAACAATTGGTTGAGAGCAACTTACGCTCTGCCTCCTCAAGTGCTCTAACATTGCTTCCTAGTTTGTTGATAGTTTCGATGTACTCCTCCTCCTCAACGCTGTCAAATACAACCCCTCCGCCTGCTTGAAGATATGCGACACCATCTTTAAACGTCATAGTGCGAATTGCGATGCAAGTATCCATCTCGTCGTCAGCAAAATCAAATCGACCCACGGCTCCTGCATAAAGACCTCGTCGCTCCTTTTCCAATGATGATACAATTTCGATTGCCTTAATCTTTGGGGCACCTGACACAGTACCGGCAGGGAAAATAGACCGAAATGCGTCGAACCTTCGGGAATGAAGGTCAGTAAGTTGATAAGCACAAAGCCATGGAGACAAAACACCTCGTTAGACCTTCTCTCAGTTTTCCGGAGATTTGCGAAGTTAAGTGGATGACATGACTGAATTTTTGGACTCTCATGAGATGGTCAACTTGCACAGTGTTCGGTTGGCAAACCCGGTTCACATCGTTCCTTGCTAGGTCGACCAGCATAATGTGTTCAGCCCGGTCCTTTTCTGATGCAAGAAGAATCTCGCTGAGTCTCTCGTCCTCTAAATTTCGGGATTCCCTAAGGTGAATTGATGGAAGAATATGGTCATTGACTCACCTTCTGGCGTTTTCCCCCTCTTGGTCGTCCCAGCAATTGCATGATTAAACACGACATTCTTTTCCACTTTACATAATGTCTCTGGACTCGCACCAACAATTTGCAGATCCCCACAATCCAGATAAAACATGTACGGGGAAGGGTTCACCTGACGGAGATGACGATAGGCATTAAAAGGATTCAACGAGGTCGGTCGCGCCAGCCGTTGGGACGGTACAGCTTGAATAATATCACCAGCCACGATGTGTCTTTTCAGCGTCGTCACAAACTTTTCATAACCCTCCTTCCCGACATTTGAAATAGCTTCATTGCCTAAAACGATGGGAGGTTGAAGAGGTTCTGGAGTATTACTGGACAGGAGGAGTTTAGCCAATCGTCGAGCTTTGGATACTGCGGTCTGATAGGTAAAAGCAAGATTCCCCGTTCCAAAGTTCTTTGGACTGAACACATGAGATACGATCTTTAGTGTTTGGAATATATGGTCATAGATAAGGAGTGTGTCGACGAGCATGAAAACAGCCTCTGGAATGCCAAGGGGGTCGTGCAGTTCGCATTTAGTCTTGGGTTCGAAATATTGGATGCAATCGTAGGAGACATAACCAATGGCACCCCCAGTAAATGTTGGGACTTCAGGAATTTTGATGTACTGGTGGAGAGCAAGTTCCTTTTGCAGTACCACCATAGGATCTCCCTTAATCTCCTCCACGGGTCCAGTTTTGATTATTTTCAGGGGATCTAAGTTGCAAAAGTATTCGAATTATGCGAAATAGAAAACTTGGAGGTACTGAAGACATACCTGCTCCAATGAAACTGTACCTCGCAATATTCTCCCCAGCAAGGACTGACTCAAGCAGAAAACTGTATTTGGAATCCTTCGCGATGCGAAGATAGGCCATGCATGGTGTGATGAGATCTGCAGGAAGTTGGACGTATACAGGAACACAATTTCCCCGTTTCTCATGAATGATGAGATTCTCGATTGTTGCGAGAGAAGGGAATGCGGGTAGCGTCTATGGATAAATCAACAGTCATCTAAAGCTTTGGATTGGAAAAATGGACCTACCTGTGGATCCATGGTATTTAGATAAGTAGATGGGGTCAGATAAAGTGGCTCGTTTTATAGTACAAAACTAGTGATCGGATAAAACGACCGAACGGGTCCTCGGGCACCGTTGACCGTTGTCTGCATCTCGGACTGTAGACCTGTAGACTGACTGGGATCGGGCAAGAAAATTAGCTGCGGGATATAGCAAGACGTCCTACCAAACCTCATTTCTGTGCTCAATCATGATCACACCTCGGTTCAGTTGCAGTCAAACGGATGATTCCATAATCATAACTCTGTACTGCCCCTCCATCCGTGTGCGCCATTCTTCTTATCTCTTATATTTGCACCCACCTTACAATTATGAAAAGTAGGCAGCCGACGTTGAGATAAACGTCGACGACACTCTGGTTGCAATCCATGTCAACCCATACTTTCTACGACTGAACTTTTCGAAACCTGTGCTGGAAGACGACGAATCTTCTGCTAGCTATGATCCAAGCATAGGAAGCCTCACTGTCACCTTGACCAAAGCGAATAAAGGGCAATTTTTTGATGATCTTGACCTGCTGGCAAAACTTCTCGCACCTCGACGCAGCATGCAAGATCCTTCCCCGTCTATCGAGGTGCTATCGGCGGAAAACCGACTAGAAGATGATTTAGTAACGAAAACGGAAGCACTTTCTCTGGAACGAGGCGAATTTGCTGAAGGTAAGCCGTTAAAAACCCGGACGTGGATTTACACCAATTTTTTTTTTCGTTGCACAGCCGAAGAGAACGACTGGCAATTTCCTCAAAAGGTTCCGGGTGAGCTAAACACCTCGGTCCAATCACACTATGGTTTCTTGGACATGCATTCTGGCTATCTCAGGCATGTCACTCACACGGAAAATGAGGTAAATGAACTTGGAGATGCTGCAGAGAGCTGCACCAAGGCGGAGCGTCGTGTCAAGCGGCTGAAACACGAAGACGAGAAATTTGATGAAGAACATTACATGTAGAGTTTTCGAGATTTTTTTTCTTTCATTTCCCGTAATCTAATACTCCCGTTTGCAGGGCAGATTTTATGGATGACGAATATATTGAGGATTTGATTCAATGGGTCCACCCCCATGCCTCCGATCCCAACCCATTCCAATATACAGAAAAGGAGAATGCGGAGATGCTGCGCCTGCCGAGGAAAGAATGTTCGTGCCACCGTTTTTCTGTGGATATCCCCAATTGAATACCTCGAATTTTCAAGACCTTGTTACAGAAGTTCAGACACATAATCTCTATCTCACTCTCATCTCGCTGCTCTTCTCCTACATGTACGATTCAAGGACCTCGCAACACGACCCTACGTCGGAGAGCGCATGGACGATCTGTAACTTGACACCCTCATTCACAGCTCTGGATCCTCCCCTCTCCTCCCACTACACCGGGGGCTGCCACGTGTT
>Ga0307509_10007976_pt1 | contig 13649 bp, 20 predicted proteins | sample 10_EM_MG_FD_202245 | JGI IMG/M metagenome (GOLD analysis project Ga0307509, IMG submission 202245) | Populus trichocarpa ectomycorrhiza microbial communities from riparian zone in the Pacific Northwest, United States - 10_EM | ecosystem: Host-associated > Plants > Roots > Unclassified | place...
TCGCGTTCGTTAATTATGTAAATGGGAACTGGAGACTTACTACGCCGCCGAGGTGAACTTAGAGTAAATGCCGTGATGAATGGAATGGCTCAGGCAATGACCTGAGGTACTCGTGCAGCCCTTCAGTACAGCATTAAGACGGAGCACTGTCACGGTATTTCTCACTTCGATGGTTGGAATCTGAATGGTCGGACAGAGGGAAGGTGAGCGAAGATGTCTCCCAAGGCGAGTGAAGTTATGTATATACTTATAGTGGTGATGCACACATCAGCAAATCGGGGAAATTCCGATTTGGCCATGTGCGGCCAATTCTCGGTACACATGATGCCCAGTCACACGCGGCATCACGGCGTGACATAGTTAATTTCTTGAGACATCGCGCTTGCGCTTTCCACACCCCCGATACTTACAGAGAGTTGTGTCGTATTGAGGAATAAGAAGTAATTGTGTATGCCAAAGACATCCCTTACTGGAGGGATGCATTATTTAACCCAAAAATCCGAAATCAGGCCCATTTGCCTGCCAAATCTGAGTTTCCACACGGATTTGAATACAGAGCCACAACCATAACACCTATCACCACAGTTAATGGGAGTATTTTGCTTAGAATTTAAATTCAAATCGATTTATAGAACCAAAATTTTAATTACTATCCTCTATGCAAAGATAGACCCCCAAAATACATGTTTTAACCTAATTAGGGGACAGTAATTAAAATTATGGCTCTATTAAATCAAAGCCACTCATAAATAGATCATTTTGTCTCTGCAAACCTAGTCCCAAATCTCATATGTCATGAAGTTCTATTCGTTTCAAGTAAGAGCACTATACTGGGGATTATCATGGGTAATCCATGGAACTTCATTAGTTTTGATTACTAAACATATGCAGCTGAATGTTACTTACATTTTCCAATTTATTTTGTCCAAAAAAATGAAGAAATGAGTAATCTACGGCTTCGCCACGTTCTGGTGCACATTGATGCAATTGCCGAGCTGAGTTGCCCAATTTGGAAATCATCCAAATTGGGTGAACCCACGAAAATCAATCATTTGCAGGAGGTGTAACCTGATCATTTCTCAACGGATTTCCATAAAAAAAATTGAGAAAGTTTTATAAAAGCAAGGACTACATGAATAAAAATACAAACCTATAGCATTCCATGGGTTAACCATGAAAATGACACCAAAACCTTGAATAAGATGTTCGCCATGAAAAAGCGAATTTCCCAAAACGTTCCAAACATTTTCGAGTTAATAAACAGGTAATGTACATTATATAGTCTATAATGTGTATATTCTCCAAAAAAAATGAAAGAAAACAACCAAGAACTTGAGGATTTCCGCTGTATCAGTAATTGTGATGTTGGGGGCTGTGTGACATGCTGTGACTGGGCTGGGCCGTTACCGGGGATTGTGCAGCACCAAGTATAAGCTGCCTTTCACTTCAAGCTCCCCTTGGGCAGTTCAAGGTTTACTTCTTGAGACATGCTGTCATGAATTACTAGACAGCCTTCAATTGTGAATGTTCATTGAGCCCATTTAATTCAATCCAAGCAGGATGTTGCGTTCATCTACATGAGAGTGGACCTGAGATCGACTATGGTGAGGGTTCCCGCCTGCGAACCTGTCGCAAAAATCCCCTTCCGTGATTCCCATAAAGTCCTGAGCCAAGGTTGGCGACGGCTAGCTGGTACCCAACAGATGCGTTTACCAGTATGTGGAAGAGTGACCCATCCATCTTCCTGCAGGTAATGGAGTTCATCAGCAGGAAGCAAATCACCATACTTGACCAACCCCTTTTCTTCCCCAGAGCTGCTATCCGTTCGTCGATCCAACCTCCAGTCGTGGTGAGGCCAGATTTGGAAATTTGTGCCCTCTACCTTCCACACCTTCACTGCTTCATCCTCGAACCACGATGTAAGCCATCGACCATCTGGTGAAAACAAAACCCATAGGATTGGACAGGGATATTCCTTCAGAATTGCCACGCGGTCTCCAGTTTCCACATTCCAGATGTGGATCTCGCCATCCAGGGTGCCGGAACATATGAGCTTGTCATCTGGAGAGAATGAAGCTACACCAACGGCGGCACTGTGGGTTAGAGAGTTCCTGGGCTTCTTCATGGAGACGTCCCAAACTATAACTTGCGCATCTGGAGATGCGGAGACGAGGAGAGTGTCATCAGAAGAGAATTGGACAGTATAAACTTCATCTGTATGCCCCTTGAGCACGGCGACATTGGAGCCATCATCTGTGTTGAGAATGCAGATAGTATGATCTGCAGAAGCTGAAGCTATGAGCTTGTCGTCATGTGTAAAAGCCAGGGAGAGGATGGTTCCATGGTGCACATCAACCTCATACACCAAACTTCCATCGTCGGTCTTCCATAATACGACCTTTCCGTGAGTCGAGCCGGACACGATATGTTCTATATGATTGGGGATTTGGATAACCATAGCATAATCTTCTGAACCCTGTACGCCTTCGATGGTAGCATCCCACAACCGAATGGTTCGATCTGTGGACGAGGAAAGGATGTGTGTCCCATCAGGTGTAAACCTTGTACATTCCACAGGCCCGGAATGTCCTCGATATTCGGCAACACAGGATCCACTGGCAGGATCCCAAAGGCGAATGGTTCCATCCGAAGAGCCCGAAACCACTTTATTTACTTGCGATGAAAAGGAGAGTGATTTAACAGCTGCTGCGCCTCCAACAAAATGTCCAATCTCTTCGAGAGTATCAACATTTCGGATAGCGATGACACCGTTTTGGGAGCCGGAAAGGATTGTTGATTTTTGAGGGGAAGAGTAAACGGAAAGACACAACACAGCGTCTGCGCAGCGTAGGACCTTCAGTGTACCTTTTGTGTTCGTATCCCAAAGACGTAAAGTAGAATCCATGCTACCGGACAATATTTGAGAGTTACTGGCCAAGAAGGCAAGGCAGGTAACGGGGCCTGAATGCCCATTCAGTGATGCTAGTTGCTTATTCTCCTGGACATCCCATATACCAACCGTATTATCATCGGAACCAGACGCAACCTTGCACCCGTCACTGGAGAATGTAGAGAAATTGACGCTGCCTTTATGGCCAATTAAAGTGAAGATGTTGAATCCGGTGATGGCATCCCAAATGCGAATGGTAGCATCGAACCCACCAGACACAAGGTGGGATGAATCCGGAGAATACTCAACAGACTTCACTGCCCCGACGTGGCCATCAAAACAAGATACCTGGGCTCCATTGGAGGTATCCCAGATGCAAACACGGCCATCGTCCGAAGCGGAGGCAGCACGACCTCCTTTTTGTGAAAAGGACACCATATTAACGGAGGATTTATGTCCCTCAAGGACAAGTAAAGATGCATCCCATTCTTCAGTTCGAGGGCTTGTCATGTGGACTGTGGGTAGTTCATGTTCATAGGCATGGAGAAGGGAACAATTGGGTATGAAGACAAGAGCAGAACTGTACACCTGCACAGCGCTGACATTGATGACATTGTGGAAATCGAGTACGAGGCGGTAGGCGTCATATATCAGGCGGTAGATAGCTGGGATGACCTCCTATACAGAGAATGAGACTGGTAAAGTGATCTGAAAAACTATGAACTTACCTTGCACCACGGGAGGGCAGCAACCAAATTACTGACACACAACGAAAATCTTCCCTCCAGACTTAGCACCTCTATCCAATAAAGGAGTTTCGTAGATGCAAATTCAGACATCCTTTTAGCCAGTTCCTTCTGGAACTCTGTGTTGTCGGTGGACTGCGATAAATGATCACCCCAATGCTGACATGCATACAGGAGTGCCGGCGAAACACGGTCTCGGAGCCTGCTCTCGAGATCTGGTATTTCTGAATTTAGGACTGTGTCATCATTGATGCCGCAAATATTCCGTTTTAGATGTTCAAGCATGATCTTAAGACAGTACAATGCGAGCTGGGCATGGGTGCGACCTTCTGGGACAGTGAAGCGCGTATCTTGACATCGCTCTTTAATCAAAAGGAAGTCACGGAAAGAAGGGTGAAATATGCGAATGGGTTGGTCAGTGTTGGATGGGATGTCAAGGAGAGAATGAAGCGGAGTCAGGGCTCCTTCAAGATCATCCTTATCATGTTCTAGCAAATGCGCAAGTGCGGAGATAGAAAGGGGGTTCTGCAGGAGGATAATCGCTCCCACGATTTTTTGAAATCGACCACAGAGCTTGGGGGCATCAGCTCTGCCTTCGACGGAGGTTTTTAAAATCTGCAAGTATAGAAGGTCGACCTGGCTATATAGTGCTGGGGATTGCATGTTTCTACTTGCCAGTAGCTGCTGGAGTTGATTTTGAGGACTGTAGTAGGTGTCGGCAACAACATTGATGATGGTAGCAGCGAAGATGAAGAACAGTCCGGCACGTATTACTAGATCATTGAATGCCTCGTTCCCTGGCCAAGGAGGATGTATATTCCTGTCAACCTGTATGCGTTGTAAATGATATGCAAGGTAGTTTGCAATGTCTTCTTTGACGGCAGATTGGTCCATATCGTGGAGAACCATTGTGCTATGAACATTTATCTCACGACCTGTGACTTTGAACATATCTCGAATCGATCGCTCTGGACGACTGGTGATGAGAACCTTGATGTTCAGACCAGAGTCAGGTAGTTCTCGGAGGAGTAGGGGAATGAGATCGCCGCCTTCCGTGCCTCGTTCCTTGTCGCATTCGTCAAGGGCATCAAGAATGATGAGGTACGGGGGTAAGGATGGGACTTCCTTCAGTGGATGTAACAGAAGCTCTCTAAGTTGATGCTGCTGTGCGCGAGAAGGTGCATCCGGATGCTCTTTCAAGACATCACAGAGTCTGCGACGGTATGTAGAATTCACGGATGCCAATTGGAAGGCAAGGGTCGGGATAATGGAACCCACACGTCGTCGATTCGCTTCATCTCTGGATAAGAAGAAACTGGCGCCTAGTTGGCCGTGGGCATGCAATTTCTCACATATGGTATGAGATAGTGCGGTCTTTCCGGTCCCACCTAACCCAAACAACCAAAATATCTTGGGAACTCGAGAACTATCCTCATTGAACCAAGTGAAGATTTCGTCAAGCAACGTTTTTCGCGTTCCTGGGAAGCAGCCAGAATCAGGGGAACGGGAAAGGTAGCTTGCAGTCATTGCAGGTTGAAGGAGGCCTTTGGAATTATTCAAGATCAGCAGCAATTAAGTTTCCTGGCCGAGAATAAGACGGACTGTTCATGAGCAAAATATCACGCTTGTCTTCTCCCTCTTTGATTGCTGCCAACAGCTGGTTGAGAGCGTCCTCAGTGCGCATGTTCTCGGCGATCTGAGAAGGGTGAGAGATACGAAAAAATTCTATAGCATAAGACATACGTGAAATGTGTCGATTGCAGTATCCAGTTTCTGGCGGAATATTGATAACGTGTTGTCAACTTCACCACGTTTAAGAAATCGGCGACATAACGAAGCAGATGAGAGGCCTTGCAGAAACGCCTGTATGTCTCGCAAGGTTCTGGGTTATTTCAGCATATGAAATTCAAGGCCAAGGGTTGAACGCACCCACGTAGAGCGGCAACACTGTTTTCACGTCTAGCCAAGGTCGCACGATCGCTCTTCATAAGCTCAGTGGTGATGGCAGCTGTGATTGCTATGACACGGTCAGCTAAAAGCTGGCATTGCTCCTTCTTCATCTTGACGTCCTGGACGTGGGTTAGAATACCCAATCAGAACATGGAGAAAGACGCACAAAGACGCACATCTTTGGCTTGGATAATGAAAAGCACGGCCTGCAGGGAGCCTTCGATACTACCTCCAATGAACGGAATGGCCTTTGCCAGTGGTATAGATAGCTGAAGAGCCTCAAGAGCTCCAGATCCTAGCAGGTCAAGAATGTCACTTTTCTTTTTCGGGGGAGAAACCATGGCGGGGAACAAGCAAAGTGGACATTCGCCTCGTGTAGGCCTGCGTGCCGTTGAACACAGGCATTTCCATCCGCATTGGATCCGTGTATGAAGGCGTCGATGATGAATTCACCTGTCCAAAAAAACTAAATGTGCCTTATTTAGTATTACGTAAATCTGTTATATTTCCTTGTAAGGCCATGTCTCCGTAAATTTATACATCTTTTACTGTGCTGATTCCTGAATCCCGCTCAAAAGTCCTGCTGTAATTAAATAAGTAGGGTTTTTGACAGTGACAGGTGCTGCCTATGTTGAGAGGTCTGGCTAAGGGGAGTTGGGTATTGGATGGAACAGACGAGTGATCGGTGCTGGTCCATAAAGGTCAATTGCTACCTGTGAGAACACCCATGTGCAGGGAAATTATAATCTGTGATTCACGGTGAAGGGTAAATAGATCCAAAGCCTGGTCTCCAGGCGAAAAGAGAAGATTAGTACGCAACAAAAAAGAAAAGGGAATCCAGTGGAATGAGGTGCACTATACAAATGAGAAAGAGTTCCAAGACAGAGGCGGATCCCCAGCTTTATGCAACTAGTTCACTGGTCATGGACCACCCCCATGCGGCGACAAAGCCTCCCTTTCCGCCATCGCGTTATCTGCCAGGTCCCCTTCACCATCGCGCCAGATGTCGGTCAGTGGCCCTGGTCCTGGACGGGGCACAGTCCCTTCCAACTCATACACCTCGTCTGACTGATAGGCATTTGGGCGGTATCCTGTGGACGAGGGATGGGTGGGTGGCTGCCCGACGAAAGCACCATCGCCAATATTGGTGGTGGAATTGTGCGTTGGAAGGACTTCTGCGTCCTCGCGTTTGATACGTGGGGAATAGGGACGATGGGATAGAGGTGATGAGAGGTCGGGGTAATACTGGCGATAGGAGAAGAAGCTGAAGAGGGTACCGATGAGGGAGCCGACAAGGACGTCTTGCCAGTGATCTATTAGGTAGAATGAAGGGTGAGCGGGGAGAAATCATTGGGACGTCGTATAGAACGCACGACGGTAGTCCATAGTTCGCGAGATCGCTACAAGAGACGCTGCCATAAAAGGTGACAAAGCCAACCATGATTTAGCCTGTTCCAATGATAAGACGTCATTTTCTTAAAAAGGAGGGATGACTGACTGCGTGACCCCTGCTGTCAAATAGGTGCATTTTCCCGGCGAGATAGAACGACAAAAATCCAAGACCAGCAAATGACACTAATCAAATTCAAAAATCAACCCAATATCAGGAATCGAAGATGGAACTACGGACAACTTGAATGTCCGGAGAAGAAACTTCTAAAGCCATCTGTAAGGATTGAACTATCCGTTTGCGTGCAGATTGTCCAATCCGTGAGGCCATATAGCGGATCAGACAATTCTGGAGGTGGTTGACACCTGGACAAAAGGTCTAGAATACCATATCGTCTTAGGAAACATGGTCAAAAAGTAAGATGTTAAATTACCTGGACGTGGGCGACCAACGGTGATTTTGACCATTTGCGTCAATGCTCCAGTGAGGGCAAGGCCAAGAATTACTAAAGGTGATATTAGGCAAAAAGGATGTAGATCAATTGGTTTGCATACATCCAAGAGTACCTGTATAGAGCAAGATTGGTTGGCTTGGTTGAGTAGAAAAAGAAGTGTTCGTGACAAACTATTGTGGAGGTCCCACCAGGAGCGGACGGTGATGAAGTTGATGATGGGCATTATAACAAGAGGAGCAACGAAACATATAAAATAGAGCGCGACGTTCTTATTGCGGTCAAGATCGTCAGACTTGGGTTGGGAGACCAACATAAGGAGCATACCGGAATACGCTCATGGACGGCGTAGCTAATTTCCGGTGCAAGAGGTTCATGTAAGATGCATCATGTCGCCAACACGAAGGACTTACGGATGGCTGATCCTTTGGTGATATTAGCGGATACAAATGGGGAGAAATGTGGGACGTACGAGGATTCTTGGAGCGAAAATACTCTCCTGTATCCATTTACTTTGTCCAAAGAGAAAAACAATGCGCTGGAACGTCCGTTAGCGGTGCGATTGGATAAAACATGGGACAAGAACGTACGCCAGCGCAATTGTGAGGAGCCTGGCATAGATTAGTGCGACCGTGTGCCGAAAAAGCAAGAGACGCTGACCAGTCAGGGAGGTAGGACCATAAGAGCTTTCGACGGCGAAGGGCGGTCATTGGTGCCGCCACAGGAAGGGGAATGAGAGGCTTGAAGGGAAAGGTCATTGCGGTGGGGGAGTGCAGTCTAGTGTATGCCATTTGATATAGAGAGGAGCCACAACAGTTACGTAACCTGCCATCTCTTTCTGCATCATGTCAGTTGAGTCTGCTACGCTTCTGGAGAATATCGCGTCTACCGATATCGTACAGTCCGTGTTTTTGTACCCTTTCCCTCATTTTTATAGCTTATTCTCTCTCAGGTCTGACTGGGATAATCTGCGCGATGTAATCAAGGCGAGCATTCAAAAGGTTTCTTGACGTCCTGCCCGTGCGTCTACCGTGCTCTGAACCCCGTATCTCACCAGAACATCTCACTCTTCTTGTCGACAACTCAGAAACCTGCCCTGCCTGCCCCCTATACTCCTGCATCAACGGCCTCTGGGGGTCTAAAAATGCCCCCATTTTTACCGAGAAAGCCGGGACAAATGCATGGCAGTGATTCTCCACTCAACTACATGAATGAGCAGGAGGCAGCCGAGCTGAAGCAGCGTATATTTGCCCAGTTGGATGAATTCGATGGGTTCATTTCAATTTCTTCAATCCAACTATCTCTGGCTGACACATTTCTCTAGGAGTCCCCCATTTACCATCCAACGTCTTTGCGAGCTATGCATAGATCCCATGAAACAATATAAATCCGTTGGCAAGTATCTCCGGGCAGTTGAAAAATCTATCCTTGTCACATCAACGTGGGAGAGCTTCCCTCCACTTACCCAAACAGAGATCCAATCTGCTGGCCGCAGCGCAATAATGCTGGGCTCGACACTGCAATCTGCCCCCAGTACACCGCTTTTCTCCCCAATTCCTTTCCTCCACGACGATGCCCGAAGATCTAAATCTCGCAGTCCTCCTCCCACACCATTGGCACTAAATCCATCTACCCCACCGAGTCAAGGACCACTGGAAATTAAAGCTATCGGCCTTGTGGATGAATTTGACGATCCTCGGCCTGGACACATGAGTGATCACCCGACCGCCCTCAGTTCGGTCACTACCCTACCAGACTCCACCTCGGGACCTCAATCAAGACCTTTCCTGGAAAGTTTGGAGGACCGGTTCGTCAAGGCCGAGGATCAGATGGATACTGGTGATTTGCTAACCGCACCCGTCATAGACTCTGATAGCATGGAGTTGGATGAGGATAAAGAAAATGTGAAAACATGAGTTAATAGTGATTTGAACCTTTGATATTCATGACATACTTAAATGGATGTGATGGAACCTTCCCTCGCAGGGCTAACTGGGTACTAAATCTCGCAACAAGCCATTGACATATGGCTACTAATATTACAATATACCCATTGTTTCTCTTCCTCGAAACTCCTCACTTGGAAGGTAAAAACGACTAGAGACACATAGATCCATCCTTGACGTGCAAGATTTTTTTCGTGTTCAACTCTGCACTGTTGAGAACATAAAGGTAGACATGCTTCTGGCGGTACAAACGGTTCAAGTTGTGAAGAATGCAAGTAGAACAGCCAGAACATTATTGGGAGTGATTTCTCGCGGCGGTTGGCGATAAAACTTCCAAGACTAATTGCAAGCTCAAGTATAATCCTGCTTGATTTTAGCGAGCATCGCATTCATCCGGAGCTTCATGTTAGGTTGTCCTCTCCCTAACTCGGGCCGGACTCGTCCCCCACGTCCAGAAGAATTTTGGCCATGTCTCTTCAATGGATCGGCCTTGAAAGTATGCAGCGACGACCGTGAATAGGCTTCCTTCATCAGATCGCGAACCGAGGGGGGTTCAGTCGCAGCAGCTTCATCTCCCTCTGCTCTGCATAGCTTTCGTTTCTTGCTCCGTCTTTCTTCCGAGTTGGTGGTGTTGGGCGCATTTTTTCGGACAGAGATGCCCGGGTGAATATGCGCTCGTGAAGGGTGGAGATGAGAAGCCTGTGCTTTTGGTGCTTCGGGGTTAGGCTGAGGCGATGTCGCCAAGTCTTCCCTAAACGTCTCGTCCGGCTTATCATTTGTTGCAAGCCGTCTGTGTGCATTGCTTTCCTCAACTTCGCCATCGTAGACGGGAAGATCGAGCTTAGCGGCAGATTCAAGGCCTTCCTTTCTCTTTTGAGCTTTCCATTTACTTTTTATTTTCGTCTTTTCGACCCAGGCCTTTTTGAGAGTTTTGGCTGGAATGAAAATGAAAATTCGATTGTTCTTTTTCTTTCTTGCAAATATATGGAGCATACCTCTGTAAACTGGCAGATGTTGGAATGTAGGCGGTTTTTTCCGCTTGGTGCCGGCTGCCACAGGTTCAGGCATTGTAGAATTTTGCAGAGAACGGGCTAAAGAAGGCAATGATTGCTGTGTCGCTTACGTGATGTACTGACTCCAAGCTTGGTTATCAGGCTCCTCGTCTTTCGCTCTCACTTTCTCTCCTCTTTTTCAACAAAACCACCACTCAGCCACCTTACTGTTCATCGCATGAGCGTGCAGAACCTCAATTCTTACGGTATGTCTTCACCCCTGTTTCGCTCTTCATCGCGGGAGTTGCCATTATCAGCCTGTAGCGGAAAAACTGATATTGCAATCGCAGATCCCTTCGCAGACGAAGGGGACCCTCTTGGAGACAGCGCAGACGTTGGTTCCACCTCCGAGTATATTCACATCCGTATCCAACAACGCAATGGACGTAAAACTCTGACCACCCTCCAGGGCTTGCCAAAACGTTCGTTTTTCCTCCATCGTCCCCGCATTGGGTGCTAATTTCCCCTCTCTTATACACAGAATATGACTCCAAGAAGCTCTTGAAGGCCTTCAAGAAGGTGAGAAGCGATGATCAGGTATCTATCCCCGTGATTAGTTCTCATCATTTTCTTGCACCACTCAGGAATTCGCATGCAACGGCACCCTCGTCGACGATGAGAAAATGGGTCAGGTCATCCAACTTCAAGGAGACCAGCGCGCAAAGATTTCCGCATTCCTTGTCGAGAACGGACTAGAGAAGTCCACGATCAAGGTCCACGGATTCTAAGCCAATCGCTTGGATCCAGTTCACTGTAGGTCCGGGTCATTCATCGAAAAAAGGAGATGAACATCCAAGAAACGTCGCATTCTCCCAAAGTCTCTGGTTACAACCCGCGCTGCATATGTGCATGGATGAAGCTTTTGGCAGCCGATTTCTCTCCAATTTTATTAATAGTATTCCTTTTCCGAAATTGTTCTTTTTGTTTGTTGTATACGAGCTTCCTTCAATTTACATGGTCAAGATGCTTGCCCTTCTGTGAATAGAATCAATGTATTCTGCGAGACAAGAGGCCTTGACAGAACTGATGAGAAAACTTGCTACTGTATTGGAAAGGGAACGTAATCTGTCAATCTTTGGAACACTGCAGGCTGTTTTGCGGAGGTGAACGTGTTGACTTTCTGCAAATCAGTGTACTCAGCTGCACTAGACCACGTTTTGAATGACCGAGTCAATTTGATCATTTGATTTTGTCGAGTGGTCTGAGCAGTTGGGTTAGCTTTTGAAATTGAGAAAAAGTTTAGAGGGAAGTACCTGTTGAAACCACCACGCCTGAACAAGTAAAAGAGGGGTGATACATGAGTAGGCGAACTAGTGCGTTAACAAAGGACGAACCTGTTCATGTACTGACGCCATGTCCTCGTTTTCTTGATGTTGACGGCACCTTCCTGGTTGCCTTCTACCTGTTTTCCCTTGAAAATGAGTGAGTGTCACATTATATTCTCGAGATAGTGGAGGAATTCACCTTTGTGGTTCCAAATCCAGTTACACCCATCATGGCCATCATCGCAGCATCTTCGTCGTTAACATCATTCATGGCCTCACCCTCCTCATTGGAGTCGGGGGCGTCTGGATCAAGGTTTGGACGACCTGTGGTGGATGAAGCATGTTTGAGTGGTTCTGAAAGTTATAGATGGCGTCAGGTGTTGACTATGGTAGACTCGAAAGCTACGCACCCCTGTGAGGCACACCATCTGCCTTGGCCGGTGGTCGAGAGTCGTGGGGATGCCGATCATCACGAGAGGCATCTTTGTCGTCTTTCCGGGGAGGATCTCTTCTGTCGTCTCCCCGTTCTCTCCTTCGGTCGTCTCCCCGTTTGTCTCGCTCTCGCTCGCGATCTCCTCGACCATCCCGTCGGTCATCGTCTCTGTCTCGCCGGTAGTCTCTGTCACGGCGGTCTAGAGCAGAAGAAAGTTAAAACTCAGTATGATTTTTGGTGGTATATACTGAAACTCACCTGATGTACCCCGTCGATCCCCGTCCCTGTCTCTTCGAGGACTGCGAGATCGACTCGAGCGTCTTCTGGGTTCGTCGCGGTACGAACTACCTCTCCCCCTTCCGCTTCTGCCTCCACTATCACGAGGGTACCTATCCCTATCTTTGTCGTCCCGTTCCCAGCTTCGGTCGCGTCGCCTGTGGTCCGCACGAGAAGACATTTGTTGGTAAGTATTAAAGTAAGTGAAAGTGAATATTGTGACTCCGTCACTTATGTACATATGTAATGGACTTCCCTTTTTGGGTTGCAGAATCTAGTACTTCAATTACACTGTCGTTTACCTCGTTTGTTGGCCCCTTTCCCAATGAACAGAAGGCCGGGTGTGCAGAGAACACTTGAGTGTACGTTATCCGGTACTCCCCATTCAATTTTCATTGACGTTCATATGACAGCATTAAATCATGCAACTCACATCTTGTTGCGGGGTCTTCCATTGACTGCTACCTCTGCCGATGTCCGGAGAGCTGTTATGAGTGCAAATATGAAAGGTGTCGCTGAAGGTGAGCGCTAAGCATGCTCTCATTCAAGTTTTGACGTATGCCATAAATCCCTTGCAGTGGCTCTGAACTATTCACACTTCAGGCCAACTGGGAAGGCCATTCTCACCATGTCGCTTCCGGACTATACACGCGAAGCTATTCGGGCAGCTGAAAATATCGCTATCTCTGGCTGCAGAGTGGAGGCCGAACCAATGGAGCACCCCGAATGGATGATGCCTTCTCGGACTGGGGTTACAGGAAATGGTGCCTCGGCTGGTGTTGTGGTGGGCAAAACAGTAACGCTTAGCGGGCTTCCTGGAAAGACCAGGACGCTTGCTGTGCTTAAAATGCTGGAGGGTTTTAAACTGGCGAAACTCAAGAAGGAGCACCCAGTAAAGGCAGTTCCAATGTGCGTTCTTCATGTTGTTTTCCGCCTCGCATTATATCTGATGAGACGCTGCCCTCAGCCCCGAGAAAAAGTTTTCGCTATATTCCAGGTTCATTGTGCAACTGGACTCGGAGTCAGAAGCTCAAAGACTTGTTAGAAAATACCACATGACACCTTACAAGGATTCTGAGGCTGCCCCCATTATCCGGGCGGAAGTAATTTATTAACCTTCCGGAGAGAGAGTATGAAAGTATATTAAAATAATGTCCATGAGCGAAATAAGTACACGGCAATACATAAAAACGCTGGTAAGAAGGTTACATCCTCTCCGCTTCCATATCTTCTTCGATTTTTTCTTCAAT
>Ga0307509_10007977_pt1 | contig 13647 bp, 16 predicted proteins | sample 10_EM_MG_FD_202245 | JGI IMG/M metagenome (GOLD analysis project Ga0307509, IMG submission 202245) | Populus trichocarpa ectomycorrhiza microbial communities from riparian zone in the Pacific Northwest, United States - 10_EM | ecosystem: Host-associated > Plants > Roots > Unclassified | place...
CGAGGAAAGAAAATGTTGTAAATATGCGAGGTCATGACGAACTGTTAATATGGAGTCGAATTCCATTGTATTTGCCAGTGACATAAAGTGCACTCATAGAGTAACTTGTCAATTGTTCACGGTTGCTAGCCTGGAGATGGAACAACTTATCAATGTACGCAACTATCTGAAACAAGAATCAAGAAAGCAACTCAGACTCATCCCTCTTGCTAAGGACCGGTCAATGTTCTTGCATTTGTCTGTCATGCCTCAGTAATCGAAGTTTCATTACACGTCGAAATGACGCGATATCAAGCTAGGAAAGCAAAATATTTCAGCAGAGAGCCACCAAAAGCAAAACATGTACAAGATATACCATGTATGACCTCTTGCGTAGGTAATTACCGATAGAACACCGGACAGGTTCAAGCATTTGTATTATTGTAAGGCTTCTTGTTTTCTCCTGTGTCTGACACATATGTCATAACGCAATGATAGGTCACTTACTCATTCTAACCTAACCGGCAGCAGAGCTGACGTTGAGATGTAATTGTGCCAGGCGACCCGTTACTTGCCCGTTACGTAAAATTCTTTGGAGGTTGGTTTTGCATGGCCTTTGTGTACCCGTGCGCACGGTCTTACTGAAAGGGCAATGTTCAAATATTTGGTTTAAGGTGTTTCATACCAACATTGGATTCTGTAGGGCGAAAGGAATCGTGCCTCTTCAGTGTAGCTGGGATGATAGACAAAAGTGACATTTCAATTGAACTGTTACGTATTTTTGCCTTGTACTGACTGTATTATTATATCTCCATGGTTTCAGTGATAAGTCTTATGGTGTTATCTACCTGTCAACCATATCATTGTATGAGCAGCATATGGCACTTTCGACAAGAGTGCTTACCAGGTATTCAAACTAATTGAAACGCCACTGAGGACGAAAAGAAGAAAGGTATAAGCACCTTCGGATCCAACAATTGCTGGTGGAGACAAACATTTAATGACAGGGCTTGTCTACACACCCGTCACAATCACAGGCCCAAATCACAAATTAAGAGCGTTTTTGCTGACGGCCACCGCGTAACGGCCTCACAGGGCCTCCGACTACACCGAAGGATTGAGTCCAGGGCAAAACAGGCTGAGTACGTATAGAATCTGAGGCTTGCCCGCAAGCTTATATATTGATAATCATGAAACGCTTTCTTGGATTCAAGAGTCGATTTCGATAAGGCTGGCGTCCAACCCCGACAATGTGCCCGCAAGTCGAATGAATTTGCATCTCGACTTGCCAAAGTATCCGGATGACTGGTCTAGGGTCATGCATTCCACTTTTCTTGCAACCAGGCGTACGGGGAGATCGATATCTGTATACAGAAATCAAGCAGCCAATTAATTCAAAAGCCTGATGGCTGCCTTGTCCTACATCCATAATCAGTAGATATATCCAACAAGTAGGAACTGCGAAAGATAATACAAAGTCCCCCAAGGACGATATCATCGATTCTTTCTCGAGGCATTGGCGAAGGACTACCGTGGCCATCTGGTAGCCATTAACCAGACGGCCCATGTCATCTGGTAAGCGGCTACCATGGCATCCTGGTAGCACCAGACGGCTTGTGTCGTATGGTAAGAGGCTACTATAGCATCCTGGTACTCACCAGACGGTATTTTGTCTGGTATACGGCTATGAGCATAGGACTTAACTCTTTAGCACACGACGTGAAGGTGCAAATCGCAAGGTAGATAGGTGTGTATTGAAGATAGAATTTGATTGAGGACGAACCCTGGGAAATTGCTCAAGCCAGGTAATGATTCGACAGGGCCGTCGTGATCCGTCGCACTGTTTCCGATGATGCGAGACTTTGCCAAAAAAAAAAGTGATCTGTTAGTAACTGTGATACGAATTGTCCCAGCTCGCTTAATGCCCAAGCACGTTCGTGGTCCCTTGCCGAAAACAACGTTGTATGTTATCGAGGTTAACAGACTTCTCCCCTTGGTGCCAACGTTCTGGATCAAAGCGAGAAGGGTCAGGGAAGATATCTGGATTGACCAGCAAGACGGTGTACCATGGCGTCTTGGTGGCTCCTCACCAGACGGCCTGCACAACCGGCTGCCCCCCCTCTTTTTTTTTACAAGCCGGTGGGGTAATATGTTTGGCACCCAATGCCGCTGAATGATTGATGTGCGTCCAGCAAAGAAGTAAGCGCGGGGGATGTTGCTCCGCCGCAAGACGGAAATGCAAAAGAACAAAAATCTTTGTAGTGAAATTTGAAAGTTTGAAGCCCCAGTCCTCCGACGAAGTCAGGGAGTTTTTCCATCCTGCATTCTAAAAGCTGAAAGACAAAATTGCAGTCGGACACATTTATATGGACTTTTACGATCATGATGACACGAAGGTACAAACGAGCCTAAAGAAAGAAAGAGTGGATTCGTAGAAAAGGAGTGAAGGAGGACCAAGGGTAAAACGAAAGAAAGGTATAACGAGGTTGCCTAACAAAAGAGTGGTGTGTAGCAAAGGAGTTAGTCCAAGTGTTCAAAAGTTGCTTGTTCACGTTCCAGCTCGGGTATCGACGGGATTCAGAGGGTCCAGACCTGGTTATTATTGTTAGCAGAACACGTCCAGGTCTGCACTTTGCTGCCAGTTGTGATAATGCCATTCTCCAGATCCGTGCAGAAGCCTGAGTTGTGGTGAGCCATATCTGCATATAGTTGCCATACCCTCATAAATCATACCTTGGTTTTCGAGCATAATGCGGTTATCATCCGTATAATACCACTGTTGCGCAGGAAGATTGTCGTAGCATTGCCAGATCTTGAGCTGTACGCCATTTGCAGGATCTATAGAAACAGATCGTCAGTTACATTATAGCAAAAAAAGGTTCACTGGCAAACCACTGACTTGTACCAGCGTCAAGACAGAAGTCGGTCCCGGCGATTTGCACCTTGGTGCTGCCTCTTTTTATGATCCAACGTTGCGCTTGGGTGCCGTTGCAATCATACCTATAACAGATGTAGAGTTGAGAAATAAGGGCACTTGAAGAGGACACGGAAATTCCTACACCAGCACAGGGGTTCCGTTTGCGAAAACAGCATTTTGGACACCCAGACATGTGTTCTTGTGGAAGTAGTTGAAATGAATAGGCTGTCCTTGGTCTGGAAACTGGCCTGTGGGGCAGAAACTACCGAAGAAGTCAATGAGATGCAAGAAATGGCACGATGACAAGTAAACGAACGTTATCTCGTAATCGGTGTTTGCAACAGGGCACCGATAATAGGGCGGAGACGGCACAGTAGATGTCGGAGCAGGGAAGCCGGTTGGAGGTTGTGAAAATGCCTGTGGACAACCACGGCCGTCGCATTGAACTTCTTGACAAAAGGAATCCCTCTAGAATTACAAAACTAGTTAGGCTAGTAAAAGGAAACAGTTTATGGCTGCAGTCACATAAGGCTGACTGCGATCTTTGGGCTTCACTCGCAGACCAGTATTGGCATGGTTTGGGTCCGAAATGATGTAATAATAGTCCTGAGGAATTGTCCATTTCAAAAGTCCATGATATTAATAAACGAATTTGTGCTCACGTCGTAGAAGCCAGCATGAATTGTTCCCAAAGCATTTTGACTTCCACCATTAGCGTCGGTGAAGAAATAGCCTGAACCAGTACCGAGAGTCTTGACGATGCTGCCATCTGTCGGAATTGTGCCCTGTTTTGTACCACCGATGTACAAGTCTATGGGCGTTGGACATTTGTTGTATACGGTGTACTGACGCGTATTTTGCCTCGCCAAGGGACTGGCCAAGATAGTAGAAGCTAAAACGAGTGGAACCAAGACAGCAAACATGTCGAACGGAGAATCAAGTGTTTAGGAGATGAAGCAAGCAGGGAGGGATCCCAACCTAGTTTTTATTCCAGAAATTTGAGCATCTACGTGTTTTTTAAGGACAGATGCGTGATGGAAATGAAACGAGACTGGGATTTCCGTGAATACTCGATACAATTCGGATTTTCTGTGTATCCTAGTAACTTGAATTAGGGATATTTTGGAGTGAAACCTGTGAAGGCTTCTTACCGGGGCCCCGCTAAGGCGGCCTGAAACATATGGATTTCCTATGGGAGAACATAATCCTATTTCTGGCAAGAGTATAACGTAGGCACTCAGCTGGAGGTTTGTCGGAGTGTCATTAAGTCTCACCAGTCAACTTCGTTGTTCTCTGTTAGCAACGCAATCCCCCTCCAGACTGGGTTCCCGTTCCTCTTTTACCCGGCCTACATTCTCATTCTGAAACTGTACGTTGAGTTCAGCTCCTTCCCTACAAACCACGACATGGAATACTTCGAGCGAAAAAAATTACTGTCTGCGCGACGTTGCAAACGTACTTATCAAGTACGCCATCGGGCCGTTTGAATTTGCTGAAAAGGCCGCGGTTATATGCACAGGCGACTCGCTAATCGAAGTTGTGAGTATTTCACTCGTTGTAAAGAAAGGGAATTGTCGTCTACGCCATCAAACTTCGGTAGCCATTCCCAAAATAGTCATGAACTGAGTTGCCCAAGTTCTGTATTTCTGTGCATATGCGAGAGTGCGCAACATGCCGTGATGAGATAAATGTCAATTCAAATGCCCGATAGCTACCTAGTCCTACATTCATAATCAGTAGATACATCCAACAAGTAGGAACTGCGAAAGATAATACAAAGTCCACCCCAAGGACGATATCATCGATTCCTTCCACTTTCGGGCTCTGTCGTCCTTGGTCATCTCATCTTCCACCCCAAAAGCGTTGGTCAACACGAGCAGATCGCTCAGTAGTAACAACCATGCGCTCGCAATGAGCTGGAATCCTTTGTCGGTGGCATTTGCGGTGGACACCATGATGATCAAAAGGAACCAATATACCACAACAGGCCACTGCATTTCCTTGGAAATTTCGAACCGCGAATCATATTGTCTCTCTTTTTGAAAGAGACCAAGCCGATCGGCGGAGAGTGCCCCGAAGGCAAAGGTCATTCCGAAGTCGGCCCATCTGAAATCCCCTTTCGACGAAAAGTCGATGGAAGAGGCAAATGCGAGAGTGTATGCGATATGTCCAAGTGAGGTAAAAGTTTTGGCGCGTTTCAGGCGCGAATGTGCGGAGCTCGTCTTGTGTTTTGTAGAGTGGTTATAGTTGGATTTGGATGGGATAAGGAGGACATTTCCAATGACGCTTAGTGTGAGTCCCAATAGTAGAAACACGACGAATCGGTTCTCTTGAGCCAATAGCGCGCCAACGTTGAGAAAATCGAATTTTGAGGACGCGTCACGGACTCCAACAACCAAGGGAGTCAAGGAAGCAATTAGTCCAAAGACTAGGCTACCGAGATAAAAATCCAGGGCTTCAGATGCGATGAGTAGTCCCACTGAAGTGCTGAGGACTTGCAGCTGCGGTGATTCCGGAATATGGAATGTCGATATGACAGCAGAAGGATTGAGGATGTTCATTGCGAAGAATTTGCGTAAGTTGCAGGGGTTCGGACGATTTCCGATTGACAGATCGAATTCACACGGTCTCAATTCATTCAGAAGACGTGATACTACTCTTCGCATTGGTCTGCTGGAGGTTGTGCTTAGAGACTGTGATGGAGTCGGATAACCTTGATAACGTGGTAGCAAACGGAACTCGAAGTCGGTCCTTCACAGAACGAAGTAAGCGTCCTCTCAAGATGAACAGTGTGTAGCATTTATTGACACCACATCATAGATAAAGCATTCTTTGGGAAGTCTTTACATGGTCTTGACATAGTGGGAAACGGCACCATAGGCAACAGTCTTGTCACCGTGGCTGTTTAAATTCAACATTCAGGCTCAGACCACGCTTGACCATCGCTATGATAAGGCTTACCCATGAAAATCAGGTTGGTAAACTTCAATTCCATAGAGCATACTAAGTCGTTGTTTTAAAGTTTCGAAGAGATAATCACTGGCCGCAAAGGCACCAACCAAAAAGACAGCCTCACAAATGGGGGTCAATGGCATTTCAGGACTTGTGTGGCTGTTATACTCACCGCAATGTCCGGGCCCACGAGAGCATGCATTTGTTGGTCAAGAACGCCAACGATATCGTCGATGGTGGGCTCAAAAAACTTGGCTATATCAGCGCTAGAGTCAAGTCCTATGAGGATAGATAGGTCTAAATGATATCCAACTGGATATACCCATGAACACGAAGCACGCCGTTTCTGATGTTTAGGTCAAGCTGAGTTTCATTAACGGCGCCGAACCGAATGTGATAGTATGAGTCTGGATCCCGGAAAGTGGGTTTTGTTCTTCTGTCAAACTGCGTTGCAATGTCATCGACATCACCCTCGAATCGAGTATCCTTCAGTAGATCTGGAAATCTAAGGGTTAACATGCGTGCACTTTGGCCCTAACAACAGATACCTTGAAAAAAGGTCTTTGCTCGAGTGGTAATAAAGTCACCACCATTGTAGATACCTAACCGCTCTAAGATTTACGACTGCCAACCATCAATATCAAGTGAAACATACATTGCGACGGTGCAATTTCCATGAGGTCTTGGCTCTTCTGACTGTACGAACTGAATTCAAGCGTCCGATTACTAGCATTAATGACCATGACACTCTTTCCTTCCTGTCGGTTGGAGATCAGTGATACCGGCCTGACTTTCCTTTGTAAACAGAACGTACAATGAGGGCAAGTGCAGGAACCCCGTCGTCGATACAGTAGTGCAGACTGGCTATTCCTTCAGTAATCAGTGAAATACGGTCAAAAGCAGCTTCTTGGTCAGGTACAAGTCCGGCCAGCACTGCCGCTTGACGCATGAGACCTTGCTGATGAACTTCATATCCATTGGGGTGGGTTAGAACGCAATGTACATCATTTTTCACACCTTCCCAGATCTGGCGCCCTTCTGGATAAAATTCCTGGACATACTTTTTGGTGCAACTGAAAATGTAACGAAGGATGTCTGCATATACTTCCACCACTGTCTTTCCCAATGGAAGGGGGGGGACTTCTTTTAGTCCAGGTGCATCCAGGTCCCATGGGTGGAAAAAGGTTGTAAACCTGAGACAGAAGAGAAATCAATTTATAACGAATGTTCGGCTAGCCAATTCAATCTGACCATTCAGCTTTGAGCCATTGGTTTTCAGCAGCTTCAACATCGATTCCTTCACAAGTCGCTTCTGCGCCAGCGCACACGACATTTCCACTTTCATCATACCAAACAATGGAGGGCAGCTCTGCATCACCCCCGAGATGCTCCTGACCAGGAAACCTAGAAAATTTAGTGTTTAAGACAAGTTTAGGTATTTCAGTTCAATAAACCATTGACCTATTGACCCCTCGTATCATGTTGTGTTCCCCTGGGACACACAGGCTATGAATCAGGTCAGTGTCGGGAGTGATAGGTTGAAATCCCAAGCAGAAGCGACAGACCAGAATGCTACACGACTGACAGCCGTGCCGACATTGATCGCAATTATGAATTTTTGTTTGTCACCTTCGAAGGGTCTTGAAAGCGAATCTAAGCGAAACGCTGAGAGGAGGGAATTCAGAATGAGGCAACTGGTTGTTGTTCGTGGTGATAAAGGATGAGATGGATTTGACAGACCAAGTCCGGCCAGTGTGGTGATTGTTTTACTTACCTTTCCCCACCTTCTTCGGGCTCATATCCTTCCCATCTCCAGTCGAAGATTTGGATCTTTGTTCTTTCAACAAAACGCCCTCGGGCTGCTTCTTTGTCAATCGGGAAACTTCCTTTTGGTTTGGTAGCACTTGAGGTTGCACCCGCGAACACTTCTGTATCCGCTTAGAGTGCGCTTCTTCCCTCTCCCCTAACTCTTGCACTCTTCGACAATTGTCTTCCGCTTCATACCCATGAATCGGATGCTGGAGCAAGAATCGCTCTTCCAGCTCCCCAAGACATTCCCGAAGGCGATCAGTCGGCCGTCCGAAAATGAGTAATTTCTGCGAGAACAGATTAAGCCCAGTTGACTCCCAGGCATGCACGAATGCATCCAAAAATAATGATATGGAATTGGAATTTTCGCAGTCTTCTAACCCATGAATGATGATTGCTTTGGACAGGCTTGGGGCTTCCTCAGATGCCTGACGTGCCTGTTTCAGTGGCTCGACAAGGAGCTTTGTCACTTGTTCATAAATATTGAGATCGAATATCGCCAGGTCATGTGCGATCGTATCCGCAATGTATGTTGTAGTTTCAGGTATATTCCTGGTTAGTTGATAGGCTATCGTTGGTACCACGCGAGAGAGGTCTCGTCGGCCGAACGTCATTACTGGATAGAAGTATGTGGCAGCGAGTTCGCCTTGTTTGGCGAGAATGTTAGCGGCAGTTTGGCCAATGAGGGACGTTAATTTTCGATCGTCATCGTAGACCCATAGTATTCGACTGTCAGTGGCTTGATTCCGTAGCCAAGTGATTATGTCCTTCATAAGATCTTCCACAATTGCCTGGTCGGGATTAGATGGGCACAGGGCTGTTGTGAAGAGTTCAGGGCTCCCCAAGGCAAATCTGTGGGGCATACGTACAATTAAGCCGGTCAGTCCATCTATGCGCAATATTATTCACACTCCTGACATTGGCCTCTTCTAACCGTTCTTCTGAGTTATAGAATGCATCCTTCGCAACTCGATGTTCATAAAGCGTCTATATAACATAGAGGTTCATTGCGTTGTGTGGGCGCTATCATTGAATCCACATACCCGAATGGTGGTGGTGGTATCGGAATGATTTTCCTGGTTGGCCCTGTTGCGAACGTTCATTGATGAAGTGGTGCGGAGAAAGAACGCCTGATAGATTCAGACGGGGGTACCCACTTTCGATGTCACGCTCAAGGGATTCCATATTCAGCTGTCCGCACTCACTGTCACTGATGCAGAGTTCAGCTCCAGGAGTCAATGAAGGCTCCACAGTGACAGGTCTTCAAACATTGTGCAGGTATTTGACATCCCTCGATGATGTAGGATAGCTGGTCCATTCCACAGGGATAACGATGGGGTAGCACTGGGGGACCAGGTCGCAGAGTAACGTGTAGGTAAGGCAACTTCAACTTCCCAGGTGTAGTAATATTCCACTGGTAGCGAGAATTTAGTCAAAGTGTAGAGGATATTGGACCCAGGGGATCTAGTATAGCTTGTGCCACGATGTGTGAAGAAAAGACTAAGTGCAGCGGAATTGAGGACTGACACTCGAATTCACACGGTTTTTGAACTTCGACCTTTTATCATCGAAGCCGACTTCAATCATTCAGAATTCAATTTCGTTTTTGGCTCCTGCATAAATTGTGTAGGTTGGACGCTAGTGTCTAGAGGGCTTTCACAATATATGATATCCACTGTTCGCTCTGCTTTTTGCGAATTGCGATTATTGCTTGGTATGCTCTACTCTACTTTCCGTGGAGATGACGACCTGGTCGTATACCTCAGTTCGGTTCCAGAAATCCCTAGGGCACACTTTTGTCATCAAAGCAATGAGTATTTGGTGGGTGGAAAGAATCTCGGTTGGATCGACTTGAAGTCGAGAAGAACTGCATTATGGATGTAAGAGGCTTGAGGTAATCAAGTTTGTGATATTTATGTATACAACCCACATAACCTGACCATTGTTATTCAAGGTATATTCACGTAGTCAATCAATAGTCAATTTGAACATCTCATTTACCAAATATGGTTATCATTACTGCATATAGTAGGTAACCCCCATTACGAATGGTCTACTTCCTACGATCGATAAATGCATGATTATTGGCATAATTTCTTCAAATTTCCAGGAGACAGAACAGGTTTAACAGTCTCACAGAAAGCTTCAGCCTGACCTGCTATAGCAGCTCCACTTGGTTTCCAAGCTACTCTACCTCTACCTTAGCGATATGAATGCAATTTAGAGTCTTCTGCTGATGGACCCACGAAATAGAGGATCACAATGGCCTTCTGGGTGAAGGACTCCAGGCGAAAGGTGAACATCAGCAGGATCTGGCACTTAAAATAAGGAAGCTCGTAATTGTCAAACGGTTCATACCAGAACAAAGTTGAATATACACAAAGGGTTAAGCTATCACATTATTGAATGACCATAGGTTGTACTTAAATCAATAATCTCCAAACCTAACGACTAGTTAGCTGAGTGAGGTGCAAGACGTAGCAAACATACCTATCGGGCAACACAACAGGTGCAAGAAGACTCCACATATACAAAACCATACATATCCAACCAGAAACAATACGCATCCACATCGCTACTTCGGAACGTCCAATATACACGTCAAAGTCTGGGTCCACTGGCCCAGAGATTGGGCGCTTTGATACGACGTTCCTTGTGGGTGAAGAACCATAAATACCATGGGCAAGCGGGACAGGGAGAGAAAACATACCAGTCAGTCAACAGCATGGCAACATACATGGAACCTATCGCAAAGATAATATGGAACCACGAATACTACACGACGAAACTTAGTCAAAGCGAATGGGTTAAGAGATAGACACGCACGTTGTATCGTGTTCCTGTTCGTTCATCATCCCTAGACTCTCCGACGACATCATCGTCATCGTCATCGTCCTCTTCCTGGAGGGCTGAAGCTGGAATAGCACTGCAAGAAGAAGAGATGAAAAGGAGAAAGAAACATACAGCTGGAATATCCACTTACCCTGCCTCAACAGCTGCAAGCAGAGCCTGGTAACGAGGCGACTCTGTCCTGCTAGGTTGAGTATTGACAACCCCAAGCTCTGAATGATCTTCATCTTCATCGGACAGCTGAATGCGACCTTTCTTTCCTTTACCAACAAGTGCCCGACTTTGGGTTGCTGCGCGTGTAGTGGAATACGCGATTGCAAGGAATGTAAAGACCCCTCCAAGGAATAGTACAGCCTTCTGAGTTTGTCTGCCATCGCGAAGGGGATTGCATTGCTTTGTCTCATGGACATGGTTGCTAAGGGCCGATACCACCAAGTATGTGCAATAAGCGGCTACCATGGCAGACTGCGCCAATCCAGAGCGGGGGTTTGCTTCTTGAATCGCAGGGTGGATGCTCATAATGGTTGCGACAATGCATAAAGCGAGGTTGAAGGAGATGAAGAACTGATTGAGAGTGCAACCCGAGCCGGCAAAAAAGGCATAAAGGAGACCGGTTATGGTGATGGTGAAGGCGTACATTAATGCAGTTGAGCTGACAAGGACCCATTGCCAGAAATTGGACGAGGAATTCTCCCAGTTCTCGAGGCAGGTTTCTGACCACGAGTGAGCAAAATCAACGAGAAGAACTAAACCGAGAAGAATGAAGATAGTCGCTCCAATGAGAGCGACATAATTGCCCCAGAACATGAAGAATCCATTCGGGATTGTGAAACTGATAACAAGGAGGATGAACCAAACGAGTACTTTGGGACCCCACCAACTGTTGAGAGTGAGTAGGGTGAGTTGGTGAGGAGGAAAGAAAAAGAACTGCACTACTCACCCATTCTGCATAGCGGCCCGTTTATCGCGAGTATCTTGCACACCAACAAGGGCGGAACTCAAGATGAGGTGGAATAATGTGAGCGCAAAGCAGATGCGATGGACCTGCAGGAAACGATAAATTAGTCGATGTCAGTACCAAAAAGAATTGATCACGTACTGCAAGAACACCATAGCACTTTTCGCCGGCACAATCCATCTTGATATAATCAAGGCTCCACTTCTGAATAAGCTTTATGGCCATGTCTGTTTTCATGATCCATGCCAATATAGAATTCAGAGAAAATATGATCTATATTTTCATTAGAAGGAGATGTGTAGCAGGAATAACTGAGATACATACGGCGAAGCCAACACGAGTTGCAATGGATGAATTGCAATTACATGACTTGAAGAGCATCGAAGCTGCGCACTCAGTCAGCCTGGGCCAAGACCACATTTGAATCTGAGCTTACCAGCCGTCGATGTAAAACAGAACGCTAGACCAGCAAGACATGATGTGGCTATAGATGTGAGCCCGCCTGCGAGCGGCAGGGACAAGAGGAGACCCATGGTGAGTGATTTGCTTTACTCCTATGTGACTGAGCTGGACAATGGATTCGGAATATCCCGGCCTTACGTTAATGTCACATGACACATGATACGCGACGCGTTTGGTTTGATTCCCCTTTAGATTGTACCGTTACTCTCAACTTGAACAATCAACTAATCGGCTCTCTATTAGCATACCCAATGCCGAAGCAATCTTCATTACCAAAAAATATTGGGTACAGCCATGTTCTCCAACAAGCCCTACAACTCGGAAACAATCAAAAATCCTTTGCTAGGCTCAGGGTGAGTATTTCCTGACGTCGTGAAATCTCTGCTTATATACTACCCACTTGCATCAGAGTGACATCAGGTCCATTTCGCATAAACACCTTAAGTATAGCGAAAGGTATGGACAACAGCAATCCGCCTCCAAAATGATAGAAGAATGTGTGAGTGTCCTCTAATTAATTAGGGCTGAGAGTATTTTGCCAATCCCTTGGTTCGTATCAAGCTCAGAGAAAAATACCCCGATTTCTTCGCTGGAGAGGACAACAAACTTTATCTTGACTATGCAATGATGTACATCCAGCAATATCATAATCGCCAACATGAAAAGCGTAGAGCCTCTACGGTCATCAATAAAGGTGCGAACTGCTCACTTGCGCGTCAAGAGTCAGTTCAGATTAAGTCGGTGAGTTTAATACGTGAATAATCCGAATTTCATTCTCATTTTACACCAGGAAAAAGTATTGGCACCTGGAAAAGAGAACGACTCGGCAGAAGTACGAGAATCGTCAGAAGCTGCTGGAGGCACTCCAAAGGCTCCTCTCGTGGAACGAATGGCGCAAAATCTTGCGCTGTACTCAGACCAAGTTTCCTCCAAGACGGACAGCTCGCCTCGGAACACTCAACTTCAGACACCGAAATCTCAGCCGCGTGCTCGTCCTTTCGTTGTTATGCGGTCAATGTCCAGAGCTCACTTTGAAAACGTAGCGCCTACTCAGTCCCCTGCTTCGGTATCAACTTCAAGTTTATCTCGATTCGTTTCTAATCATCAATCATCCTTCTCGCAACCAGCTTCAGGCTCCTCCGGATCCCAGGACCTATCGCCACCATCCTGCGCACAACCGGCCTTTGGTTCGTCCCAGTTTTCTTCATCACCACGCATGGCCATCACTCCATCGATGCAATCCCTTGCAGTGCAACGATTCCTTAACTCTTGTGTTCCATCTATGGGACATCTCCTTGATCGTTTTATAAACTTTGGCTGCACCTCGGAGGAGTTTCTCTTGGGTATATCAATGTGGTCGAGAGCAGAAATTGAACACTTTCTCGACCAACTCCCAGTTACTGTGGAAGGAATACCATTGTCGCCGATGGAGAAACTCGTGTTGATCAACCAATTCCTGAATTACTTTGCTTGAGATCAGATTGTTCTCTTATCTATTTTGTTTCTGCCGCGTTGAATCCCTGTCGTTATATAACTCGAAATCTCGTATGCTATCATTTCGTGTCTACGCTTTCGGAGGTCATTTCTTTACTCTAATCTATCACTATGATATACCCCTATGCGATATGATTTTTCATCTTCTTCCTACTATACAATGGCACCTTCAGGAAGACCATAGTACAGTGGCTGTATTTGAATCAAGTCAGTTTTGGATGTACGA
>Ga0307509_10007978_pt1 | contig 13647 bp, 10 predicted proteins | sample 10_EM_MG_FD_202245 | JGI IMG/M metagenome (GOLD analysis project Ga0307509, IMG submission 202245) | Populus trichocarpa ectomycorrhiza microbial communities from riparian zone in the Pacific Northwest, United States - 10_EM | ecosystem: Host-associated > Plants > Roots > Unclassified | place...
ACTTTATTAATATTGAAATACATATATATTATATTAAATTAAAAAAATTACTTTCAGCATGCGCACACATATATATGAGATATTTTTGAATTGGGTGTAGATTGACTTTTGAGTATAATCATGGAAGCATTCAAATTTATTATTATGAAAATATCAATATTTAGCTTCTTTTAATTTTAAATTCCTATAGTATATTCTCATTAAAATAAATTATAAAGGGAATATTTTTTTTTTCTATTTCTTCTATCACTATAGTATATTTTATGGTTCACACACACATGTAATATAATTGTAACATCTACAGGATATTAAATAACTTCCGAAAATAGATAACTTTTGAATGAATAATATTCATCAAATAATAATGTTCAAATTTCCAAAGCTCATAAAAAGTAAAAACATATACTAAAGGTTTGAAACAAAAATCCAACATAACATTTTTTTTATATTAAAAACAAGTATTCATACCCAAATTGCACATGCAAAGGAAAAACACCCAAACATGAACAAATTTAGCTAAACTAGGTAAAACAAGCATCATCACACAAAAAAACAAAAAAGAAAATAAAGGTAAAAGAGGAAATAAAAGATGAAAGCAAATCTATTTTTTTTAATTGTTTTTGTATATTGAGTTGCCTCCTAATATACACATTCATTTATTGTCTGTGACTTGACTTTATGTCCATGTCTAAGGTTCAATCAAATTAATCCTCGTTACGATACCATCATTAAAACAAAGAAAGAGCTTTAAACATGAATGAAAGAGAACAACTTTTTTCCTAAACTAAACATGAAATTTTCATCCTTTGCCAATAATTTACACAAGGACAATGCTATTTTCAAAAAGTCATTGATAAATCTTCGATAGAAACCTACATGTTCTAGAAAAGAATGAACTTCTTGCACATTTGAGGGATAAGACAAGGATACAATAATATATATCTTAGCTTTATCAACTTTCAAACCTCTAGTAGAAACTACATGCTCTAAAACTATCCATTGTTCAACCATAAAATGATACTTTTTATAATTCAAGGTTAGTTTCCATTCATCTTTTAAAAATAAAAGTTAAATTTTCATGGTGTGCATCAAAAGTACCATAAACAATAAAATCATTCATAAAAACCTTTGTGATTCCTCCTACATAGTCTGAAAATATACTCGTCAAGCATCTTTAAAAAGTACTAGGTACATTGCATAAACCAAAAGGCATTCTTATATATGCTAAAGTATCGAGCAAGCTAAACTAAACAAAAGCACAAGCTTGATTCAAATAAATAAGGATTAGTATCCCTGACAACGATGCTAAAAGTTTGACGAGTGTTAAAGTTATGCAAATTTAAATCCTTAAATAAATGATTTGTAATATAAAAAATAAAGGTATTGTCCTATAAAGATACAAGTATTATAACTTAATTACTTAATCAAGACAAGCTATTAAGTTTAGATTAAAATAAACCAACTAAAGATGCAAATTTTAAATTCAAGCACACATGAATGAAAGTAAATAAAATTAGGGTTTTGTTTACTATCAAAATTAACTAAAAAAACTTGGAAAGCTAAGAAAACAAAATAAATCAATTTTGAAAAATAAGAGGTAAATCGGCAGAATGTAAAAAAAATATAAAGAATTTTTTTTTTTGTATAAGAAGTATTCCTCAAGAACAATTAAATATCAATTATTGAATTTAAATATGTTTTCTATTTTGATTTGTGATAATAAATAAATCAGCCATGAAAAACAACAAGTTTTTCTACCAATCCTTACTTTTTATTTAATCTAGCATCTATGCATTAATTAATCATAATAACATAATAACCTTCATTAAGCATTTAAGCATATCAAGATAGATGCAATTGAATTATGATAATTAAACATGTATAAGGAGTTAATTTAATCAAGACTTATGTTTCTTAGTAAAAAATAATCAAACATGGGTTTGAAAATTAGATATTCCTGCTACTTAATTTAAATAGTCATGCATATGCAATAAACTAATCAATTAGTAATAAATTTAAAACAAAAATATATGTTGCGTATCATATAGAATTTAAATTATCAATCATCAAATTTAATCATAGAAAAACACAAGACATTCATGTATCACAATCAAATATAGAATAATTTTAAGAACAAATCCTCATGATAATTTAAAATCCATGAGTACTAACCTCTTAAATTGAAAACTAAGCATGTCATAAATTCAAAAAAAGAAAACGATAAAAAAATTATAATCATAGAATTCCTCTCCTTCTCTTCTCCTATGTTCTAAACATGATCCCTTTGTTAGAGGTTAAGATTGGTAAAATATAAAATTAAGGTAGTGATGAAGTTTCATAGTTAATAATTAATTTCTAATCTGACTACCTTAAAGTTTCTTTACAGTAATATGATTCTAATGACTTGTGTATCAACTTTGACCTTGCAGAGAGGTTTCTTGATCATATAAGACCCTTTCTGATGTGAATCAGCTCACAAACACCAAAGACCCATTACACGTTCCAAATGAGCCGATCACAAAGTCCAAATGTGTATTGAATGGACTAATTGTGCAAGTTTTGGCCGAGGCTGGACTTTGGGATCCTTTATAGCATAAAGACGAGGCCTTAATACATTTAATCCATATGCAAGTGGGACCCAATCCACCCTTATTTGGACCATAAAGTTTCGACAACAAGGCTGCTAATATTGTATCAATTCCGACTAGCCTTGTTTTGTGATGTTTCCATGTGTTTTATGGATTCCTAACTAGTTTTGAATTTCCTATTATGTGTGGGAACATTAATTATTTCCTTTAAATATTAGGGTTTATTTTTTTTCCTTGTCTAGTGAGGAGAAAACATAGTAAAGGAAACAAAAGAATCCAAGCTGACTTAGGAAACACATATGGCAGTAAATAAGAGCATTAAAAGCAACATCCTTTTCCTTTCAAAAAAAGGATAAATACAAGGCTGAGATCAGAATCCTATTCTAACTTGAAAATCAAAGGGGCAACAACTTCTCCTTTAGTTCCTAGGATTATTGGGCAACAATGTTTTATTTTCTTCTTAACTTCTCATAGCAAAAAAAGACTTAGACTTATGAGCTTTATTTTTATTTTGTTAGCTACACCCAAGACTTGTTTGGGTTTAATTAATACTTTATTTTCAACTAAGATCTAAAGCTTGTTTGGATTAGAGTTTGGGCTTACTAGTAAAGGTTTTTGATCAGTTTTTTATAAGTGAGTCAATTTAGTCCACAAAGGTAGATCCATTAGGGTTAATTTCTCAGAACTATTTAAACACAAGTAAAGCCTAAATTTTGGTACCTTTGAAGAATAATACTTCCAAACTTTTCAGTTTAATATGTGAGAGAGATTCTTATATTTTTTAGTTCTTGAATGAACTGAATCTGACTTATCAAAGATTAACTGGCTTCATGACATCATTCGACTTCATTCCAATAGTAATCATGCCTTGGGGTAGGTTTTCATTATGTCACTCCTATCAGACCTCTTTCAGCTTTTCAGGAGTAGATCTGAATCTTGATTGGGGGTTGCATGACCACATGATCACGAGGTTCGCATCACTTTTCATATCATTAATGAGCTGCCATGTCATCATCCTAACATGAAAAGATTGGGCTAGACTTGTGCTAGTTTGCTGACAAATTTTAAGCCTGGTTTCCAAGATGTCATTCTCTCTTGTCTAGATGAGTTAGCACTCTTACCATATATGAATGGAAAGCTTGAGATGTCTAATTTTCAACCCAACTTCAATTATAACAAAATTCCATTTATAGCTCTAGATATAGTTTAAATGGTAAAAAGACGTTTAATATGATATATATGGTTTAACCAATCATAATCCCACTAGGATTTCTTATTCAAGTTGGATTCTTAATGAAATTAGTATTTTCACTTCTTAGCTCCAATGATTTTTCCCAATGTGTTCTTTCTAGTCCTTTACTTGAAATTGTGCTAAAAAAAGCTTTATTGAACTCTTGTTTATACTTTGTGTCTCCATAACATTATTAAGCAGAAAATAAGTTAAGTAAACTATTATAAGATATAAAACATGAATAAAAGACTAAGAATAAGGTCATAAACATATAGAATAATATGATTTTACCAAGAAACTACTATAGCTATGTTTTTAATGGTTTGAATAGTGAGATAGCGAATGTGGTAGAGTTGCACCACTATATAAAGTTAAAAAACATGGTGTATATAGCTATAAAGATGGAACAACAACTTAAGAGGACGAGTAGTACATGACAATTTCAGAATTGGGGTTCCTTTTTAACATGGAGACTGAATTATAGGAAAGAGAGGGCTGCCCAAAACAAGCCAATTGTGGGAGCTAAAACTAGACCACCTAAGTGAAAGAAAGAAGTCTCCATAAATATAAGAGGTAAATATGATACTCGAAACACCTTGTAACAATAATATTAGCTATTGCTTATGTGTGAGAATAGATCACATAGCTTTTTAATAGTAAAATAAGAGAGTTATGATTTTACATGATCATGGGGAGATTTAATCCGAAAGTGACAACAATGATGATAGGATATTGTGAATGATGGTGATGTAGAGTATCTAGTTAAGGGTGAATATTTTATGATTAGGTGAGCATTGAATATTCAGATAAAAAGGGATGATTTAAAGTAATAAATGAGTAATATCCTTAATATGAGATGCCACATCAGTAATAAGTTGTGTAATATGATTATAGATAGTGGGGGTTGTGTTAATGTAGCATGTACTATACTTGTTAGAAGTTGAATTTGAATACTACAAAGTATCATAAACCTTATAGACTTTAGTGTTTGAATTAATGTTGGGGAAGTGAAGGTTAATAAATAATTTTTTATCTCATTTTTACTGGAAGATATAGTGATAAAGTTTTGTGTGATATTGTTTCCATACATGCATGTCATTTATTATTGGTGAGGTCATGTCAGTTTGATAGTAAGGTTGTATATGATGGGTTTAGAAATAGGTGTTCTTTTGTAAAATATGGAAAATTCATCACTATTGTATCATTATCACTTAAATAAGTTTACAAGGACCAGTTGAAATTGAAAAGGAAAAGTGAGGCTAAAATGAGTGAAAATCAAGATTTGATCGTGAGCAATGAGATGAGAGAAAAGTCAGATTCAGCCGAGAGAGAAAAATTAGAGAGTTGGTCGAGAATAAAGAGAAAAATTAAGGAAAAAAAAAGAGAGAGAAGAGAAATGAGAGTATTGAGGAAGAAACAAAGAAACAAATGAGTTTTTATGCAAAAAAAAAATGAGATTAATAATGTTTTTTTATACTAATCAATCTATATTTGTACTTTTATATTTATAGGCATATTTTAATACTAACAAACTTGATCCTTTTATTCCTAGTATTGATGTTTCTCTATTACAAGAATTAAAAAATGTGTTTTCTAAAAATGTGCTTAATGGTTTGCCACCAATAAAAGGAATCAAACATCAAATTGATCTCATGCTCAAATATGTGATTCCTAATCATCGAGTCTATAGAAGTAATCACAATGAGACAAAGGAGCTTCAAATGCAAGTTAAAAAGCTAATGTCCAAGAGGCACATAAAAGAAAGCATGAGTTCATGTGTTATTCTGGTGTTATTAGTGCTAAACAAAATGGATTTTAGAGGATGTGTGTTGATTACTAAGCTATCAAGAACATTATGGTAAATTATAAACATCTCATTTCCAGGTTAGATTATATGCTATATAAATTGCATGGTTCTTGTGTTTTTACTAAGATTGATTTGAAAAGTGGATATCATCAAATTAAAATGAAAGAAGGTGATGAATGAAAAACTACTTTGAATACTAAATATGAATTGTATGAATGGTTAGTTACGTCGTTTGATCTTACTAATGCACCTAGCACTTTTATAAGATTGTTAAATCATGTTTTGCATACATATATAGGCATGTTTATTGTTGTTTATTTTGATGATATCTTAGTTTATAGCAAAAGTTTAGGCCCATGTTGAGTATTTATGATGTGTGCTTAATGTTTTGAGAAAAGAAACATTATATGCTAATATGAAAAAATATACTTTTTACTTTGGAAAAGTTACTTTTTCTTGGTTATGTTATTAGTGTAAAAGGTATATAGATGGATGATGAAAAGGTAAAAGCTATCCAAGAATAACCCACATCTAAATCAATTATTCAGGTAAGAAGTTTTCATGGTTTGACTATTTTATATAGGATATTTGTTAAGGAATTAAGTTTACTAGTTGCACCACTCATTGAGATTGTTGAAAAGTTTGTTAGGTTTTAATGGGGTAGTGACCAAGAGCATGCATTTAATCTTCTTAAAGAAAGGTTATATTTAGCACATTTATTAGTATTACCTGACTTTACTGAAACTTTTGAGATTGAGTGTGATGCCTCATGAATATGTATTGGAGCTATTTTGAGAAGAAACCAATTACTTATTTTAGTGTGCGAGTGTTGACTTTGTGCAAATTTAAACTCTTAAAATAAATGATTTATAGAATAGAAAGTTAGGGTATCGTACCATAAAGATACAAATACTATAACTTAGTTACTCAATCAAGACAAGTTATTTAAGTTTAGATTAAAACAAATCAAGTGAAAAATACATGAAATATGTTAATCTAACAAAATCAACTAATATGAAATTTAAACGATAAATAATTAAAAGAGGGATTTTTTATGATCTAAACTAACTAAAAGCGATTTAAAACACTGAGAAAATCAATTCTAAAATAAAAAGACAAATTCGATAGAATATAAACTGTAAAGAGAAAAACGTTTTAACGTTAACTTTAAGAAAATGTTCCTCAAGAATAATTAAACACCAATAATTGAATTGGATATATTTTCTAATTTGATTTGTGATCATAAATAAATCAATCGTGAAAAACATTTTTCTACCCATCCTTACTTTTTAGTTAACTTAGTATTCGTGCATTTATTAACTCTAATCACACAATAACCTTCATTAGACATGGAAGATTTAATTACATTACGATATTAAGATCTAGATAGGTGCAATTGATTCATGATAACTAAATACACATGAGGAGTTAATTTAATCAAGACTTATTCTTTCCAAGTAACAAATAATAAAAAATGAGTTTGAAAATTAGATACCTTTACTATTTAAGTTAATTAGTTATGAATCCACCATAAACTGATCATTAACAATAGATTTAAAATAAAAATAAAAACATATTTTGCCTATCATACCAAATTTAGGTCATCAATCATTAAATTTAATCATAGAAAAACACAAAATATTTATGTATTACAATCAGATATGGAATAGTTTTAAGCCCAAATCCTTATGATAATTTAAGACCCAAGAGTACTAACCCTTTAAAATTGAAAACTAAGTTTGCATGAAATTCATGATTAACATAACTTTGAACAAGAAAAAAGAAATATAATTTTTTATAACCATAAAATCCCTCTCCCTCTTTTCTGTTATATTATGAATGTCCTCTTCCTTTTCTTTTAGGGTTAAGGTATGTTATGTGTGTGTGAGGAGATGAGGAAGTTTCCTAGTTAACGACTAATTCCTAGTTAAACTACTTTTAGATTTCCTTTTATTAATATGATTTTAATGGCTTGTACATTGACTTTGACCTTCTATAAAGATTTCTTGGTCATGTAGGACCATTCCCACATTATTAATTAGCTTCCATGTCATCATCCCAACATGAAAAGATTAGGTTAGACTTGTGCTAATGTGCTGACAAATTTTAAGCCTAACTTCAAGATGTCATTCTCTCTCATCTAAATGATTTACTAGGCCTACATATATGTATAAAAAGTTTGAGATGTTCAGTTTTCAGCTCAACTTGAAGGGAAATAAAATTACATTTATAACTTTAGATATGGTCCAAATAGTATACAAAGATCTGGTCTGGAAAATTTGCTCTGACCAATCCATATCCCACTAGGATTCTTTATTCAAGTTGGATTTCTAATGCAATTATGATTTTATAATTTGCACTTATTAGCTCTAATGACTTGTCCTGATATGCTCTTTCTAGTCCTTTATTTAAGATTGTGCTAAAAATGCTTCATTTAGTTTATTTTTACACTTTATGTTTCCATAACACTTAAGCATAAAACAAGTTAAATAGGTTATTATAAGCTATAAAACATAATAAAAGACTAAGAATAAGGTACAAAACATGAATGAAGAAAAATTGAATTACTCAACTTATGACAAGGAGCTTTATGTATTAGTGAAGACTTTAGAGACTTGTCATCATTATTTATGGTCAAAAGAGTTCGTTTTCCATACGAATCATAAATTGTTGAAACATTTGAAAGGACAAGGTAAGTTGAATAGGAGGCATGCCAAGTGAGTATAATTTATTAAGACCTTTCCATGTGTGATTAAGTAAAAATAAGGTAAGGATAATATAGTGGTTGATGCACTATTTAAAAGGTATGATCTTCTTTCTTCTTTAAATGCGAAATTATTAGGATTTAGGATTTAAGTATGTGAAAAACTTGTATATCAATTATAATGATTTTGCTAATATATATATATATATATAATGCTTATGAAAAGTTAGCCTATTGTAGACTCTATAGACTTAATAGTTATTTGTTTAAAGAGAATACACTTTATGTGATTGATAGTTCTATACGTGAATTGCTTGTGTGTGAAGGTTCATTCAAAAACTTTATTCTAAAGAAGATTTTGATTACTTGTCATCCATAAATGAATGGTCAAATAAAAATAGTAAATAGAACTTTAACTACTCTATTACATACTTTCATTCTAAAGAATTTGAAAATTCAAAGGATTGTTTGTCGTTTATTGAATTTGTATATAATAAGAGTACACATTCTACTACTGATCCTTCATCATTTAAGATTGTTTTTTATTTAAATCATCTAACCCCTTTTTATTTGATTCCTTTACATATTGATAAAAGAGTTAGTCTTGATGGAAGTAGGAAAGCACAAGTGGTAAAGTCACTACATGAGAGTGTTTGACAACATATACAGAAAAATAATGAACAATTCATATCTAAAGCTAAGGTTGTAGGCATTTTATTTTTAAACTAGGTGATTGTATTTTGATACATATAAGAAAGGAAAGATTTCTAGCCCATAGGAGATCTAAGTTGCAGAATAGAGGAGACGGTCCATTCCAAGTTCTTGAATGAATCAATGATAATGCATAAAAAGTGGATCTTCAAGGTGAGTATGGTTTTAGTGCTATTTTTTAATGTTTATGATCTTTGTCTATTTGATATAGGTGATGATTTAAGGTTGAATCCTTTTAAGGAGAAGGAATGATCAGAACTAACAAGAATTACTAAAGGATCCATTTGGTAGTGTTTGGTTACTATCCTGGAACAAAAGAGACATAGATTGTGGGGATAAAAGAGACATGATTAAAAAGGAGACGAAGACAGAATTGTGTTTGATAGTGGTGTACAAAAAATAGTGATTGTCTTTATATTTTGTCTGGTTATGGTGGACAAGAAAAAATAAAATATTAAAAGTTTATTTTACCCATAATATGTATTACTGTCAAACTTACACATTTAAAAAAAATATAGATTTTTTTACTTTAGTTTATATTGAGTTTTGAAATTAATAATTTTATAATAATCCTAGTTATAAAACCAAAATTGGACCAACGGATTGACCTAGGGCCTAGACCGATCCGAGTTTAAGAAAAATCTAGAGGAAAGATTGATCCGATCTAACTTAGTCAAAAACCAGGTTGACTTGTGACCCATTCAACTTGGGATAAAACATGGGTCAAAAACACGTTGACTTTAAAAAAAAATGGTCAAAACAAGTCCGCCTTGAATTCTTTTTCTTTTTTTTTTTGTAAATCGGGGTAGATCCTCCTAACCCGTGACCTGAGCCTTACCTTAGGTTCACTCTCGAGTTGAGTTTTAAAAGTATGATAATAATTATTTTTATCCATACATTGACTTAGATCAACCTGGGTTGACCCTCCCGACCTTAATCTAGGCATTACCCCTAATTGACCCCTGAGAAGAGTTATGATAATAACCATTTTTTATCCTTACATTGACCTGGTCAACTTGGGTTAACCCTCCTAGCCTGTAACCTAAGTCTTGCCTTGAATCAACCCCTGAGTTGGGTTTTTAAACTATGATAATAACCACTTTTATCATTATATTGACCCAGGTCTAACCTCGGGTCGACCCACAAGTCAGGCTTTAAAACTATGATAATAATGACTTTTATTCTTATATTGACTAAGATCAAATCGAGTTGATCCTCCCGACCCGTGACCCAGGCCTTGCTCTAAATCAACCCCTGAGTTGGGTTTTGAAACTATAATAATAATCATTTTTTATCCTTATACATCTCAGTTTGAAAATTTTGAAATTGAGAGTTTTTACAAAGATATTTTAGAAATAAAAATAATAAATATTGTGATATGGACTAGCCTGCTAGCACAAAGGATGGTGAGAATTAACAAACATTACAACATGATCCTCTGAAATTAACAATTGGGCCAATAACAAGGTCAAGGGCCAAGAAGATTAAAGAGGGATTGATCGGGCTAATTCAAGATATTTGGGCGAAGGTAAGTGTTTAGATTTCAAAGAAGGATGAACGTACTTTAATTAATGTAATCATAGAAGGATATGGTAATGGGATTTAAATAAAATTTAGAATAAAAAAGATGGATGCAACAAACACTAGATTTTCTTGAGTTTTGGAGTCTTTATTAAGCCAAACACAAAGTTGATAGCCTTCTTTTTCAAGGATACTCTTGGCCACATGCTTGCATTGAGTTTTGGGATTTGTTATTTTAATTGTTATAAAACTTAATTTATTGTATTTATGGTTTTATATTCAGACCATTAAGTTTTAGGTCTTTGACACTATAAATACCCTTCTGAAAGGGAGTGTAAGGGTTCCAGACTTTGATGAATGAAATATGTGTGTGTTTGAGAGTATTCTCCTAATATGTTTCTCTAACAAACTAAATCAACTTATCAAAAAGCAATTGTTTTTATGGCGTCATCTTATACTTTTCGTTTGCTAAGTGTTATTCGTTTGGTGGGGGTTTCATATTCCAATATTGTTGGTGCATAGGTTCAAGGTAATCTTTGTGTCACGCTTCCAAACCTAAATTTTTGGCTTTCTAGGAGTTGTATTGTTTGGGTTTGGGTTACATAACTGCATGATCATGGGGTTTGTATCATTTGGTATCAGAGTTTGGCTCCATTAATTAGGTTATATCCTTCTATTAATTTTGTTTTTTCTTTTGTTCCGCGTCAAACTATTTGTTCCAATCTTTTTCTCTTTAATTCAGTAGTGGCATCTTCTTGGTATAAAAAAAAAGTATTATTTTAATTTTTTACTGTCTCTCTACATATTAGTAGCATAAAAGTTTAAAAAAAAAAGTCGTTCAAAAGATCAGTTTCAGATTTAGCTGCAAAAAACAAAACAAGGGGAAATTGGATCAAATCAACTTGTAATTAGCTTAAACTTGATATTCTAGTTATTGGAGTCTCATCGCACTATATATTAAATTTGGACTCATTTAGACATCGTTTGCTTTAGGTTCTGAATTTGGGTATTAAAGGGGCTATTTCTTGTTAGTTTTGCATCTATATATTAAAATGACTTGGAATTAAAGTAAACTTGATATTCTATTTACCGGGTTCTTAATTGCACTATATACTAATTTTGAGGTCATTTGGACATCGTTTGTTTTGAGGTCCAGATTCGAGTTCATGCTTGTCATAACGGGTCTATTTTGTGTCAGCTTTTAAACTTTGTTTTGTTTCTATTGATTTCATATCTATTAGTGCTATTTACATCATGTTTTGCACTATCATCATATTTGGGTGCTATTTACATTATTTTCATATATTTCGTGTATATTTTTTTTGTTCATGTCTTTAAGTTGTCTATATTTCATATAGATTCGATTTCTACTTGCGAAACTGTAATCATAGTTTTATTTTTTCTTTTTTTCATAATTTGCTTGCTTTTGGAGTCATATTTATTCATTTGAATTACGTTGCTAAGTGGTTCTGTTTGGTGTTATGTAAGAGCCATAAGAAGGTGAAACGAGAGAGAAAAGGTGTGGCAAACGTATTAGAGTGAACAACTGATATTTGAGCGAAACACGAGAGGTGTGGGGATATTTTATCACCATTAACCAATTTTTACAGGTACAAACATATCAAATTAGAACACCCACTAACCCCTCATAAGGGTGATGTAAATCATTAGATTAAAGGCATATAACACAGATGTTGGCAAATGTGCAAATGGTGTTAGGATACATGAGTGACAAGCTTGGGAAGATTGAAAAACATAAGGATGGCTCTAATTCTAATAATCATGATGTACATGGAGTAGGGAAAGGAGAATGCAGCATGATAGTAAGGCTAAAAAGAGAGTGAACCATGATAGTAAAGCTGAAAGGCATGTAGAGGCTAACTATGGTGATTTTTGGGTAGATGATGATGACTTTAGTGATAGAGTTTTTTAGGCTGATACTTTAGGACAGAGGGGAAGTCCTCATTAGCTTAGAAACCGAAGGGATTTTAGGTTTAGACAAAGAGGCCAATTTGACCAGAGGGGAAAGTTTCATAATGTGGGGAACCATGACAATATGGATGGGGATTTGGACTCTATTAAACTAAAAATTCCTAATTTACAATGTAAAAATGATCTCAAGGTTTATTTAAAGCGGGAGAAAAAGGTTGATTAGATTTTTTATTGCCATAGTTATCCTGAACAAAAAAGGTGAAATTGGTGGTCATTGAATTTATAGATTATGCATTAATTTGGTGGGATTAGATTGTGATTAGTAGAAGAAGGAATAGGAAGCGACCTGTAAAGACATGAGACGAGATGAAAGTCATGATGAATAAGTGTTTTGTTCCTCATCACTATTATAGTGATTTATTTTTGAAGCTACAAGGTCTGACTCAAGGTTTTAAGATAGTAGATGAATATCACAAGGAGACAGAAATAAAAATGATTTAGACCAATATTGTTGAGGATAGAGAAGCCACCATGGCTAGATTTTTTAATGTGCTGAATATGGACATTGCTAATGTTGTGGAGTTGCAACATTATATGGAGTTGGAGGACATGGTACCTATGGTAAGAAAGGTGGAGAGACAAATCAAAATAAGGGGTAGCGTAAGACCACAAATTAGTTTGGCATCTTCTTCATCAGTTTGGACGCCAAATCCAAAAAGAAAGGAGGATGCCCAACCAAAGTGTTTTATGCATGTTGAGGCCAACCACCCAAGGCCAAGAAGGAGACGCCTACTAATAGGAAAGGTAAAATTGATTTATAACCTATATGTAATCGTGATATAAAATGTTCAGGTGTTTGGAAAGTGGATACATTACTTCTTAGTGCCCAAATAAGAGAACAATGATCATTAATCATGGTAAGATTGAATCTAAAATGACAAATCTGATGTTGATGAGATGCCATATTTGGAGGATTATAGTGATGTAGAGATTGCATATCCAATTGAGGGGGAGGCCTTGGTTGTAAGGCGTGTTCTGAATGCACAAGTCAAAGAGGATGATGTAGATCAACAAAGGAAGAACATCTTTCACACTAGATGTCATATCCAAAACATAAGTATGTAGTATGATACTTAATTAAAGTAGTTGTACC
>Ga0307509_10007979_pt1 | contig 13645 bp, 13 predicted proteins | sample 10_EM_MG_FD_202245 | JGI IMG/M metagenome (GOLD analysis project Ga0307509, IMG submission 202245) | Populus trichocarpa ectomycorrhiza microbial communities from riparian zone in the Pacific Northwest, United States - 10_EM | ecosystem: Host-associated > Plants > Roots > Unclassified | place...
TCCCTCCAGCAAATCACAAGTTTATCTCATAAATTTTCCACTCAAGGATATGTTTTATAATAACCATATCAACAACCAATAAGTTTTTCTTTCAGTCATTTCTTAATAATTTACGTTTTTCTCATTTCACCCATTAATATTGTCGTTCTTTGTCCAACCCCAATTATCATTCCTTTCTTTACATTTGGATTGTTACTGTCCATCTGTTACTGTCTCGTTTTTGAACTATTACTGTCTGACCTCTCCTCAGATTTTTAACTTTCTCTGGAGTTATAGAACTCTGATTCAAGTGAGATTAGTCTCGTTGGAAAGCTAAGACATGAGGCTACAAGTTCTATAATTAAGGAGAACCCAGTTCTGCCTCTAAGATAGTCAAAATTGCTCATCAACAAACACTTGGACTGTTACTGTCCAACTGTTACTATCTCGTTTTTGAACTGTTACTGTCTGACCTCTCCTCAAATTTTTAACTATATCTGGAGTTATAGAACTCAAATCTATAATTTAACATCTAGGCATCAATTCATAATCGACTTTAAAACAACTCATAAGACTATGTTTAGAATATCTTACTCGGTACGAATCAAGGTCTCGATCCCTCCTTTTCTTTCTAATGACAGTCGGCCCACCCCTCTCCTCTTCTTGTTCAATTATTTTCTTGTTAATCCCTTGCCCACCAGTGTTTATTTTACCTATAACCCTTAATCTTGGAAGGGTTCTTGAAATTTGGTGTTTCTCTCTTGATTTGTAAAAATAGATACCAAAACTCCCTCTCTTCTTTCTTCACGATAATTGCAGATTTTTTTTTGTAAGAGAGTAGTATTTATGCTCTATAATTATTCTTATTTGCATTTAGGCCCCATTTTCTTTAAGTGTATTCGTTTTGCCCCCGCTTCTTTTTAGTTTAGTTTATTTTCTTTAATTTAATTCAGCCTTGATTATCTCAGGATTTACATTTTCCCCTCCTAATAACAAAATTTCATCCTCGAAATTCAAGTTACGTACCTATGTCGGAGAATAAGTGCGGAAACTTCTCCTTTATCTTGGATTCTCTTTCCCATGTTTCTTCTTCTATTCGAGAGCTTCTCCATAATACTCTCACCAAGGGAACTCTCTTATTCCTCAACAACTTCTCATCTCGATCTAAGATCTTGACGGGCTTAGTTTTCATGGTTAGATCCCCTTTAATCTTCAAAGGAACCTATGGCAATACCCGTGAGGGGTCTATCTTGGCCTTTCGCAACAATGACACATGGAACACATTATGAATCTTATCCAAATATACAGGCAATTCTAATTGATAAGTAACGGGCCCGATTCTTTCCTTGATCTTAAAAGGGCCAATATATCTCGGGGCTAATTTCCCTTTTACTCCAAATCGAATGATGCCTTTCCAAGGAGCCACCTTCAAAAATACTTTATCCCCCACTTGGAATTCCAAGGGCCTTCTTCGGCGATCTACGTAACTTTTTTTGTCTATCTTGGGCTTCCTTCATCCTCTTTTTGATCACCTTCACCTTGTCAGTTGTCAGTTGCACCATTTCAGGTCCCAAAAGCTTCCTTTCTCCTACTTCCTCCCAACAAATTGGGGTACGACATTTCCTCCCATACAATGCTTCATATGGAGCCATACCAATAGTAGTTTGGTGGCTATTATTATAAGTAAACTCCACCAAGGGCAGAAGATCCTCCCAATTCCCTCCAACCTCCAGCACACAGGACCTCAGGAGATCCTCTAGAGTTTGAATGGTCCTTTCAGATTGGCCATCCGTCTGAGGATGAAATGTCGTGCTCAGATTCAACTTTGTCCCCATTGCCTATTGTAAGCTAGGCCACAACCTCGATATGAACCTTGGATCCCGATCCGATATAATTGAAACTAGCACTCCATGAAGTCTGATTACTTCATTTACATACAATTTTGCCAGCTTATCCACCGAATCAGTCATCTTCATAGGCAAAAACAAAGCAGATTTCGTTAGTCGATCCACGACCACCCATATGGCGTCATTCCCCTTCTTTCCCTTGGGTAATCCCGTCACAAAATCCATAGAAATATCCTCCCATTTCCATTCCAAAATTGATAATGATTGTAATTTCCCTGCAGGTTTCTGGTGTTCTATTTTTACTTGTTGACAGATCCCACAGTTTGACACAAATTTTGTTATTTCCCTCTTCATATTTGGCCACCAGTAGTATTCCTTTAAATCCCTATACATCTTATACTTCCAGGATGAGTAGCAAATCGAGATTCATGCGCTTCTCTTAATACTTCATCTTTCAAAGTCTTATCCTCAGGCAAATAAATTCACCTTCCCATAGCTATTAGCCCATCAGATAGCATTTGAAATGATGTCTCTATACCCTTGTTTACCCTTCCCTTGATCTCTTTTACTTTCCCATCTGCTTGTTGAGCCACCAAGATCTTGTCTCGGAGCACAGATCGGATCTTTAACTGAGCTAACAGTGACCCCTCGGGCCCTACACTTAGCCGCAAGCCCATTTTTTTTAATTCCACTATACTTTCCTATTCCTTCAGCTCCATATCATTCATCACTTTTTTTCCCTTCCTACTCAAGGTATCGGCTACTACATTAGCCTTACCAGGATGGTAGTCAATAATGCAATCGTAATCTTTTATTAACTCTACCCATCTTCTCTTCCGCATGTTCAACTCCTTCTGTGACATCAAATACTTCAAACTTTTATGGTCTGTAAAGATTTGAACTTGTGTCCCATACAAGTAATGTCTCCATACTCTAAAGGCAAACACCACCGCTGCAAGTTCTAGGTCATAAACCGGGTAATTCACCTCATGCGACTTTAGCTGTCTTAATGCATAAGCAATCACACGCCCGTGTTGCATCAATACATATCCCAGACCCCTTTTTGAGGCATCATTATATACCATAAACCCTTTTGTCCCCGATGGAAGGGCCAGCACAGGAGCAGAAGTGAGCCTCTCCTTTAGTTCTCGAAAGCTTGCATCACACTCTTCTGACCAAACAAACCTGACTTCCTTGCGGCTCAGCTTAGTTAAAGGTGATGCTATGGTGGAGAACCCCTCGATAAACCTCTGGTAATATCCCGCAAGGCCCAAGAAGCTCCAGATTTCAATCAAATTAGTAGGCCTTTCCCATTTTAATACGGCCTTAACCTTTCTTGGATCCACAAGTATTCCTTCTGCGGATATTACATGGCCTAAAAATACCACTTCCGGAAGCCAAAACTCACACTTATCCAGCTTGGCATATAATTAATTCTCCCTTAAGGTCTGTAGCACAACCCTTAGATGTTGTTCATGCTCCAAGTGAGAGTTTGAATACACCAAGATATCGTCAATAAATACAACCACATATTGGTCCACGTAAGGCCGAAACACCCGATTCATGAAGTCCGTAAACATGGCCAGAGCATTGGTTAACTCGAAAGGCATCACTAAAAACTCGTAATGCCCATAACGGGTTCGGAATGTAGTCTTTTGTATGTCTTGTTCCTTGATTCTCAACTGGTGGTATCCAGATCTCAGATCTATCTTAGAGAACACCCTAGCACCCTTCAATTGATCAAACAAGTCATCTATTCGTGGAAGTGGGTATCTATTCTTCACCGTCACTTTATTCAATTGATGATAACCGATGCATAAATGAAGGGTGCCATCCTTCTTCTTTACAAACAATACCGGAGCTCCCCAGGGCGAGTTACTAGGCCGGATGAAGCCTTTATCTAACAATTCCTGCAGCTGGACCTTCAGTTCAACCAATTCCATAGGTGCCATCCTATAAGGAGACTGGGCTATAGGAGAAACTCCTGGAATAGTTTCTATGGAAACTTCAATTTCTCTAACTGGAGGTAATCCCGACAACTCTTCTAGGAATACATCTCGAAACTCTCTTATAACAGGAATACTAGTCAAATCTATGCTACCCTTTTTCAGCTCTCTTACATGGGCTAACTGATGCAACCATATTATTCGATAGTTTCACCCACATTTAACTAATGTTTTGCCTATGTTATATCTATAAAATACCTTGAAATTCTTTGTTTTATGTTTTGAAGGTACTTTTGGATGAAAGGTGTCCAAATTACGTTTCGAAGCATCTAAACCGGCGTCCAAGTTTTTATTTCAGCAATTTAGCTCCTCTAAGTCAAAGTTTGAAGATTTAATGGAAGGCTATTTCTCCGTTTTAGGAAAATAGTTATTGAAGTACTTAAATGTAAACTGTCAACTTAAGAGAGGACTATTTTGTAAAATAGGGACTAGGGTTTCTTAGCATATAAAAAGAAAGCAGAAAAAAGGGAGAGTAGAAGGAGGCAGCAGCCAACCAAGAGGAGAAAAACGCCCCCCTCCTCTAAGAAACTCGAAATTATGCTTTCTTCCTTCTTTTTGATTAGTTGTTCAACAAACATGCAAGGCTAAACACTTTTTCTTGGTTGCAAGGACACGGAAAACTCTTCTGGGAATACATCTCGAAACTCTCTTATAACAGGAATACTAGTCAAATCTATGCTACCCTTTTTCAGCTCTCTTACATGGGCTAACTGATGCAACCATATTATTCGATAGTTTCACCCACATTTAACTAATGTTTTGCCTATGTTATATCTATAAAATACCTTGAAATTCTTTGTTTTATGTTTTGAAGGTACTTTTGGATGAAAGGTGTCCAAATTACGTTTCGAAGCATCTAAACCGGCGTCCAAGTTTTTATTTCAGCAATTTAGCTCCTCTAAGTCAAAGTTTGAAGATTTAATGGAAGGCTATTTCTCCGTTTTAGGAAAATAGTTATTGAAGTACTTAAATGTAAACTGTCAACTTAAGAGAGGACTATTTTGTAAAATAGGGACTAGGGTTTCTTAGCATATAAAAAGAAAGCAGAAAAAAGGGAGAGTAGAAGGAGGCAGCAGCCAACCAAGAGGAGAAAAATGCCCCCCTCCTCTAAGAAACTCGAAATTATGCATTCTTCCTTCTTTTTTATTAGTTGGTCAACAAACATGCAAGGCTAAACACTTTTTCTTGGTTGCAAGGACACGGAAACCTTCGGATTTCAAGAACTGTGAGATTTATTTTACCTTTTCTTTTCAGTTTATGTGATGAATATGTTTGTTCTCCTATGCTTATTTTTCCTTTGATTGTTTATTTTAATTGCTAGAGCAGAGTCTAAGTTATTATTGTAGACAATCTATTGCTAAGTTTGATATCAAAACCGGAGTTGTGGTATATGAACTTGTGAAGCAGCTGAGTTTAATAATTATGGCGGATCTACGTTATTAATCTTAAGGAGAACATTCAATCAAATCAAACATAGACTGCGGACAGTTATGTTTTCTTGATTAATCAACTTATCTAGTTCTTAAGGCTACCATTGAATTAAATTACTAGTACGGACACTGTGGTTGTTTGATGGTTAAGGTTAGTTATATGGCGGATCCGTTAACTAACCAATGTTAAGAAGAGATAAATATTCAGAATATAAATTGATGTTTCGTTTCCATGACCTGTTCTGATTTCTGTAGGTGGATGTGTGCTTGCAACCAAGGTTTGTTCTCTTGATAATTTTCTGATTTTATTAAATTTTGTTAGTTTTCTGTTTTCTTTTGCTTTAGCCTAGATAACGTCCACCCCCCCCCCCCCCAAAATTGCATATCATCTAGCATAAAAATCTGACTTGAATCTTCCTCGTGGGATCAACCCCTTGCTTGCTCTATACTATCTTGTGTGTTGTGTTTGAAGCTAGGGTAATTAATTTGTGTGACCTCGACATCGCAACACTAACCAAGCAGAACAACTCTTCCTCAGTAATTTTCTAGCCACCAAGACTGAGATTACACAACTTGGAATTACTTTTCTTTCCCCTGTAAACACTATTCTTTTATCACCTATTCCTTGGATTGTCACCGTCTTGGTGAAACAATCCACTTGTGCCTTATGTTTACTTAGCCAATCCATGCCCAGAATTACATCAAAATTATATAGCTCTAACAACATAAGATCTACCCGCAATTCTAACCCTCCAATATATAGTTTTACCCCTCTATAAATATCATCAATATGTATATTCTCCCCTAGAGATGTACTAACTGTCACTCCTACACCCAAGTTACTAGATAACACATGCAAGTTATTCACAATTCTATAAGATACAAAGGAATGACTAGCTCCAGGGTCAATTAAAGCATAAACTTGCATCGTATCTAACTGTAAGGTACCTGCCACCACATCAGGTACAGCTCCCACATCCTCGTAGGTCATGTGGTATACCCGACCCTGAGTCCTCCCCTCCTGATTTCTGGGCCTCCCACGAGTAGCACTTGTCCTGACTGGGTAGGCCTGATAGGACAATTGACTGTCACCGATTGCTGATGGCTCTGAACCTCAATCCTCTGACCATGGGCTCCCTCGGTAGTTCTACGAGGACAATCCTTCTTCCTATGACTCGTGTCCCCATAATAGTAACAGTCTCTTCCTACATGTGGGCACTCTTTCCATCGATGCCCCTCACCTCTATAAATATAGCATCTCCCCCGCATCGCAGAGCAATCTCCAGGGTGTCGCTGCTCACACCTTTGACAAAATGGATATACTGGTCCCTTTTGCTCTGTAGACCCTCTAGCAGTTTTGACTCCCTGTCTAGACTGTCCTCCCCAAGCTCCTCTTCCACTGACCCGTCTAGATCCTCCTAAGCTCCCTCCTGGGATGAAACTCCCGCCCCTTTTCTGGAACTGACTTGATGATTGCCCGCTCTTCTCTTTCTTTGGGAGAGGAGGTCTCCCAGTTAAAAACTCAAAATCTCTCCTCTAAGATAGTCAAAATCGCTCATCAAAAACACTTGGACTGTTACTGTCCAACTGTTACTGTCCAACTGTTACTGTCTCGTTTTTGAACTGTTACTGTCTGACCTCTCCTCAGATTTTTAACTATATCTGGAGTTATAGAACTCCGATTCAAGTGAAATTAGTGTCGTTGGAAAGCTAAGACATGAGGCTACAAGTTCTATGTTTAAGGAGAACCCAGTTCTGCCTCTAACATACTCAAAATCGCTCATCAACAAACACTTGGACTGTCATTGTCCAACTCTTACTGTCTCGTTTTTGAACTGTTACTGTCTGACATCTCCTCAGATTTTTAACTATATCTGGAGTTATAGAACTCCGATTCAAGCAAAATTAGTGTCGTTAGAAAGCTAAGACATGAGGCTACAAGTTCTATGATTTAAGGAGAACCCAGTTCTGCCTCTAAGATAGTCAAAATCGCTCATCAACAAACACTTGGACTGTTACTGTCCAACTGTTACTGTCTCGTTTTTGAACTGTTACTGTCTGACCTCTCCTCAGATTTTTAACTATATCTGGAGTTATAGAACTCCGATTCAAGTGAAATTAGTGTCGTTGGAAAGCTAAGACATGAGTCTACAAGTTCTATGTTTAAGGAGAACCCAGTTCTGCCTCTAAGATAGTCAAAATCGCTCATCAACAAACACTTGGACTGTCATTGTCCAACTCTTACTGTCTCGTTTTTGAATTGTTACTATCTGACCTCTCCTTAGATTTTTAACTATATGTGGAGTTATAGAACTCCGATTCAAGCAAAATTAGTGTCGTTAGAAAGCTAAGACATGAGGCTACAAGTTCTATGATTTAAGGAGAACCCAGTTCTGCCTCTAACATACTCAAAATCGCTCATCAACAAACACTTGGGCTGTCACTGTCCAACTGTTACTGTCTCGTTTTTGAACTGTTACTGTCTGACCTCTCCTCAGATTTTTAACTATATCTGGAGTTATAGAACTCTGATTCAATGGAAATTAGTGTCATTGGAAAGCTAAGACATGAGGCTACAAGTTCTATGATTTAAGGAGAACCTAGTTCTGCCTCTAAGATAGTCAAAATCGCTCATCAACAAACACTTGGACTGTTACTGTCTCGTTTTTTAACTGTTACTGTCTGACCTCTCCTTAGATTTTTAACTATATCTGGAGTTATAGAACTCAAATCTATAATTTAACATCCAGGCATCGATTCATAATCGACTTTAAAACAACTCATAAGACCATGTTTAGAATATCTTACCCGATACAAATCAAGGTCTCGATCCCACCTTTTCTTTCTAATGACAACCGACCCTCCCCCTGTTCTCTTCATTGTTCAATTTTTCTTGTTAATCCCTTGCCCACCAGTCTTTATTTTTACCTATAACCCTCAATCTTAGATGGGTTCTTGAAATTTGGTGTTTCTCTCTTGATCTATAAAAATAGATACCAAAACTCCCTCTCTTCTTTCTTTACGATAGTTGCAGATTTGTTTTTGGTAAGAAGAGTAGTATTTATGCTCTATAATTATTCTTATTTGCATTTAGGCCCCATTTTCTTTAAGTGTATTCGTTTTGCCCCTACTTCTTTTTAGTTTAGTTTATTTTCTTTAATTTAATCCAGCCTTGATTATCTCGGGATTTACACGACCCAATCATCCTGGGTCTCAATCCTACAAACATCATCATCATCACAACCATAATATTTATAACATACATTGGATAACAAATATCATTATAGAGGAATAAATGAGATAAATATGTATACATGGACACAATCATATGAAATTCAGAGTTAAGATTATCTATTCAAGTTTAAACATTGATTATACAAATTAAGTTATATACAAGTTGTAATATTACAAAATACAAGGATATACTCCCTAGAACCTAGAATTACAAAAAGTGACATAAGCTAGGATCTACTCCTGTCATGCATGCGATGGTCCTGAAAACAAAATACATATTATTAAAACATGAATATCACAATAAATATAACAACACAAATATCCAACAATTTAAAAAGGCAAACATGCATTCATATTTTATTCACTTCTCCCTTCTGGTTTTCATTGAAAACTCTTTCTCATGCAACTACTAAAAACCGTTTCCTCTTCCATTATCAACCTCCATTCAAGATTTCATAAGATCAACCATGATTATTTCCGCTTAACACATTACCGATACCAATTTCACTGGTATCATCATCACCCCGTAGGAGTCAATGCAAGGTAACCCCCTTCCCCGGGATCCTAACATACACGATCCTAACATACACTAAATGTATGCTAGCCAAATACATGGCGATCCCCTTCCCCGGGATCCTAACATACACTAAATGTATGCTAGCCAAATACATGGCGATCCCCTTCCCCGGGATCCTAATATACACTAAATGTATGCTAGTCAATACATGGCGATCCCCTTACCCGGGATCCTACCATACACTAAATGTATGCTAGTCCACACCCCATATCACACTTCTCATATTTCCGTTGTCAGCGATAATTTCATCACTTGGCAATTCACACAACAACCTTTCACCTTGAATACACATACATTCAGAATACTATCCAAAATATCGACATCATTACGCAAACTTTCCTCCTTTCACATAATATCCAACATTCGGTAATTCACATTTCACATCAATAACATATTAAATCATGGAATTTAACTAGAAAGTATAGGTACGGATCACCTACCTGCAGTAGAAGCTCTACTTGTGCTCCCCTGCTGCTGTTGCACCACTTTGGTGGTCCCTCTTGCAACCACAGGCTTATCTCGTAAATTTTCCTCATTCAAGGATACATTTTATAATAACCATATCAACAACCAATAGGTCTTTCTTTCAATCATTCCTTTATTTATATTTGGACTGTTACTTTTTAAATCTCGAACTGTTATTGTTTTGAACCGTTACTCTTTTAAACCGATACTCTTTTGAACTGTTACTCTTTCGAGCCGTTATTGTTTTGAACTGTTACTGTTTTGAACTATTACTCTTTTGAACCAATTACTGTCTGCAGAGGTCACATTTCAACCTCCTCTCATATTTTTAACTCTATCTAGAGTTGTAGGACTCTGTTTCAAGCGAGGTTGGTCACATTGAAAGCTAAGACATGGGGCTACAAGTCTCCTGAAGGAGGAGAACCAAGTTCTGCTCCCAAGACAGTCAAATTTGCTCATCAACAAATCAGACTTACTGCCCTATAGCATTTGTCATGACCCAGTCTCGGTTGGTAACCCATAACTGGAGTTCTATAGCTCCAAATTAAGCAAGACAAATTTCCTTAGTTAGTCAACATCTAAAACTATAATTTATATGAAGGAACCTGATCCTAATTCCCTCATCCTCTTACCTGAAATCTCACCGAAAGTTAGGAGATGAGGCTGTCCAGATTCGTCACCCCTTCTATTCACACATAACATTCACAAATTACATTTTCTAGGTACATTATCATGGTTTCATGCCCCCAATCATATACAACACATGAATTAACTTAATTTTAACATTTATTACTTTTTCCCCAATTCAAGTCTAAGAACCCTAATCTATAAGTCAACATCAAAGCATCAATTCATAATCGAATTTGAAATGAATTATAAGATCATGTTTAGAACACCTTACCCGGTAAGAATAAAGGTTTCGATCTTTAACCAGTTGAAGATTTTTTACTCTCTTCTTCTTCTTTTTCTAATGACAACCGACCCTCTTTCTTCTCTTCTTGTTCAAATTTTCTTTTTAATCCCTTGCCCACAAGTATTTATTCCATCTATAAACCCTTAATCTTGGATGGGTTCTTGAAATTTTGGTGTTTCTCTCTTGATTTTGCAAGAATGGATACAAAAACTCTCTTTTCTTTCCTTTTGGTTGCTACAGATTTTTGGTGAGGAGAGTATTTATACTCTATAATTTCTCTTATTTGTACTTATGCCTCATTTCCTTTAAGTGTATTATTTTTGCCCCCACATCTTTTTCATCTTATAATCAAGTTATACCTCTTTTCATTTCTTATAACTCCACCCCAGAACTTTCTGTTTAGTTTATTTTGTTCAATTAAATCCAACCCTCAACATTACCGGGTTAATTTATAATGTCTCGAATTATTTCGCCCGGAAATTTATATCTAGAAATTTCTGAATTCCTGTTTTTATTTAACCATATGCATGAATTTCTTCACTTTTATTTCCCATGTAGTTAGTTTGCAATTTAAGCAACCTTTATTTTTCCCAGGGTTTACACTCTACCATGACTTCTTCTTTCCATTTTATTCAATTTTCTTTGTTAGATGTTCTTGAAATTGGCCTCATTTCATTTCTGTTTCCTTGTCCTTTTAGTTAATTTCAGTTTCCTTCACAGCTAGATTAGGTCTTAGGTTAATTTGCTTAGGGTCCTCTTCTTCATTTTTGGTTTTGGGTCTTAATAACAAGAGGAAGGGAGTTTCATGACCCATACCTTTCGAATCTAAGTAAGTTTAGGGAAGGTTTGACAATATTCTTTCTCTTCTCCTGCTGGTTCTCCTCCTTCTTCTTCCTCTCACGTTTTCTAGCCCCTTTTCCCTTCCCTCTAGGCAGTTGTTCAATCTTCTCTTAAGATCTCAACTCTCCCTCACACGTTCACAAGGCACTCTCTACTGGTTTGGTTGAGGTTTTCTTTAGGAAGGAGGAAGAGAAGAGCAACATGCAGTTGTTGCAGACAACTTTGGGAAGAGGAAGGGTCATCTTCACTCTCCTCCTTGTATTTAAACTCCCCATTAAATGAGGTGGGGTGTTTGGAGTTGGTTTAGATGTGTTCTTATCCTTGTTTTGGTCTCTCCAAAATCGGTTTAACCCCTCCCTCCCAGCTCCTTAAGACAATCCAATTTGTTTCCCTAACTTTTAATAAAACTGCGTCGCTGCCTATTTAGAAATCGACAGCGAAAACTGTGTTGCTGCCGATTAAAAAATCGGCAGTGACGGTGGAGTTGTTTTTTTTAGGTGTTTACATAGTGAACAATCAGATTCAGATTCAGTTGTAAAATGCGCAACTGTCCAGTTTTACGGCAATAATCATAATTCTCACTCTGACCGTTGGATCGAGATGAAATTTGACGTAGTGTCTCCTGACATGTTTTCCTACCTTGGGTTAAACTTTTAAGTCAATCGGAGTTCGGGAAGGCATCGAAATTTGGACATCGTTTGGTTTAGGTTCCAAATTCGGGTTTTAAAGGGGCTGATTCGCATCAGTTTCGCGTCCATATATCAAATCCATTCGAAATTAAATCAAACTTGATATTCTGGTTGTTTAGGGTGAATTTGCTCTAAATATCAAATTTCAGACCATTTGGAAGTCGTTTGGTTTAGGGTCTAGATTTGGGTCTAAACTTTTAAGGGATTCGTTATGTCGTCAATTAAAAATCCATGTAATTTTGGGTAAGTTTTCAGTCCTCAGTATCTTCTTACTTTCTTTACTATCATTAGCTTTTGTTTTAGTTTCTAACAAAAAAAAAATGCAAAGGGAGTATTACCATCATGATTTCATGTATTCTGATGAGGTATTATGGCAAAAGAAGAGGAGGATTCAAAAGAAGAGGTGGTATCAAAGGGAGAGAAATAAAGAGATTAGTGTTCTCAAAAAAGAAACCAAGAGTCTATCCCGTATTCTAGGGGAGATGCGCAACAACTTGATGTGTTAACGACATTAGTCGATGCCCAGCAAGCTTAAGAAAGAGAGGAGCAAAAATGTTGCAATGATGATAGACAAAAGAGAAGGGCTGCTACCTTCATCCAAAGTTGTTGGTGACAATTGTTGACAAGAAAAGGACTCCAAATGCTTCAAAAAGAGGCTAAAAATTTGTCCCTTATCCCTATTAATGATTCGAGGACGAATCATCTTGAAGAGAGAGGGAATGATATGATATGGGTAACGAAAAAACAATCAGATTCAGATTTTGACGTAAAATGCGCAACTGTCCAGTTTCACAGCAACAGTCATAATTCTCAATCCGACTATTGGATCAAGCTGAAATGTATGTGGAGTCTCCTAACATGTTGTCCTACCTTGGGTTAAAATTTCAGGTCAATCGGAGTTCGGGAAGGCATCACAATACTGGTCAACATAGGCTGTACAAATTTTGTTATTTACTTCCTTTTAACTTGTGGACTTCCTATCTGGCTATGATTCGTTTCCTACAAGGATGTGGTAGCTAGTTTTGGGAATTTCCTAGTCTTGCAAGGATATTTAATGGGAAACAACATAGTTTTCATATGTGGTATGGACTCCATATTAATGTGGAATCCTTATGGTGTATGGAAACAATTATTCTATCCTTATTATAGTAGAAATCTATCATTAAATAAGTTTTCAACTCAGCTAAGAATACTTTGCAAACAAGGAAACTAAAGAGGAGGCAACTTGAGATTTGATTCTCCTAGCTTATATGAGATTTCTAAAGGGCAACAAATCTGATACTATTATATTTAGGATATTAAATTTGGATTTATTATTGTTATTATTATTTTCTCCTTAGTTTAGGGTTTATTTATATTATTTGGGTTTAATTGTAAGTGGGCATCATATAAGTCCACATAAAGGGTTCATTAGGGTTTGTTTTAGTCTAGAGTCAATATAAATAAAGGTATAATTAGACATGTAAGGGTTACGCAATTTTCATATCAATAAACTTCTTTTGCCGCACTTGTTATGTCTTGGTGGGATAATCTCCCTTCCTTAGTTCTCTAAAAAACTGAAAAACGACTTATCGAAGAATAACTGACTTCATGGCGTCATCCTTATACTTCTCATTCGTGAATCAATATTCATTGGGTGGGGGTTTCCATTTCCAATAGTGTTAG
>Ga0307509_10007980_pt1 | contig 13645 bp, 6 predicted proteins | sample 10_EM_MG_FD_202245 | JGI IMG/M metagenome (GOLD analysis project Ga0307509, IMG submission 202245) | Populus trichocarpa ectomycorrhiza microbial communities from riparian zone in the Pacific Northwest, United States - 10_EM | ecosystem: Host-associated > Plants > Roots > Unclassified | place...
GGTGTCCGACGATACTGGGTGTCTACATGGTCGGGATTGACATTATCCCGGTCCAAAAGCATCTTTACTACCCCCTCGTGTCCACGCTCAGCCGCCAATGAGAGCGGTGTCCGACCATGCTTGGTGTCTACATGGTCGGGGTTGACATGCCGGTCTAAAAGCATCTTTAATACCCCCTCGTGTCCACGCTTTGCCGCCCATGAGAGCGGTGTCCGACCATGCTTGGTGTCTACATGGTCGGGGTTGACATGCCGGTCTAAAAGCATCTTTAATACCCCCTCGTGTCCACGCTTTGCCGCCCATGAGAGTGGTGTCCGACCATGCTTGGTGTCTACATGGTCGGGGTTGACATGCCGGTCTAAAAGCATCTTTAATACCCCTTCGTGTCCACGTTCGGCCGCCCATGAGAGCGGTGTCCGACCATGCTCGGTGTCAACGTGGTCGGGGTTGACATTATCCCGGCCCAAAAGCATCTTTACTACCCCCTCGTGTCCACGCTCAGCCGCCAATGAGAGCGGTGTCTGACCATCCTGGATGCCTACGTGGTCGGGGTTGACATTCTCTCGGTCCAAAAGTATTTTTACTACCTCCTCGTACCCATGTACGGCCGCCCATGAGAGGGGTGTTCGACCATCCTGGATGCCTACGTGGTTGGGATTGACATTCTCTCGGTCCAAAAGCATCTTTACTACCCCCTCGTGTCCATATTCGGCCGCAAATGAGAGCGGTGTCCGACCATACTCGGTGTCCACGTGGTCGGGGTTGACATTATCCCGATCCAAAAGCATCTTTACTACCCCTCCGTGTCCACGTTCGGCCGCCCATGAGAGCGGTGTCCGACCATATTTGGTGTCCGCATGGTCGGGATTGACATTATCCCGGTCCAAAAGCATCTTTACTACCCCCTCGTGCCCATATCCGGCCGCCCATGAGAGGGGTGTTCGACCATCCTGGATGCCTACGTGGTCGGGGTTGACATTCTCTCGGTCCAAAAGTATCTTTACTACCTCCTCGCACCCATGTACGGCCGCCCATGAGAGGGGTGTTCGACCATCCTGGATGCCTACGTGGTTGGGATTGACATTATCCCGGTCCAAAAGCATCTTTACTACCCCCTCGTGTTCATATTCGGCCGCAAATGAGAGTGGTGTCCGACCATACTCGGTGTCCACGTGGTCGGGGTTGACATTATCCCGGTCCAAAAGCATCTTTACTGCCCCTTCGTGTCCACGTTCGGCCGCCCATGAGAGCGGTGTCCGACCATACTCGGTGTCAACGTGGTCGGGATTGACATTCTCTTGGTCCAAAAGCATCTTTACTACCCCCTCGTGTCCACGCTCAGCGGCCAATGAGAGCGGTGTCCGACCATACTCGGTGTCCGCATGGTCGGGATTGACATTATCCCGGCCCAAAAGCATCTTTACTACCCCCTCGTGTCCATATTCGGCCGCCCATGAGAGCGGTGTCTGGCCATGGATGGTGTCTACATGGTCGGGATTAACATTCCCTTGGTCCAAAAGCATCTTTACTGCCCCCTCATGTCCATGTCCGGCCGCCCATGAGAGCGGTGTCCGACCATACTGTGTGTCTGCCCGGTTGGGATCGACATTCTCTCGTTCCAATAGAATTTTTACCACCCCCCCATGTCCGTGCTTGGCCGCCAACAAGAGTGGTGTCCAGCCGGTACCCGCCAGGTCGGGATTGATATCCTGTCGGGTTAAAAGCATCCTTACTACCTCCTCATTCCCACACTCAGCGGCCCACAAGAGTGGTGTCCGGCCATATATAGTCACCGCCAGGTCGCGGCCGGTATACCCTGGCCGGTCGTGCCAGCGCTTGGTGAGCGGCCTCCATAACGGCTTATTCATACGTTTGGTCACCCCACTCTTGACTCTATCTTTTGCATTAACGTCCCATTCCTTTACTCTCAATACAACAGCCAATATCCGCGTGATCCCGAGAAATGCTGCTCCGTGGAGTCCTGTGAATCCTCTAGGTCCCTTTTCTAGGGAGAAATAAAGGCGGGGGGCACTGGTAGTCTGGTAATCCAATAACATTAGTTGGGCAGATATATGTGCCTCAAATCCATCGAGAAGCTTCAGCGCAAGTCTTTTCACATTTTCTGGCATCTCCCTTCTTGTGTGCTGTGCCCAGTAACAAGACGCATATTTGAGCAGGGGCATTGTTGGGGGAGCGGAGAGAAGAGTTGGCGAAAGAGCTCGGACACATCGAAAATTGAGGTATGTCAGGCAAACCTCAGCAATTGCTGAGTGGGAACTATTGAATAGAGTCGGATCACCTAAGAGATGCTCCTGAAGGGTAAAGTGCACGAGTCGGACGGTAGACGAAGACGCTTCGACCACGACAAGACCGAGAGAGGATGCTAGGATTGTCCGTAATGTAGGAACGTTGTCAAGATCCAGATCCACAGATCCTATCTCAACTCCCAGGGCATGTCGGAGCTCCTCGGCCCGTAATGGTCGTTCGGAATGCAACACCCACATCAGGGCTTTGAGTCCGAGTATTGATTTATTTCCCTTCTGCGCCTTCAGTCGCGTTAGAGTCCCCGTGTACGCATCGCCAAGTCCATTGCCTTGCGCCATCTCTTCAAGTTTCTTTCTTCTCTGACGAATTGTCACCTCTCCAAGAATAGCGTCGATGTGGAGCGAAACAAGGAGGAATCTGCGTGCAACTATTGGTAAGTATTTATCATTTGATAGAGTTGGGGTGCCAAACACTCTCACGCACATATCAGATATCTTTTCTAAGATGACTCTCGTGATATCCGCCCGCAAATCATCGTTCATCGCATCCGGTTCGGCGTCCATGTCTAACCTCATCTCTAGATAACTCCTAACATCATCCGCATTTGGGTTAATCGGTATCACTACTGCCTTGGTGAAATATTTATCAATATCCCGCTTAACATGGGGCCTTCCGGTGAGGAGTATTCGCGTCCTTGGTAACTCCTGGAGAATATCTCTCAGTGATCCAAGGAGCCCTGGCAGATACTTTGGTAAGCATTCGTCCGCGGCGTCGATACAGATGAAGACCCGAGGTAGCGAAGCAATAGTGACCTTCAACATTCCCACCAGATCCGGAAGTCGTAGTCCTCGGCCACCAAACTCCTTTTTCCCTTTTTGAAACGCGTCACGTAGATGCTCCGGGATATCACCTCTCCCTACCAGCTGCTTCAGAATGGCACCTAGCATGTTGGTGATGGTCTGCTCTTGCTGAGTAACGAAGTCGCAGTAAAAGCCCGCGACGGCAATATCGTCCTTCGCTGCCTGATCGCACAGGCTATCGATTACTAGGGAACTAAGTATTCCAGGCGGTTAGAAATATCCGCTACTTTCAAGGAATCCAGTCACTTACCTCAGATACGTCTTCCCCACTCCCGGGTTCCCGGAACAAAACAACACAGCCTTATCCGCTCCACCCGAACCACTTCTCCACTCTCGAAACTCTTTTGTTTCCAAAACCCAATCTCCGATACCGTCGAATCGTTCGGTACGCACGCCCTGATGTCTATTACTCGGCTCCAGTGGAGAGAGCCATCGCATGATCTCGACATCCTCGCTATAGAAGTTGTTGTTGAAGCTACCTGTTATGTTTCCGGAGTTGAGGTTTCCGTCGCCCATGCTGACCGACAACATATGTGTATTTTGTGCCATGATATTCTCTCCAGAATTTTAGCCGAACGCGGAAGCTGTAGAGAGACTTATAGTGGAATCGAGGAAGTCTATAACTTTCAGTGAGTGAGGCTGAAGAAAAGCGGGGGGGTGAGGCTTTGTGTGACAACTCCTCTCCAATGACCTCCATGCCAAGAGAATATACAGGGTGTGGAGGCTTGGAGAAATTCCGGTTAAGAACTCTCACTTCTGCATTCTGGATAACTTTACAATTCGATAATCCACTCTAGCATAGTGCACTGCAATCTACGATCTACTCCCCTACTGGGCTAAGTACTCATCTTCATTAATACCTGGGAGCTCTCTTTGTCTTTCAACCCTACTCGACCCCTGGCCGTTAATTGCAGCAGCTTAATTATAATAGAAAGCCATAAGAGTGGACATTATCCGTGGCGGATATTTCACGGATGCAGTACCGAGACGCGCTCGTACCTCCGAGTTATATGAACCCTCTGAACACTGACCCCAGCGATTGTGCGACCAAGCTAGTTTACTCCTAGAAACAGAGTCATCCGCCCGGGAGCCCACTCATACAAGAACATCAAGCACCTCACCGGCCCTTCTAGGATAGCTGTTTGGCTAACAAATAGGGCTGTCTTGTGAATCCCATATCTAAAGGCAGTGCGCGGCCGCCAGTTCTTTTGCCCTAAATTCCGTCTTCCGGATCAAGCTCCATTGGTATGTCGGGAGAATGTGCTTGGCAATTTACTCGGTACACTTCCCTACATTCCTTAGCCTTACAAACCTAGCTCCTTGTAAATGTCTCAAGAGCTTTGCGGTGTGTCTTGGTTTCCGAGGCACGGCTCTTTTATGCCAGAATAGGTGTTAGAAGTCAATACCTTTCATCACTACACACAATTAATATAAAGCGTTTGATATTTCAGCTTCAAGGTGAGCTTACGGTGGTGTCTCGTTGATTTATGATGCAGTCACTAGGAGATCATAATAAGCTCCGGTGGTATCTAAAGACAAAATCCATGAATAAAGCATCTCAATAACAGCGGTCGCTAAATGATTGCCATGGCATGAGCGAACCCCAAGACTCCTAGCCGTCATTTACGATCCCTAAAAACCCTCAAGCGAAGTAGCCCACCTCTTCCGGAGAAAATTCAATACAAAAGAAAGTTGGTGGGTGCTACAATGCACTCCCCTATTCGAGATCAAAAGTGATTTACGAAGGACCTATCCCTACAGCTATATTTCCGTCCTTATCCAAATCCACCAGGTCTTTCTTTGTGTAGTGTCTTCCATCTACACATTTAGTTATGCACAAAGGCACAGGACCTTACCGGAGGATTTTCCTTTCCCTCTGGGATCTCTAGTTGAACTGAATATTTCTCTCATACCCGTTGATTGGATATCTAGTAACACAATTTCACAATTACGATTAGGGTAATCAGTATTTCTATTTAACACTCCCGGCCACTGCTTTCGGCTTAGCATATCATTTGTAAAGAATCATTATCCCCTGTTCTTGTGCTAAGTGGGCGATTGCCATCGGTCTAGTTACCAAAGAATCCCAGACGCCACTGATGAAGCACTTGGAGTAACAACTAGCCTGTCAAACCGGAATGTACCGGATGAGATCCACCAAAGCACCAGCCAAAACTATCCCTTGAGGAGTGCTAGAAGCCCCAGTATTCCGCGACAAAGCGAGCTCGCTATAGCGTGAATGCCCATGCGAAACCCCCGCCCTATAGGAGTTCTACGGGTGTTCTCTCATCACCACGTTCTCGCCTCACCGTAGAGTACTCGAGGTTGCCCTTCGTTACAAATCCAGGATCATTGAAGATCACTCGGATGTAAACCTGGGTTTTGTTGGAAATGGAAGTTTAATCGCCGCACTTGATGCAGGATGTGCCCGCACTCTGGGCCGCTGAGGTATACATACTAGTTAAAGGATGCGCAAGTTCTCAAAGTGTTTTCAGCCCCCTTTGTTTTTCTTTCCTTCTGACCTCTCATCGCTCCACACCTTCCTTCCTTTACACAACTTTCCTCAAGCCCCTCCTTTCATCAAGTTATCACAATCAATCATGATCTTCATTTCCACTTAACCAGTTTCAGTCCACTGCGTAAAATCCTCACCGTAAATCATTACCTCCGCAGCCCAGATTTTCAACAGATTTGGTGTTGAAATTGGGCTTTCGGATATGTTTTTTCTACGTCTTAGAGTACGACAAAGCCGGTAATTCTCTCTTAGAGTCGGTTTCCCATGCTCCGAGTTTGACTTACCCTATTTGACTTCCCTCATGTCACTGCGCAACCGATTGGCCATCTATGTGCGTTTGTTCTCATCTTTCTTCTCTTGTCTTTGATATTGTTTCCTATAACTTCTTCTCTGCTCCCAATATATGTTGCTGTTTCACTGTATAAATAGTGGGCCTTACAGGCCCTCTGAGATAGAATGAAGCTCTCAAGCATCGCTCACTCCCGCATGTCTCCGGTGGATATCTTGTCCATTGCACATTTTTTCAACATTTGGGGTTAGGTTGGGTATACTGGTCGTTCTAATAAGCCTTTCCGGGGGGGTCGGGGGATAGTGCCAACATTGGACTACCTATATCATAGCATTCAGAATAAACAGTTAACCCGGAGCAGGGGAGGAAGGATTGCTTCATCCCCGTCTTGATCGGCTGCTCGCCAACATGGGGGGAAAACGGGGAAGCAGGGGGAGTGGAGCCCCGATGCTACGGCCACGGTAACTCGAGTCAACAACAGCATAGGAAAGGTTCTTAAATTATAGTGTGAGAAAAATAGGATAACCACGGCGCCCTACGAGCACGGTTGACACCGGCCATGGAATGCGGCATCGGTGCAACACTATTGAGGGACTTCCACCCTACCACGCCTGAAGCAACTATCTACAACAGAGCATAGCAAATTTCATTGGAACCGCACATTGCTGGTAAACCCCTCCGGGCCTGCTACTACCGTATTCATTTAGCGAGGGGGAAAAACAAGCAGAGTGTGTCGGGAGCAAGAATGGAAGCTGTCCGGCCATCTGCGGTGGCCCCTCACCGCTGTATCAACTGCTCATCTTCATGCAACAAGCCAACCATTCCTTGGGTAGAGGGAGGCAACAAAAGAGGCGAAACTGTTGGCATCACATAACTCCTAAGCCATCCACATTAGGACGCGCCACAATCGCCATGGTGAAATAACTTTGAATATCTTCCGTAAAAAGGGCCCTCCGGTGAGGAATACTCGCGTCCCAGGTGACTCGCGAAGAATATTCCCTAATGACGCAAGATAATCTGGCAGATGGTTCGGTAAGCATTCGTCTAAGGCATTAATACAAATCAAAACTTGAGGTGCCGAAGCTATAGTGTTCCTCAGTATTCCCATCAGATCCAGAATTCGTAGCTCTTTGACACCAAGCTTCCTTTTCCCTTCTTGAAACGCCTCGCGTAAATATTCCGGGGTACCTCCTCTGCCTAGCAACTGCTTCAGAATGGCTCGCACGATGCTGGCGACTGTCTGTTCTTGCTGGGTAAGGAAGTCGAAGTACGGGCCCAGGGACGCGATACCCCCCTGCCCGATCGCACTAGCTTTCAATAGGTAGGGAACTAGCATTCTAGGCCGTCAGTAATACTCGTTTCTTTCAAAGGACCCCACCACTTACCCCGGCACGCCCTGCCCACTCTCGGATACCCGGAGCAGAACAATCCAGATCTACCCGCTCCACCCCCTCCGCACCTCCACCCCCTCCACCCCCCTGCTTCCAAAACCCAATCCCCGATACCATCGAATTGCTCTATGCGCGCGCCTTGATATCTGCCATTTGGCTCCCGTGGAGAGAGCATCGCACAACTTGTACGACTTATAGAAGCTGTGGTTGAAACTACCTGTTATGTTACCGGAGTAGACATTTCCGTCGCCAATGCTGACCGATAGCATATGTGCATCTTGTGCCATGATATTTCCTCCAGAATTTTAGCCCAATGTAGAGATAGTGGAGCAACCATAATGGAGTCGAGGGAGTTTAGTTGATAAACTTTTAGCGAGCAGGGCTAAAGAAAATGCGGGGCGATGAGGCTCGTTGTGTAACAACAGCCATCCAATTTTGCCAAGCGAAGAAGAATGTGTATTGTCTAACCACTATTGAGAAAAGAGAAGGAAAGAACCAAAAACTCATAAAGGAAAGAACCAAAAACTCATAAAGGAAAGAGAGACGTTATAAAAAACCGGAGCCCATTGTCCAATCCTTGTCGTCCACTAGCGGAGGCATTGCGGAGGTTGCTGCTACCCTTGTCGCTCGAGATCGTTGGCCCGATATCTCCCTGGGTGACAAAGCGGGCGCCTGCAGTTCATGAGAGGGGTGGTGGGTGGGTAACAAAGAATGCGAGCTGTAGCGAGCTTGAAGATCTGGTGTTCGAGGAATTCCGGGGGTTCCGGGGATGCTATGGTATAGGTGTTCCACGAACCTATCTTGGTGGAGCTATGACCCCGTGCTGGCCATGAACCCGGCTATACATTTTTCCGACCAGCCTCCGAGCCCCTGCTCGTATTTCGGGGGAGGTTCCAACGCGCTTTGCCCAATTGGCAATGGGTTCTCCCAACCCGGCATTCAAGGAGATCTATGCCAAGGAAATACCAAGGCATTCGAGGCTTTGAGAAATTCAAGCTAAGTTACTAGACTCTGCATCATTAATAATTGTAAAATGCGATACTCTACTCGCAGATACTGCACCATAGCCCATGATATATTACCATATTAGCATAAGCACTCATAACGATCATTAATAGCCGCCTGGGGTAGCATTAGCTTTTAACCCGTACTTGGCCCTTAGCTATCAGTCCGTGTCGCTAACTCTTGCCACAGTTGCGGCTGGAACTACCGGCGCTTGCTTGCAACCAGGGGCACTCTAAAGAGTGCCCGGCAACTCAGGTTAATTTTGCGGCTCGACTCAACTCTGCAATGAGCTTGACGGGACTTTGCGGCTCAACGTGACATTTGGAATCTACTGCACATAGCGTTCTCCTCTACCGCAAAAACTCGTGTTATCCTCTATCTCCGCTAGGCGGCTAATCTCGGTTCTCAGAGATAAAAACCCTTAGGAAGAACAGGGTTTTCCTCATACGGTCAAGTCTAAGCGTCCGGACTATGTTATTCGCAATTCTGTTAACGTGTCAAACTAAACCTATCGTATGCCGAAAGGGAGGGATTGATGGAGATTAGAGGTGAGGCGGATAATGGATCACACGAGTTTTTGCGGTATATCGGTTTTCCCAACCTTACTTGTCGCCTAATATGATACCTGCAATTATCGGCTTAGATACTTCCCATCTCTAGACATGAACAGCACGTCTTTCTCCTGCATGAGCCTTCATCTCATCAAAGTTCCATTAAGCCACAACGCTATCTCCAGCACTCGGGATCATGATACCAGAAACAGCCTTGGCGGAAGTACGTGTACGGTATCGTATTCGGGTGTATATCATCTTCAGCGCAACAACATCCCCCACCCCCCAGACGTGCTGCTCGCCAGATTTTCAAACAGTCTGGAAATACATTCGCAGATTTTCAGCCAAACTACCGTACTGTGCTCTGCTTGGTGGCAACGCTGGGTGTTTCCCTTTACTTGACACCCCTCGATACAAACCCTCTGCGGTCTGTGCTCGAGGGAGTGTAATGAAGCCTAAGGGAAAGCACAAAAGATGAGCGAACGAAAGTGCAATCACAATAGACTCTAAGCGGAGGGGTCAAGGATGGAGTAATGGTGGACCAGACGGCTGCTCACTCTCTAGCTAAGGGCAGGCCAGGGGATATATCTCTCAGTCTAACTAACAAAACACTCCCGAGACTCAATGCACTCTAAAGAACACACGCAGCTAACAAAACCTGATCCCTAATGATCACAAACAATCCAGACCCATCCTGATATCTCATGATCCTCCCTGATCCTAAGGCTTATGCCTTCCGTGTGCCAAAACCCGTATGACTAGTGACAAAAGGTATGAAAGAAACAATCAAACCGGATATCCGATACCTCATACCCTATGGCTAGAAACATCAACAGACCCACGAGAGAAATATCCTATGCCTAGCGGTATAGGATTTATGAACGGCAACCCACAGGAGAATACCTAACCGGCGGAAGTCAAAAAAAACTGCATGCCCTATAACAGCATCTCTCCTGGTCGCATATCCGCATATCATACATGCATATCCGCCCAACCGCCCAACCAGATGCCCTATAGCAAATCCAACAGACTTATGTCTAGTAACTGACACTAACTGTATCTTAGGCTATTTCATCACTAAGTCTTAATATAAATTCTTTGTTTATCTACGGCTCTCCACTCAACTCAGTAAATCCGTCTCTCCGAACATTACCTCCCGCGACCCGATTTTCAATATTAGTCATCCCATGCTCCTCAATGGTCATATAGAAAGCTAGACATAGAATCTATATCACATCAACACACAGCACGAAAACGGGGAGAAAAGATTGCAGTTAGATCTACTGTTATCTGCCAGCCAATACCTCGGTGAGAATAAGTATCCGGAATCGTCGGCCAACAGCTGCACAAGCGGTAGAAGACCGGCACCGGAATAAAACTAAAAACATTCTTACTGGGTCTATCTTGAACCGCTGCTACCAGGAACCTGTTGTGTGTGGTATTTCAGGTGAGATATTTGTTGATGTCTGGTCGTACAAGAGGGAATACAATTTTATTGTTAATCACCGGCACTGCTTTCGCCCCCATCACCATACCTTGCCCCCCTGTGTTGCGACATATCCCCTGCTGGAATACGCTAAGAGAATACCGGAAGTTTCACCGCGGAGTTTGGTACTCGGTGAGAGGAGCGAGATGCGGGGTAGCAATGGTGAAGAAAAGTGGGGTAGATGCGGTGAGGAGAAGCCGGGAAATGGGGGTAAGAAGATGATTTGATAAGTACTGGAAATAAAGTAATCATATAGGGGCACACTCTGGCACGAGTTGTTCTAGCTTTTTGTACTAAGGGTCTTGTCATGCACAATTGTAGAAGTCAAGTCAGAGAATAGTTTTTGCCTCCCATACATTTTTGATTTTGTCTCCCGTACTTCTCTCTATATACTATCCGCAGTTATCCCCAATTGATAATATATTTAAGGAGGAACACACGTCAAGCCAACTTCCACACACCCAATGATTAACCTAATCCCATGCGCAGAGAGCCCCTAGTCTAACCCAAAGACATGACCTAAGTAGTTATGATAGCCATATCCCCACATATCATACCCAGCAACCCAACAGAAAAAACCGCCTTGCTACCCCATCTAGCAGCTTCAGAACCGTTCTTTGGGCTGTTAGGGTGGTAGTTCGCAGCTCGCCCTTCCAGGCCTTTAATCTCACCCCAAGTAGAGAAGGAAAGCAAGAAGTGGAGGAAATAGAGCACTAACACTACCACCACTACGATAACCAAAAACTGGATGCCAGTATCTTACGGCAGGGTGTCAAATCAACAAGAACACTTGTACCTCGAAATCAAGTACCACCGCTGAAAATGGGTGAAAGTATTTCCTTGAATAGCCGTCAGACCCAAATGATACAGCCAATTTCCCACCTTCACAGTAGCACCCTTTCACACTGAGAGTAAGGGTAAGTGTATTTTATTTTTGCTTTTGAGGCTGCCCAAATTATCATTGTTGGTATTAAGCCGGGGTACCTGGCTTCGAGGTACAAGTGTTCGAGTTAATTTGACACCCCGGTACTGTACATTGAGGGTCACACCAGGAAGGTAAAACTGGGATAGTAACAGCACTCTCAAGCATAATCTACAACCACCGTTCCGGTAAGACCTGGGCACCACCATTAGGGGACCTCCGGCCTCTCATCCTAGAAACACCTACGCACAGCACCGGTACAATAGCAAAGTCTCAGGAACCCCTCCTCCCTCATTGTTACTACATTATGCATTTAAGCGGGGGGGGAAACAGAGAATGCTAGGATAAGTTATGAACGATGTCCGGCCATGCGCGCTGGCCTGCCCAGTACGATATCAATGCCTGCCGGTATACGACCAGTGAGTCGTTCCCGGGTCATGGGAGGGCGGCATTAGGAGTGAGGGGAAGGGACCCCAGAAGTATCACGGATAGTGTCGCGGTATCGTAGCCCATGTGGAGGGAGGTTGTGGGAACGATTAAGGCACCGGTGGCAGAGTGATTAGCTATTAACCGGATGGTAAACACCCCGGTAGTGGGCCGCTCTCCTTTTCAACTAGTATTATTATTACGCCAAATTACAATACTTTCGCCTCTTTTTATTATTATTGGTTTCTAGTGGAAATAGCTAGGATTATGGTTTTATTTCACTGTCAGGCTCCTTCAAAGAGGATATCTACTAGATGTAACAGAGCTAGTATTGTAGAATAGCAGTCGCGAAAAATAAAAACTGGTGGTAGCCTCTTGGCGGGGGTAGAAGATATTACTTGGAGGAGACAAACCGAGTGCTTGTGGGTGTATGGACGGGCTTCTTCAAAATTATCGTCGGCTTCTAGCCATTTACCGGCAAAGAGCGGTATAGTATACTGAGAAAATAGAGACAAATATTAACGCATAACGGGAATAAATAAGAAGAAACGCCATTTCGTGGACTAAGTCTAACCAAAACTCCAAGAAAAAAGCGAAGACAAAACTGAACAAACACCCAAGAAAATAGCCATGCGAAACAAGGAAAAACGTCTGTTATCAAAGCCTATTTCCACCTAAACCTACGGAGGCACCACCAACGCCAATCTCTAACCCAGCAATTCTTTATGGAATGGGGATGCATCTGGTAATAAAGGAGGAAGGATATAAGCGAGAAAATCTAGAAGACAAACGAAAGAGGGATAATCCAATACAAGTTAGCCGTGACCAGGAGGGTTAATCGGATGGGTTAGGATGGGGGCAAGTTTTCCATAAGTGATAGCGGAACTGTAAAGAGCACATGGAAGGTTGTCGTGGTAGGCGGGGCGGTTTGGTGGGAGACGGAGATGGAAACAGAGCCCGCCAATGGGAGAGTGGGTTGGCCGTTAATGTCTCCGGTGCTGATATAGAGGCCATCGCCTCCGAATTGCACCTCTGCAGCACACGCGCCCCCACGTCCAGAAGGCAGCGGCAGCGGGAGGGGTGCCTCGCTCCCCCGATTTATGGTGCCGGAATTGAAAATACCCCGGCCCGATACCATCCTCACAACTCTATGGTGTCTCAGGTGGGGGCCCACGGCACTAGCGTTTAGCTCCTGGTCCCTGGAGTGTCGGTGCCGATATCTCTTCGTCTAAAAAGTGGGGCTTAGCTCCCGTTACCCGGTGTTCCTGTGCCAACCTCTCTGCTTCCGAAAGTATCTTAATTACCCCCTTATGTCCGCGTAGAACGGCCGACGAGAGCGGCGTGTGGCATGTAACGTCCGCCCGGTTGAGGTCAACACCCTCTCTTTCCAACAGCATCTTCACTATTCCCTCATGCCCCTCCCGAGCGGCCCACGAGAGCGGCGTCCGGTCACATCCGAGGTCTGCATGGTCGGGATTGACATTATCCCGGTCCAAAAGCATCTTTACTACCCCCTCGTGTCCACCCTCGGCCGCCCAGGAGAGCGGTGTCCGACCATACTGGCTGTCTGCATGGTCGGGGTCAACATTATCCCGGTCCAAAAGCATCTTTACTACCCCCCCGTGTCCACGTCCAGCCGCCCATGAGAGCGGTGTCCGACCATACTGGCTGTCTGCATGGTCGGGATCAACATTATCCCGGTCTAAAAGCATCTTTACTACCCCCTCGTGTCCACCCTCGGCCGCCCAGGAGAGCGGTGTCCGACCATACTGGATGTCTGCATGGTTGGGATCAACATTATCCCGATCCAAAAGCATCTTTACCACCCCCTCGTGTCCGTCATCGGCCGCCCATGAGAGCGGTGTCCGACCATACTGGCTGTCTGCATGGTCGGGATCAACATTATCCCGGTCCAATAGCATCTTTACCACCCCC
>Ga0307509_10007981_pt1 | contig 13643 bp, 14 predicted proteins | sample 10_EM_MG_FD_202245 | JGI IMG/M metagenome (GOLD analysis project Ga0307509, IMG submission 202245) | Populus trichocarpa ectomycorrhiza microbial communities from riparian zone in the Pacific Northwest, United States - 10_EM | ecosystem: Host-associated > Plants > Roots > Unclassified | place...
AGCACCTAAGATAATATACCCCAGACACGTAAGGAAACAATACATAGAAACGTACAGGTAGAGAGACCCAAACCCTTCAGCAGGCTCCCCAAAACAAAAGAAACGACGGCTGTTCTAAGGCCCTTTTGGGGCCCGAGGGAGAGGACAGATGATCGCTGACACAGGAAAACCCATAGGTTGAGGGCCCACCAAAAAACCATGATGTACTGTCAGGCAGGTCATTACATCGTTCCCAAGCGTTGGACTAAGCCACGGAGGCAGTGCTATACCACGACTAGGCGTAACCGAGGAAGGGCCGAACGATCGGAGGGGGAGAAGGCCGAGGGAGCCACCAAGCAGAGGGGATGCCAGCCAGGAAGGTGAGCAGTAGGGTGCCAGCCGGTGAATAGCAGTAGGGTGCCAGCCAGAGGGGGGGGAGCAGTAGGGTGCTAGCCGGGGGAGGAGCTTTTAGCAGGAAGCTGCCAGCTTAAGTGGCAGTACAGTGCCAGCGGACGGAACCGGGAGGGGGGTAGAGGAAGGATCGCAAACGGGCTAGCCACAACCGACAAACGGGCCATAGCCAGGGCTTTTGGGACGACGACGAGACCACGACGAGACCGTGATGTTACTAACGGAAGCTTTCCCCCCCAGAGGTACAAGCCCAGCAAGCCGGGGCCTACTTTGACCCAGAGTCCGACACCGTAATGCCGACCGTGAGCGTAGCGAGAAGCTTTCCGACCGTGCAAAATCCTAAGCGAGGTGCGAAGGAAGTGCTGGGTAAGGGGGAGAACCGAACATCATGAGCGGGTGTCAACGACGAACGGGAACAAGAACCCCCAGGAGGGGAGGCATCCGTGGCCCAGGAGAGGAGGGTAGATGGCTTAATGTCAACCCCTAGGCAGTAGCCATGATGGGGGAAGAGAGGTGGGTGGGAGAAAGTGGCGATGATTTCCCGTGGTGTTGAGATTTCAATCGCCGGAGGTGGAGGAGAGATGGTTCGTGACGCCTGTCTCTTGGTCCTTTTTCTTTTTTTCTTTTTTCTTTTTTATTCTTTTTTTTTTTTAATCATGCGTTATTTGTTTCTAGGTACAAAAAGCCTTATGCAGCACTAGCCATCAAGAGAAAAAAACCGATAAATGCAAACCCACGGCCCGCTTCACCTCTTGATGGGAAAAATCAAACACCCCGAGTCCACAGGAAAAGTCTCCCCGCCGAGCACCTAAGATAATATACCCCAGACACGTAAGGAAACAATAAATAGAAACGTACAGGTAGAGAGACCCAAACCCTTCAGCAGGCTCCCCAAAACAAAAGAAACGACGGCTGTTCTAAGGCCCTTTTGGGGCCCGAGGGAGAGGATAGATGATCGCCGACACAGGAAAACTCATAGGTTGAGGGCCCACCAAAAAACCATGATGTACAGTCAGGCAGGTCATTACATCATTCCCAAGCGTTGGACAAAGCCACGGAGGCAGTGCTATACCACGACTAGGCGTAACCGAGGAAGGGCCGAACGATCGGAGGGGGAGAAGGGCGAGCGGAGCCACCGAGCAGAGGGGATGCCAGCCAGGAAGGTGAGCAGTAGGGTGCCAGCCGGTGAATAGCAGTTGGGTGCCAGCCAGTGGGTGGGGAGCAGTAGGGTGCTAGCCGGGGGAGGAGTTTTTAGCAGTAAGGTGCCAGCTTAAGGGGCAGTACGGTGCCAGCGGACGGAACCGGGAGGGGGGTAGAGGAAGGATCCCGAACGGGCTAGCCACAACCGACAAACGGGCCATAGCAAGGGCTTTTGGGACGACGACGAGCCGGGACGAGACCGTGATGTTACTAACCGTGGCTTTCCCCACCAGAGGTACAAGCCCAGCAAGTCGGGGCCTACTTTGACTGAGAGTCCGACACCGTAACGCCGACCGTGAGAGTAGCGAGAAGCTTTCCGACCGTGCAAAATCCTAAGCGAGGTGCGAAGGAAGTGCGGGGTAAGAAGGAGAACCAAACATCATGTGCGGGTGTCAACGATGAACGGAAACAAGAACCCCAAGGAGGGGAGGCATCCGTGCCTCAGGAGAGGAGGGAAGATGGCTTAAAGTGAACCCCTAGGCAGAAGCCATGATGGGGGAAGAGAGGTGGGTGGGGGAAAGTGACGATGATTTCCCGTGGAGTTGAGATTTCAATCGCCGGAGGTGGAGGAGAGATGGTTCGTGCGCCTATCTCTTGGTCGGAACCAAGCGCCTTATATAGGCATCTTCCCACAACCCTAACCCTGTTGACTCATCACCTCGTACTACATAAACCTCTATGACTCATAGTGAGTCATAGTGCGAAATCCATGGATGACTCATACGAGTCATCGCTCTACATTCTTTTAACAAATCTACACTCATAAACTAAATCATATGCTCGAGTGAGTCACATGCGTGAAACCCATGACTCATAATCCGAGTCATATGCGAAAGTCATTACATCATATGACGTCACAATCGTGAGCCATGAAACAATCAACCAATCATAATATAATGATGACTCGCAAGTGCTTAGTCATGTGAGAACTATGAGTCGAGTGACGTCATAGTGTGAAATCCAACATACCTTATGACTTATAAGTATGAGTCATATGAAATCTGCCTTGCTTAGTCACAATTTGTGACACTTGTCGGCATATTCTTGTTCCACTTGTAGCAGTATAAACCAGAATAGGAGGAACTCAAGGCACACAATCAGCACAAATCCAGAGAAAAAGTGTACATTGGCGCTTTTCAGAGCCAGATTCAGCACTCTTGGACCAAACAGTCGTTGCCTCTTGCAGATCATATGTCCTGCCAATCAAATATGCCCATAGGAGTGGTGTTTCTTCTACATTACAAATTCGATGTGTAGGAATTCCGCCTTGGTCGTCATTGCAGATGAAATAGAGGGAGAGTGGATTAGGTGGCTGACTGAAGGCGGATTGCAATAGGGGGGTAAGTATCCTGTTTCGTCGATTGAATCTTAACCACTCGAGAATGTGTTCCTTATAATTCGCTGGGAGGGACTGGGTGGTATTCATCACAAATTGTTATATAACCCGGTATCACAATAAAATCCCTAAAACCATCCCGTAGAAAAAACAAATGGTTCTCCCGGTGGCTCAGGATACTAGGTGCTAGCCCACAGGTCTTTCACCTTCCTCCGGAACCATCCATACCCCACTGGTTTTCCCTCGCCTCTCCTCTCTAAAATGGCATCAAATAAAATTTTCTCCATCTCAGGCTATTGGCAGATAAACACCACTGTGGCATCACAATAGGAGTTGTCTCCACCAACCTGCTCAATAATCCTTTCCGTACTTTCTGGCTTTGTCCAACGCACAATCGTGCTTTTTGTTATCTGAAAAAAGGCAGAAGCCTCATCTTCACTGCTGTATTCAGCATTGTATTGGGTACACGATAGTGCTTCATCTAACACAGCACCTCCATCTTTTTCCGTTGTGGATAGCTTCGCTCTACTCGCTAACAAGGTTCTGTCTGCATCTCAACCATTTAGTACTCTGTTGCATATGTTGTTGAACACACTTCTTACCCGTGGCTTGACGTTATGCGCCTTGAGTGCCCTTGGCTTAGGACCCCGCTGCCTTACCCTTCTTTCACCCTCATCATTCTTCTTTAGCTTTCCTTGGCTTCTTCGAATTGCTGTCCTTTTGGCTTAGGATACTTTGATGGTGGTTGGTCTTTTTTTTTTTTGAACCTGTTGGAATCAGGCTTTCGGATATGTACTGTCTACATATTAGAGTACGACAAAGTCGGTCATTAGACCTTGGTTCCAGCCTTTTACTTTCCAAGCTGGACTTGCTGCATTTGGTTTTTTCCTCTCATGTTACCGCCCAATCTGTCGACTGGTTATGTAATTTTGTTCTCATTTGTTTTTCTCCTGTCTTCCAAATTGGTTCCTTATTATCTTTCCTACTGCGGATATATGTTGCTGTTTCGCTGTATAAATAGTAGGCCTTCCTGGCCCTCTGAGATTAAATGAAGCATCTCTCGCATACACATGTTTCCGGTATACGGCTTGACAATTGAACCGTTTTTCAATAGAACCGTCGAGTTGTTTGGTGGGTGATTTCTCGTGTTTACTCGTACTTCTGTGATCCAGCCGAGGTTGTTTTTAGGTCCTCTGCCAAGATCCTAAACTGGATTGCTTTGCCAGCCACCTCCTTGGCAACGGTCTCTATCACAAGAGTGGTTACGGTATCCGGAAGGGTTTCACGCCAAGAGGATGGTATTGAAAAGGTTCACCCGATGATGTAAGCAATCCGGCCAGGATTGCCTACCGTAAAAACTCAAATAGAAGACACATGTGCTAGGACGTTGGAATTTCCCTTCTGAGCTACGCCAGGGGAAAACACCGCAAACTCAGCCCCCAGTTGAGACAAAATAAAAGGAATATACGACGCTCCTTACTAGGAGAGGTAACTCCAACGTCCTAGCACATGTTTCTTCTATTCGAGTTTTTACGGTACTATTTGGGGTTGGTTCCTGAGCGGTGATGAAACATTTTTCACGGGGGACGGCGGGGGTATAGTCCGTTGCGTCGGGGCGCTGCGTATGTGCTCCCGCTGTTTGCCTCTCTACATAGTTCGTGGCTTTCTTTCTTTCTTTCTTTCTTTTTTCTCCCTTAATAAAACAACGCTTCTTCAGAAAGAACTCGCAACAGTTTACCCTCAACGCCGCCCTATGCTCTCCACAACACAACTAGGGTGGTTGCCCGTACCCTACTATACTCAACACACAAATATTTCTCTCATCACTTCTGCATCGACCACTTCCTTACCAACCGGCAGCAGCGGCATCATGTACCATCACTCGTTCCAAAGAAAACCGATGGTAATCTTCTACATGCCTCCGTTGAGTTGCGCTAATATTGTATAGAACAAATCGTTAGCCGGGCGGTCTAATTGGGAAAGATAAACTTGAAGCGGACCGATGGAGTCCAAAAAGGGCTCAATAGTATCGTCCGACTCGGCGAGCCCCGGCAGATTATATCAAAGGTGGCCGATGCCCGTGGTGTCAAGGAGAAGGAGGTTAGGCAGAACATGGCCACCCTCTACCCTGTACTCTCCCGATACGCACACGGGAATGACGGCTGCATTGTTCTGAAGGACTCAATCCACCCAGACAATGAGCGTGCCGGACTCGTGGCGATCATGGAGATACAGGGTGGGTGGCCCCGCTCGCCGGCATGGAGGGAGGAGAAGAAGGAGAAGAAGGGGAAGGAGGAAGAGAAGGAAAGGAAGGAAAGGAAGGAGAAGAAGGAGTGATTTCCTGTAATATTGTTTGAAGGAAAATTGATGCGACTGTTATCGCCGGTAGCATTGCTGACACTAAATCAATTCAATATCTTTACAAGTAATCCGTCTCTCCCTCTCATAGGTCCCGACCAAACAACCAATCTGCCTTCCCTCCCCGCCATGGATCCGGACCTTCTTCACCTCATGTGTATCCTTTTCCGAGTCCTTGCTGGGATCCCAGATACGCACTACCCCGTCGGTTCCACCAGTGATGAGGTGGAAATTGCCCTTGAGGGCGATCGTGTCAATGTCTTTCACTCTGCCAGGCATGCCAATAGACCTTCCTCCTGCTAGAGTTGACGGAGGCAGATAGTGGATGAACAAAGAGGTGTGAAGGAAAGCTACGATGAAAGATGATAGAATGCCTTTAGTGATTTCATTTGTTCTGAGGTTGAAAGGATCGACAGAGATTGGTTGTGGGCTTGTCTTTCCTTTATCATGGTCATAGAGGTATGCCAGTGGATGGAGCGTTGGAGTGAAATGAATGAGTGTGGGGAACGATGGAATAGTTAAGATGGTTTCCTTGTTCTTATGTTTTTGTTTAGTTTGTTTAGTATGAGTGAGAGCGAACGAAGTTTCTGATTTACCTACCCTTTAGTCCAGCCCTGGTCTAGTTCTCGTGTTCGTGTGTTTTGACTGTCACACTTTCAGTTTATCCGCCTACAATAGCCATATTACGATACCTCCAAGGAAACCAATCAGATTTGGAAAATCTAGAGATTCCAGACCGGTAGTGGAATAGAATAACACTCTCCCGTCCTTGGTGGAAATTGTCGGTACTACCTCCTCAGTATCCTTTTTGTTCTGCGTAACGGGAGTGAACCTTTTCAATACCATGCTCTTAGCGAGAAACCATCCCGGATACCATTGACCGAGAAATATAGCATCGAAAAAGTGAAACCATTGCTCGGAACCATCAATCTCTTTGGCCACCATTAAATAGCAAAGAAAAATTAACAAATAAAGTAAAAAAGGAGCAAATGCGGTCAATGTCTTATATTTATTTTTCCACCCTCAGAATGGCTTTCTATGGGATAGTTTTTTAAGCCAAGAATCCCTAGAAGATGGCTAAAAATAATAATTGTAAGGAGCTAGAAAAATACTAGGAGGTTTGAAGTAATTCTTTATTTTCCGCCATTTTTTTCAATTTTTTTGCATTGTTTAAGAGGTAAAAAGATACCGGTATGCTAGAGTGTGTAAAGTCTCCGCTGTTCGTTCCACTGGGGGTTGCCCCTGTGAAGGTTTCACTTTCTCGATGGTATATTTCCCAGTCGATGGTATCCGAAAGGATTGACCGCCAAGCGCATGGTATTCTAAAGGTTTTCTCCAACAATTACTTGCCATTGATCCCTATTCGTCACCCACTAATTTTTGTCATGCCCGATCTTGCTCGTTACACCCGCCAGAATATTTTCAAGCTATACCATACCGTATTATGTCACCCACCAAGGACGAAACCTCCCACCTTTAAGAACACCACTTGCGAGTTCGGGGTTTTCCTCTGCAAGCTCAGTGAGAGACTTCGTGTTCACTAGTCCTGAGACTGCCGTTGAGATGACCCTCTACAGATACAGAGTGAGCCACGAGGGCTTTCCTGGTCAGCATAATACCAGTAATACTGAAGTTCCGGAATTTGTAGCTAAGCAACTCAATCTGAAACCTGATCCTATCACCAAGATACTTAGGAAAAATACTTCCTGGGTCAAGGGTAACGTTAAATCCCAACACAGACAGACCGCGAGGTTGAGGGGGAGAGATGTTGCCAGACACCCATCATTAGTTTTGTGATGTTACTAAGGATTGGATCGCGATTAATGTCATGTTTGTATATCATATGAAAAGGTTAGAACGCACGGCGAACGAGCATGAGGGTGGCTTCTTGGGGAGAGATTTGAGTTTGCATTGTCAGGGTTACGGTGGGGGGGCTGGCAGTCGCGTTCGCGGTGGGAGCGTGGGGAATGCATGGGGTGACAGCTGGGTCGGAGGGGCGAAGTGAAGTGAAAGAAATACTATATCACATAGTGTATTTTCGGAAGAGATACTTGAGTGGATCACAAAGTGCGAAGTTATCATAGTTACATCGTCTTCCATGATGCGATTCTAAGGTGGAGTGCAGTAAGTCCAAAGGATACCGATAATGACCGTAACTTTAATAGGTAGCTTACTCGAGCATGATAGTTTAACTGTGTGAGCTACTCGCCACAACACAATAAACACACTCCTTTCTTTCCAAGTCGGAATTCACACTGCACTACCGTACTAATAACCCACAAACCCTATCCCGCCGCCGGATAATATGCACGATATAACCCATGGCACCAATACAGCTTGACCCTAAGCTTGGGTAAGGAGCCAGGGGGGTTAGGGTTATATAACCTTTCTTCTCCGGACTGAAGCAACGAGATGAGACGGGGTGAAAGCTTCTATCAACGGGAAAACAGCATATTGAGGGTATGAGACATCTTTGTAGGAAAATAAGTGTCGCTGTGTGAGTACCTGTGAACCGGGTACGGGTGCTTGCCGGTAGCGACTATTGGAGGTTATGTGGACCTGTTGCTCCAAAGGTCTGGCGGTGTCAGTCTGAGGTATCTGCGGTGTACCGTAAAAACATGAATAATTGGACGGTGTTCTATGTAGTCCAAAATTCCGTTCCCCGGAAAGAGGGGAAACAACATAGTAGGAATGCAGCCCTTTCTCCCTCCTGGGATAGGAATTCTTTCTCTCTTGACCTTACAGAGAGGAAAGCGCAACGACTTAGCGCACCGTCAATTATTCAAGTTTTTACGGTATCTTTGTTGGCCATTCCCTTTCAAACATTGTGACTATTAAACTAAAGATCAGGAAACTAAAGATCAGGAAGGGGGCGGTAACTTCTAATACCTAATTTCCAATTCAAGTAACCTAGGAAAGTGAGTTGTCGTAAACGAGAGTCTGGGACTACAGAAATTAAGTTCCTTCTGAGTTGAGAGACTGGCACTCGGACGAAGGAGGTCAAATTATTTGTTTCTCTGGGCGTCTTGTGAAGAGTACAGCGGGTCCTAGGGAAATTTTTAAGAGTTATAACTATAAGTGTTGCTGATGAAGGAGGATTCGACTGTGGCCCAATCTTCCAAAGCCAAGAAAAGTTTGTTAGGAAAGGCAAAACTAGATACAGCATGAAGAAAGACCTGAGGAACTAAGATAACAAAAATACCAGAAGAGAGTATCACTGGAGGCAGCCTCCTTCGCACGAAAATGTTTCACTGTCGGAGGCATTGGTGAGGTTGTCGCTGCCCTTGCCCGGGGAGATCGTTACCACCTATGTGTCTTCCCCGTGTGGCAATAAGGGCGCCAAGATGTTTGTCCAGGGAGGCGGGTGGGTAATGAAAAAACGCGAGCAGTCAATAAAGAACGCGATCTGCCAGTGTGGGAAAGGGTGAGGATGTCGAAGGCTAGGAGCGTGAGAGTGGTGTTCTGATGGATGTCCACGGACCCACTGTCCTTGAGCTATGGCCCCGCACTGGCCCAGAAACCGGGAATACCTTTTTCCACCCACCTCCGAGGCGCCACTCTTCTCGTCGGAACTGCGCCTTGGGTTCTTTGCCCGATTGGCAACGGGTTGTACCAACCCACCTTTTAATAGCAAAATAATTTTGTTATTTCACTCTAATCTCTACAGCTAGGTGAGCACGATGTCATGGTATGGTGGGAAGGATACATCTCACGATCACTTTTTGCCGACTTTAGATGTCAACCTTCCGCTATAGCGTGCTTTAACTCACAACTCAGCGGCCGAGCTCTACCGTAAGTTCAGCCCCACTGAGGGCAACTCAAAGCAAATTCCAAGTTCATACGACCTATTAATGCAGACTCGCAAGGCCCATTCACGCACTGTATGGATAGACCAGACATTGCACTCCTTTATCATACCTGTCCAAGCAGAAATCGTACACCTTCGAAAGAATAATTATAGCATCATGAGACATCAATCGTGCCCTCCTCGGTCATCCCCCTACACTGAGCACTGATGCCCCACCCTGTAGGGCCTGTTGTCCTGCACTTTGACCACCCTAGGCGGACTATAGAGTGCTGCCCGCTCCCGTGCAGGGCTCTTGGTAGTCCCCCCTGACTGATGGGAACACTGGAGCTGAAGTTGACCTAATTACTTCACCAATATTCAAGCCCATTCCAGGAGGAACTGCTTCTTAATGCCAAAAAATGTCGACCGGATACTAAATTTTACGGCCCAAGAGGTTGAAACATAGGAATATTTCTCTTCATTGCTAACCACCCAACAGCTCTCAGGTTTGAAGGGGGGAAAAAAAAATAGAAAGATAAAGACCCGCCATTAATACATCCAATTTCTATCCCCACCCCTATCCGCCAGTAGACAACAATTTTTAGGATATTTATACCGCGGGGCGAAGTACCTCCTACGTTCCTTCATCTTCTCCAGAATTCTTGACCTATTCAGCTTCCAAAAAGCGGTCAAAATATGGGCAGCGATGTGCATCCTTTGCTGCAACATCTTCTCCAGAATTCTGGACCCATTCAGCTTCCAAAAAGCGGTCAAAATATAAGCAGCGTTGAGCTTCCTTGTGTCTTGGTTCTGACTCGGTTTCCACTGCCGCCTTTCCTTTCCCCCTACAGGGTTACTCGCCACAACTGAGATCCCATTTCCTTTCAATGGAATCCCAGCAAACGAGTCGACCCGCCCTTGGCGGCCCCATACAAGGTGGATTGAATCCCGCCCTCTATACTCCTGGAAGAGTTTTGTTAAACGTCCTATGAGTTCGTCCTCCTGTAGTCTTAGGATACCTCGAGCATCTAACCTGGCACAACGGAAAACCTAAACAGAAAATAAACACACCGCAACTCCCAAGCCTCCCTAAGGGGAAAAGCAAACCTCTTGTGATTTCCGCCATAATTCTGCATATTTCGCCGGTCGGGGAAAAAAAGTACCCAAGTTGATGAGACATACAACAATTAAGGTGACGCTTCGCCGAGCTAAGGCGAATTCTTTGGTAGGCTTTCGCTCGATGTTTATAACCATCTCGCAGAAGCTCAAGCAAACCTTAGCTAGACACTGCTGGTACAGGAACCGTTCCAGAACCGAAGGGGACCTATATTTTCTTTCCCATCTCTTGAAGTACAAACAATGCCAGGAATCCGGAATGAGAAACTCATAAGGCCGTACCAGGAAAATCTAAACCAGTTAGTCTCAAACCCCGAAGATAAATCACCTACTTACCAAAGATAAGGTCAATTCCTCATAAAGAGAAATGACGGAGGCTGAGTAAATATTTAGCGAATTTTTTACTCTCCTCATAGCGCCTAAGATCTTGTGGATATTTTCGCACTACGTCAATGTTAACAAATCAACTCTAGGGCGGTCGTTAAACCAAACATACAAATCTCCCTGGAAAATCCCCGGGTTCAGTCTCCGACATGAACTGGTTGACTAAAGATACCATTTCCCAGCCGTGTTTAAGGCTCAGATTCCCCCTACCCATTATTCGAGTGCGCATGGCCAGGGCAGCTGACCACCACCGGTCCTTATAGCCTAATACTTGTTAGAGTGCAACTCCGCTTACCTACGAGAACCAGGTGTGAGATTCCACATACCTAGAAATAGCGACATTTGGAGTTGAGCTAAAAGCGAAGACACACAGCCCCCAACATTCATTCGAAGAGCCAGCTCCATTTGGTACTCTGTTGTGTTAGCCTCAATCAAACACAAGTATAATGTGTGATATTTCCCCCCTCGAGAGATGAGCTCAGACTTAATGCCACATAAGGTTTCGAGACTCTGCTCGTACGAGGATCTGAACTCCATCCACTCCAGAAGAAGTCCTCTCCAAAATCTCCAATCCCCTTCACGGCATTAGAAACGAAGATTTCTGAGTCGGATAGGGCAAAATCTCACAAATTTTAAGGAACGTATCTTTAAGCTGTTTATTTCCCTTGATCATGGCAAAAAGTTCTACGAATATTTGGCCAATGCGTAACAGCCACTAGTGTGCTATAGGTAAGCTGTCTGGGGCAGAATTGCAGTGCACAGAACCTACATCTACTTTTTCGAAGTGAGTTTCGGCTAAGCATATGCCAGTAAGTTATTATCCTTGATCAAGATGGATTTATGAGATTATTCCTACCTGGCGTTGATGAGGGTAGGAATTGAGGTCTCGCCTTTTGACTCCATATTGTTCGCAACCCTTTATCAAAGGGGAGAACGATATTCTCTAAAATTTGTCCTAATATTTTTGCTCTCAGTGATCCGATATCCGCCGGGCCGGGTGGGAATAGTGGCTTAGAGCTAGCATGGAGTGGAGACCACTCCAGGAGGATGTATTCGCCCGGCTGACATGGCATCTCATAGACCCCGTAATACAGTTGAGCTGAATAAGGGATCGTCCCATGTAAAGAGATCATCCTCAAATCTTTAAGCACTCGCTCAATATAACCAAGCGGAGGTGTGAATTCCTTGTTTAGATATGCACTCTTCGTTACCTATAGGTGAGTTAGAGGCGAGCACCATATGAGCATCTCTTAGGAAAATACCAGAATATCCACATAACTCGCAATCTGCATATCGCTGATTTTTCCTATCTCCACCCTAGTCTTATGCCGAGCAGACATATCAAAAGCTCGATTAATATCTTCCCACATTTTAACAAATAATTTGATCTGTTGGCTCCCTCCCCTTGCTGCCGCTCGCAACACTTTGTGGATCCCTCCGGCTCCTTTAGCTCTAGGCCAAGGATTGGTTGCTATATGCTCTGCTTGTAGAATATTACACAGCGTGTTTAGCTGGGCCCCCGGTACCTGCTTCAGATTTTTTAACGAGCTTTTCACTATCTGAATGGAATTCACAGAAACCCCCAAACTCACCCCAACCTCATAGGCTTCCATATATTTCCTATTAGCACTCAGCGTTTCAAAAAGTTTTCCTATCAAGCCAAATCTTGACAAAACCATTATTTGCTCCTGAGGAGATCTGAAAAGATTGAGAACACGTTTTTCAGGATCGTCGGGAGTCCCATCTCTGACTCCAAACTCCTTCAAGTAACCGAACAGTACATACTGTTTCCGACAGCAAGGCTCAATCTCCCCCTCATACCTATTCTCCATGGTTAGTTAACGACACTATGCCACTGGTGTACCAGAATTGGGAGGGGGAGAAGATCTGGTATATACTTTCTAAGATAATTAAACATCCTTTTGAATTGCTTCCCACAAGCATACCCCGCAAGCGCCCTCTCATGTTTGTTGAGTTTAGTATATATCTCGCTAGTTTCTAAAAACAAGCCACTATCTGCTGAGAGCCAGGCAGCATCTTCATATGCTCCACTGTCGGCAAGAATTTCTATACCGTAAGCCTTTAAGATTAATACTCTCCTTTGGAATTTACTCACTAACTGCCCCCTTTGGATCACCCCCTTCCTTCCGGCATTGAACTGCCTTCGCGATGCTGTGAGCTTCTAGGAAAAATTCTGATGCTTTTATAAAATCAAGATTAGCCTGTTCAAACGCCCTTCGCGCTCGGTTAGTAAGCCCCTTTTGCTCGGTAATATATGCGTTGGCTAATGCAATTCCATTAGGATCTTCAGCATCCTCAAAGCAGCGGAGAGCCTAAAATAGAAATAGTTAGTCTTGCACTTTAAAAAAAGTAATATGTACTGGCAAACTTTAGAATATTTCCGGTCATCAATCATTTGATAGCCCATCTCTCTCCATTGAGAAGTACTGATTGCCTTTCCTGTAGACAACCGCTTATGCAGCTCCGAAACCTAAGAATGTTAGAGCCGACAATCTGGCCGGAAATCTAGCCCATGTTTAGGACACACCCCTATATGTTGTTCTTCTAAAATATCTAGTATGGGGCTAGGGTATTGGCGCCGTAGCAATGAGGTTGCTGTTTGATTGAACAGGCGCTGCACTGGGCCTAAGATACTTGTATTGCTTTCTAGTATCCAGAGTCTACTGCGAGCTCTGGTTACTCCCACATATAGATGCTTCACCCCGGAGCAGGATCAGCACATAAACTTAGTCTAAAAGAAGAAGCTGACTGCTATCGAATCACCTTTAATTCCGAGCAGAGGACCTGTGAAGCTATGAGCATCTATTTTAGGATATAGGCCCTTGGTTACTCACGATATTTTCTTTCGCCCAGTCTTCATGGCTTCGTTGATAAGCAGACGTATTATGCTCGCTTCCTAGTCCTACTCTCCCTTCTAGTCAGCTCTCCTTCCCTTTCCCGATTTCTCCTGCACGCCCCAAATGATCTTCTAGAGATAGATCTTTTGAAATTGACAGGGGTTAACATATAAAACAATGGCGGGGGGCCGCCCCCCGGGGCAGCCAAGGGGAG
>Ga0307509_10007982_pt1 | contig 13642 bp, 16 predicted proteins | sample 10_EM_MG_FD_202245 | JGI IMG/M metagenome (GOLD analysis project Ga0307509, IMG submission 202245) | Populus trichocarpa ectomycorrhiza microbial communities from riparian zone in the Pacific Northwest, United States - 10_EM | ecosystem: Host-associated > Plants > Roots > Unclassified | place...
GTGTCCGGCTTCAACTCGGCCGGGGGAGTACTACACGATCCGTGGGCGTTTAAGGCAATGTTTTAAATAGGTTGAATTGTTCCACACGAATATCCGGCCGCGTTGAAGCTCGACACTTAATGTGGCAGTTCCCATATTGAGTGTCCGGCTTCAACTCGGCCGCGGGAGTCATCCATGATTCGCGGGTATTGAAGTCAATGTTTTAAATGCGATAAATTGTTGTGTATGAATATACGGCCAAGTTGAAGCCATACACCTATGGTGGCCGTGCCCATATTGCGTGTCCGGCTTCCACTCGGCCGCTGGAGTACTACATGATCCGTGGGCGTTTAAGGGAATGTTTTAAATAAATTGAATTGTATAGGCGGCGAAGTTGAAGCCGGCGACTTAAGGGAGAGATTCCCGTAGAAAGTGTCCGGCTTCAACTCGGCCGCCTGAGTTCTGCGGATGATTAATGCGAAACTATGCACTCATGTGGGAAGGGAAGCCACCCAAAGTAGGGGCTCTGCATGGCGGCCGCGCCGGGCGCCTTGTAAACAGTAAGGGAATTATGGAAATGACAGTAGGGTGCAGACTAAGAAAAAGCGACCTAGGATGGCAGCGGACGAAACCGGATGGAAGCGGACAGATCTAGGTCGCCAGAGGTGTGAGGGTAGCAGACATGGTCGCCGGACGCGCGCAACCGCAAGGAGTAGGCAGGAGGCCAGTAGACGAGAGGATAAGAGGGCGGATACAAGGGGCAGGCACGGGGAGGGGGGTCGGGCCGCACCAAGCGCGTCGGACGCTGTGGAGGGAAAGTGAGGAGTCCGGGAGCACCAGACGCAAGAAATGAAAGGCAATGAAACCACGGGAGATCCGGGAGGCCCGGACGCAAAGAGCGGACGCTATTCGTCCGGAAGCGGGCTCTGTCCGCCCGACGAAAAAGGTTTTTTTGCTGATCCAGTCTCACCCTCTTCTACGTCCACAACCTTTGTCTGACGGTTTCATCGACGTCTTATCGGCGTAACATCCTGTCCCTACAGAGGCACTACCCAGTACTGAACGCCAACGGGGCCCGGCTGGATGTTAGCTTCTCTATCCCAAAAACAGAACTCATCCACTGGAGGACAATCAAGGACAGAGGTCGTGTCTCCCGCTCCCCTGTCCACCTAGACAGCTCAATATTTCCCCCCAAGGACGAGGTCCGCTGGTTGGGATACTCGTTCACCCCCTCGGTCTCCGCAATCTCACACTTTCCCAAGAGACTCGCCAAGGCCCAAGCTGCCTTCGTGGCCATCAAAAGGCTCTCCCCCCCAGGGATGGGCCTTCCCCCTTTCTTGTGCCACCGGTTGGCCTCCTCTCTGCTCTTCCCCATCCTCAGCTACGGCACGGATACTTTCAGGCCCACTGTGCACATGACGAGAAAGCTCTCTACCTTCTCGCCCAAGGTCCAGAGGTGGACCACGAACCGCTTCTCTTGCACCCTCACCGACATCCTGGCCGTTGAGGCCTGCCTCCCCCCGCTAGATCTCCTCCTTGCGTACACACGCCGCCTGGCCTGCCTTAGGGTAATGTGCTCCCCTCCGAAGATGAACCCGGCCGCCGCCCGGCCTCCAGCCTCCCTTCAGACGCCGCAGGTACACCGCCACGCCCCCGATCATAGAACCCTCTCCCGCGTGAATCCGGGCGCTAGACTGCCCCTCCCGTGGCCCAGGCCTAGGCCTCCGACCATGAACAGGACCCACCTCCCCCTGGACGCTCTCCCGCATTCGATGCTTTTCGCCCTTGGCCCTGATGGGTCCGCCCCTCTCCCAGTTACCTCCTAGCACCTGCTCGGCGAGACCTACTCTGCGCCTCCTCCGGGCCGCACCTACCCGCAGCTGAAACTCCTCTGCAGCAAGCTCCTCATGGAGGAGTGGGAGTCGCCCGCACCGGACCCAGCAAGATACGCCTACCGCCCCTCGCTGAAGCCTCACCCGTTTATGGGCCTCTCCAAATTCGACGCGGGGCACCTCCACCAGATGAGCTCTGGGAAGAGCTACCTCCTGGCCCACCCTTCCTGGGACAATCCCGCCCCGACTACCTGCCCCAGCTGCTCGGAGGCCGCCGAGACTTTCGAGCACGCCATCCTCCACTCTTCGGCCAAGAGGCCTGCCAGGGACCTCCACCTTCAAGGGGTCACTGAGTTGGGCCCCGACCCCCCCTTCTGGTCCTCAGCCACCCTCCTGGGCGCGCTCGCCCGCTTTGTTAGGTCTATGGCTACAGCCTTCCCGCTGGGCATGTTTTCCCGCCCGTGCTCCTCCGCGGAATCAGTCTCCTCCCGTTCGTCTAATGTAGTTTCCTTTGGGTCTTATTTGTCGTCTCAGGAAAGCTAGGTCCATTTCGTTGATTTTTCATGCTATCCGCTGGTCAGAGGAGGGTTTCCTTTAGTGTACTTGTTTAAATTTCACGCCCTATGTGGGCCTGGGACCGGTACAGACCCCCAGTTGAAGAGCAGAGTTCCATATATTTCCTTTGTTAGTTCCTTTTGGCTTTGGGGCTTTGTTTTCGCCATAGCTAGCGCACCATGCGATTTCTTGTACCTTAACAACGAATATATGATATAAAAAATAAAAAATGAGAAAAAATGAAGCCCCCTATTTTTTTCATGTTTCTCGTCCGCTCCACCTCCTGCGATTGAAATCTCAACACCATGAGAAATCATCGTGAGAGTGTCCTCCACCTCTGACCTACCCCGCCCATGGCAACTGCTCAGGGGTTTGTCACGCCTTCTTCTACTTACTCTCTCTGGGGCCTTTGGCCTCCCCTCTCGGGGGTTATGGATTCCCTTCTGGTTCCGTTCGCCTTCGTTCAGCATGCTCGTCTTGATGTTCCTACCCTTTACCCCGCACTTCATGACGCGTCTTGCTTAGCGTTTTGCACGGTCGGCGACCCTCCTTCCTCCGTCAACACACGGTTGCTAGTTTCGACTATCTGTAAAGTAGTTGCCCTGGTGGCCCTGCTCTCTGGTATTGCACTCTCTCCTGAGTTGCAGGATCAGTACGGTCAGCATGCGAAAAACTGTGACTCCGACTCCGTCCTCCGTGTGTGTACTTCTCGGTTGTTTGGCGAGCCTTCCTCCTCCCGCTTCCCACGCATTAGATCCGCCTGTACCGTACTGCTATATCCTTCTTTAGCTGGCACCTTATCTGCCCCTTCGGCTGGCACCCTACTGCCCCTCACAATAGCTGGCATCTCCACTGCTGAGTGGCTCTCCTCGCTGGGTAACTCCCCTCGTCCTCCTCCCGCTCCAGCGATTTACTCTATGGTCGCGAACCTCGCATTAGGTTACGCTGTGTCATGGTATAGCACTACCTCCTTGGCCCAAGCTAAAGTCTGAAGCGCTGCCGCCCCCTGGCTTTTGGCTTGTTGGGATATAGCCTGCCCGTGTAGCCTTTTGGTTTGGGGTTCGATTTACGCTTCATTTAAGGTTGAGCAATAGTAGTTTTATTCTTTCCTGCCTGTCGGCACTTGGTGCCCTAACATTCTTTTCATTTGTTTTCGGGGGCTCGCCAAAGGGTTTTGTCCTGTTTTGGTTTCATTTCTATGATGTCTTTCCTTAAGTGTCTAAAGGAAGGTATTGCTTCGTCTTGCTTTCGTCTCAGGTACTGTTTGGGGGAGGGCGTTCTCTCGTTTTGAGGGGCTTGGCTTTTTCCCAAGAGGCGGTGATGTGGGTGTGGGTTGTTAGTTCGGTGGGTTTTGTTTTCGCCATAGCTTGCGCTCCATGCAATTTCTTGTACCTTAACAATGAATATATAATATGAGAAAAAGAAAAAAAACCCCCTGTTTTCTTAGGGAAGTACCCCGACCCCACCACCTTCATCTCGGGGCATCTCGCCCCCGACTGCCCCAAACCCCACCCATTGTATGCCCAGGCCGCCTCTGCTGATGCCTTGAAGAGTAAGAAGAATAAGAGCTCCCTCACTGCCGCCAAAGTCGAGTCAGCTAGCAACGTCGTCCCTGTTGTCCAGGCACCGAAGTCGCTCCCCACAGCCGAGAGAAGATTCTACGCTCCCCGTTCCTCCCCCTCCGAACACCCGCAAGCCCCTCTGATTGGTGCTACCTTCCCGGACATTGCTGCCTGCGTCCTAAGGTGTGCGAACTGTATTCTCCCTCTTGCGGTCACTACCAAGGTCAACGACCGAGCATCAGTCACCCTACTCGTCACCGACCGTGCCACCCCGGCGGCGGCCTTCACGCCCTATTTCGACGCACTCGCCGGCCAGCTCAACAAGTCCTTCCCCGTGGGCGACTCTCCCTGGTTGCCCTTCCGCCTCGCCCCCAATGAGGTCTAGCTTGCCATCCACTCCCTCTCGATTTCCTTCCTGCCGGAAAGCCCGGAAGACCTTTTCCCATGCCTTGCGGAATCCATCCTTAACTCCAAGAACATTCGCATCCTCACCGCCAGATACCTCAATCCAAATGCACAATCTAGAGAGGGCAAGACCGCCATATCCGTCATTGTGTCCGTACATCCCGGAGACGTCCCCGGCCCACGATGCGATCCTCGATCAGACCTTTCTCAAGCTCACGGACGATTGCGCGCGCCTATTCCTTGAACAGGTACACGCAGTGCAAGAACTGGTGGGGATATGGTCACATCACCCCTAGATGCTCCTCAACCGACCCCGTCTGCCCCATTTGCTCCCTCAACTACACCCGAGCGGTACACAGGTGCCCCAATCCCACCTGCCCTGGAGGTGGCAACCTTAAGGCTACTCCTGGTTGTTGTTCTTCCTCACCGCCCCGCTGCGTCAACTGTGGAGGGGACCACACCGCCGTTCATAAGGATTGCGAAAACCGCCCTTCGCCGCCCCTTCTCAGGCGTTCAACCGCTGCCACCGAGATCGTTCCCCTGCCCGCTGGCACATATGAGATGGACACGTCCACCCACGAGTTGGTCGTCTCGCCCCCCCCTTCACCTACCCGCTCCCTCCAGTCGGCGTTCAAGATGGCTACTCCAAGGGCCAGAAGGATGACAGCGATTCAAGCCCCTGTAGGGCCCAACCAAGGCACCCAGTCGCTCCTCCCTGCTGAGCCCATTAGCCCGTCACCTATGAGCAGAACACCCTCGGGCCTGGCCCGTTAATGTAGTACAACCATACGTCGTGGGGCGGCGAGCAGGCCTCTCCCCCGCCCCCGAAACCTTTTACACTAGTTCAACACAACTGCCTTGGGAGCTGGGATGTGTTTCTTTCACTATTCGGGTCCTTTACGCAATTGGCCCAGCCTCCTTCCATTGTATCCCTGCAAGACCCCCCGGTCTATAGGAGCAAACTACCCTCTTTTAGCATGTTTTCTGTGTTTTCCCCCCCCACTAGCAGAGGCTGCAAGCCCTGCGTTGCCTTTTACCTTTATGGTTCTTTTTTGTCTACTGTTTCCCTCCTACCCAGGTTCTTCGACAGGGGTGATGTCATGGCGCTTGACCTCTTCACCCCCGACGGTTTCTTTAACCCTTCCACGACCAAATTCACGATAATAAACTCCTGCAGTACCAAGGGTCGCTTGAACCACACTCGCTCTGTTGCCGCAGACATTGTCTTTCCGCCAGCCCCTCAACCTACCCTCACCTTGGGAGACCTGAACATCCACCACCCCACGTCTGACCCCCTCAGGGTCTTCAAGGAGGACAAAATAGCCACCTCGGCCCCCTATTTGGACAGGGCGACGGAGCTAGGTTATTCCCCCCTCAATACCCCAGGGGTCTTCACTCGTTTTTCAATGTCCCTCATTGGGCGCCCTGGCGTCCTATATCTTGCCTTTGCGTGTCCCCTCCTCGCGTCATACTTTACCGAGTGGTCTGACCCACTCCCCTCCACCGGCTCTCACGACATTCCTATCCTCCCTAGCTTCGAAGCTCCGCTCTTTCGAGCTCCCCCCCGTCTCCCAACTGGGCCCTGACAGACTGCCCCACCCTGGAATCCTCCCTCAAATCCACCGCTCTATCAAGCCCTCCACCCCTCCCCACCACCCGGTCCCTGGACATTTGGTTCAAGATGAACTTGGACAGGGTTACGGCCCAGCTTGCAATGCACACCCCGCTGAAGAAGGTCACCTACAGGTCAAAACCATGGTGGTCTGTTCTACTCTCATTGCTTAGGAAAGCCTACAATAGCGCACTCCGCTCCTCGAAGCGAGATCGGTTCGATGCCGCCCTCCTGGCTTCCGCCAGGGCTGCCAGAGCTGCCTACTTCAAAGCCATCAAGAAGGCCAAAAGGGATCACTGATCCTCGTTCTTGGCCTCAGCTACACCACAAGCCGTCTGGACGGCGAAGTAGTTCGCTGTTGGACGCCCGCCTCCCCGTTTCCCGGAGCTCCCGGGTGCTCGACCCCACCCGAATTAACCAAGCCGCTTCTCAATCACTTCTTCCCTGGAGAACCGACCAGGGGCTTCGACACCATCCTCCTCCCCTACGGCAACCGCCCTTCGCTGACGGCTGAAGAAGTCGCAAGGGTCCTAGCCTACTCCTTCCCGTCTTCGGCCCCCGGGCCCCACATGACTCCTAACTCTGTGTGGAAATGGATCAATCGGGTGGCCTCTCACCTCATCCACGATCTCCTTGCACCTTTGGTGGCCTACAGGTCCCACCCTCCCCCCCTCCCCCCGGAAATAAGCTGACGGCATTGTGCTCGACAAGCCCGGGAAGCCCTCCTACGACTCTGACTCCTCTTTCCGCCTGGTAGTTCTTCTTCCAACCTTCTCCAAGATCCAAGAGAGGATAATGAACTCGAGGATGGTGTGCGTAGCGCATGTGACTGGCCTTATAAACTCGTATCAGTGCGGGTCGCTAGCAGGCCTGTCGGCCTCTGACGCCACCACCACTCTGACCCACGAAGTGAGAACCCTACTGATGATTGGGAGGAAGGTGTCTACGCTCTTCCTGGACATAAAAGGGGGATTCGACAACGTCAACCCCGCTGCCCTGTACGGCATGATGAAAGCCAAAGGGGTCAACCCCTACATCATGTCCTGGACCAAGTCCTTCCTATCCGGCAGAACGTGCCGGCCCCTATACCAGGGGTCCCCTAGGGTGTTTGCCCCAGTTTCGGTAAGGACTACGCAATGGGCCCCAGTCTCCCCGATGCTATTTGTTATATATGTCTCCCTCCTACACTGCAAGATCCCCCAAGGTCTCATGCTCTCCTACGTAGACGACTTCGGTCTGATGGTGTCCTCGGCGTCCTACCGGCGCAACATCCAAACCCTACAGAGGGAATACGGCAGGATAAAGGCCAAAGGGGCCGTTCTTGGAGTTGGTTTCTGGGTACCAAAGACGGAGCTGATCCACTGACGCACGAACAGGGACAAAGCCCCTATCTCCAACGCTCCGGTCCACCTGGATAGATCGATCTTTGTACCCAAGTCTGAGGTCCGTTTGCTGGGCTACTGGCTTACGCCCTCAATGTCTACAACTCCCCATTGTGTCAAGAGGCTTGCTAAGGCTCAAGCGGCCTTCGTGGCAATAAAAAGGCTCTCCCCTCCTGGCAAAGGGCCTCCCTCCTTTCCTCCGCCATCGGCTGGCCTCCTCACTTCTTTTTCCCATCCTCAGCTACAGCGCGAACACCCTCGTGCCCACCGTCCACATGACGAGAAAGCTCTCCTCCTTCTGGCACAAGGTCCAGAGATGGACCACCAATTATTTCCTTTGCACCCCGACCGACATCCTGGCTATTGAGGCCTGCCTCCCCCCCCTTGAACTACTCCTAAGATACAAGCGACACCTGGCGGGCCTCAGGGTAGTATGCTCCCCTCCGGAGATCAAGCCCGCGGCCGCCCGCGTCCCTCCCTCGCTACAGACACAGTCGGCACACCGGCACACCCCGGACTTCAGGCTTCTCCTCAGGGGGAACTCGGGTTACCGCAACCCCCTATCATGGCTTCAACCCCGACCCCGAGCCAAAAACAGAACACACCTCCCCCTGGATGCCCTCCCCCACTTCATGCTCTTTATCCTCGGCCCTGGTGGGAATCTGCCCCTCCCAGTCACCTCCCAACACCTGATATGCGAACCCTACCCAGAACCTTTCCCGGACGTTCGTACCCTCAGCTCAAGCTTCAGTGCAAGAACCTCCTCGTAAAGGAATGGGAAGATGCTGCACCAGACCCGGCCAGATACCCCTACCGCCCCTCACTTACACCCCATCCGTTCGTAGGCCTCGACAAGTTCACAGCGGGCCGCCTGCACCAGATGAGATCTGGCAAGAGCTACTTCAGCGCACACCCCTCCGGGGACAGCGACGCCCCAACCAGCTGCCCAAGTTGTGACGAGGCCCCCGAGACCTTCGAACACGCCATGCTCCTTTGTCCCGCCAAGGAGCTAGCCAGATCCCCCCACCTTCAGGGGGTTTCTGATATCGGCCCTGAAGCACCTGTTTGGTCCTCTGCCTCCCTATTGGCTGCCCTAGCACGCTTCATCAGCTCAACAGCCACCGCCTTCCCCTCGGGTATGTTCCTTCGCCCGTCCTCTGCCTCTGAGTCCGTTTCTTCCCTTTCATCTAATGTAGTTTCTTTTGGGTACTTTATGTCTTCTCAAGAAAGCTAAGTTTAAATGTTATTGTTTTTTTGTTTTATCCACTAGTCAAAGGAGTGTGTTCTTTGAAGTACTTGTTTTAATTTCGCGCCTGTATGTGCGCCTAGGCCTGGTAGGGACCCCAGTTGAAGAGATTTGTTCCCGATGTTTCTTTTGTTAGTTCGTTTTGGATTTTGGGTTTTGTTTACGCCATAGCTTGCGCTCCATGTGATTTCTTGTACCTTAACAACAAATATATAATATAAAAATAATAATAATAATAATAAAAAGCCCACTATTTTCTTCATCTTTCTCGTCCGCTCCACCTCCAGCGATTGAAATCTCAACACCATGAGAAATCATCGTGGGAGTGTCTTCCGCCTCCGGCCTCCCTTGATGGCTTCTGCCTAAGAGTACTATGCACCCACCTTCCCCTTTCCTCTCTCCGGGGTCTCTGGCCTCCCCTCCCACAGGGCTCTTGATTCTGTCTTCGTTTAAGCACGCTTACATTGATGTTTCTCCCCCTTACCCGGCTCTTCGCGACGCGCCTCGGTTAGCGATTTGCACAGTCGGCAACCCTCGTTCTATTGTCAATACACGGTCGCTATTTTCGGGCTATCGGTGAAGTAGTTGCCCTGGTTGCCCTGCTCTCTGGTATTGCACTCTCTCCTGAGTTGCTCGGTCGGTACGGTCGGTATTCGAAAAATCGTGACCTCGTCTCCATCCTCCGTGTTCGTACATCTTGGTTTCTGGCGAGCCCTCCTCCTCCCGCTTCCCACCCGTTAGATCCGCTTGCACCGTACTGCTACATCCCGGCTGGCATCTTACTGCCTCCTCCTCCTTCCCTCTCCTCGGGTTTTCCTCTCATCCGGGATCCTCTCTGGTAGTGAAGCTCTCTCTCCTATAACAAAGGACCACGCAAGAGAAGCGGTAATTTCGTCCGGTCGGCCCTTAGTCTATCCGTTGTGGCTGGCAACCCCTCTGCTGAGTGGCTCTCCTCGCCAGGTAACTCCCCTCGCCGTCTTCACCAACTAGGCAACTTACGCTACGGTCGCAACTCGTGATGGTTACGGTATTTCTTGGTATAGCACTACCTCCTTGGATGTTCCTAAAGTCTGTTGCCGGCCGATTTCCGCGCTTCCCGCCCGTGTCACATCTTGCCTCTCGGCCGATAGGTTTGGGGAATTCCCTCAGGCACTCCGGCAATAGTAGGTTTATCCTTCCGCTCCGTCGGCCCTGGGCCTTAAGATTCCTTTCTTTTGTTTTGGGGAGCCTGCTGAAGCGTTTCTTTGCTCCTGTACATCTTTATGATGGTTTTCTTCGTGTTTGGCTATCCTATGCTTTCCTCCCCATTACTCCAGGCTGGTGGCTGGTGTGCGGTTAGGCCCATACCATAGGGTCTTGGGAGTACGGTTTTCTGGTCTTCATGTTTGATTGCTTTCCTACTGGTGGGGGGTATTTGTTTGTCCCATGACCAGGTGAAGCGGGCCGTTGGATTGTTTCATAGTTTTGTTTCGGCCATAGCTTGCACTCCATGCCGTTTCTTGTACTTAACAATAAATACATACTCGTGCCAAGGTTGCTGCGCAACCACCGGATGTTCGCAGGCTCACAACCTGGGGCACTCTAAAGAGTGCCTTACAGCTCAATGCAACTTTACAGCTCAATGCAAGTTGTGGCTTAGCTAGTAATCTTATGACTCATAATACCTTTGGGACTCAGCATAACTTAGTTACTAAGTAAAACTTTCTAGCTTAACTTAAATTTTTTATTTAACATTTATATAAAATAGTATTATAATTTATATTAATTTTCACAATCTTCAATGATTGTAAAATAGGTAGTCTTTGATAATAACAAGTGTAGCTTTTATTTTTCATTATTTGTCTTAAGCCACAAAGTTTTGCTTAGTCACAAAGTTTTGCTGAGTCATAAAGCAATGCTGAGTCACAAAGGTATTATGAGTCATAAAATTACTAGCTAAGCCACAACTTGCATTGAGCTGTAAAGTTGCATTGAGCTGTAAGGCACTCTTTAGAGTGCCCCAGGCTGTGAGCCTGCGAACATCCGGGGGTGGCGCAGCCACCTTGGCACGAGTAGTATAAAAATAAAAATAAAAATAAAAATAAAAAAAGCCCCCTATTTCTTGGTTCTTTACGCTACCTGGTATTTCTTTCACGACTCTTGTTTTTCAGAATCTAACGCCTTCTATTCTGATATCCAAGATCTACCCCAAGAACCCACCAACCCTGACCCTGATCTGCCGCTATGCGAACAGCCTTGACCTGAGATTGTTGTCTCCGAACCCTCACGCAAAACCAGTGTTATCGTTTAGGACCTTCCTGTCGTTGTGTGCCTTGGACTGACGTCCAGTGCCAAAACCCCGTTACACCTGGTCTAAGAAGTGCTTGTCCCCGTCCAGGCCGCAGGTTCATCATACAAGCTTGTAGTGCATTATCTGAGTATGCTGAATGACTGGTAGCATTGTCAAAAAGAAACAATGCTTGGCAACCAGGGAAGGCAGACTCAAAGATAGAAATAGCTAGCTTCAAAACCTGGTCAACAAGTTGGTCTCCATCCCACCAAGTATCACCTGCATACTCAATTGAACAGGCAGCGAGAGAAGGATCCAAATGGTTTGGACCCTCATCTGTCATTCCATATTCAGATACGAGCAGGTTGTTGGCTTCGTTAGGGATCTGTAGTCGCCCTCCTGGTGTGAGAAAATCCGACACCATGATTTCCTTACCACGTGTTTTTTTTCTGAGAGGGACTCCTTTATCCTTTACCCATACCTTGGACCTTCCATCATCGGTATTGAATGTTGATTCATCATGCCCAATTACAACAATTGGCCTTGCACCTGTGGGCAGGTTTGGAGGATAGACAATATGAATCTCCTCACTTTCATCAGTTTGAACCAACTCCCAACGTACCATACAATCGTCTAGAGCTTTCAAGCTAGGCAAGAATTGCTTGCCTGTAAATAACAACATCAGCCCTTTCATGGCCGTCCTCCCTCTTTGTATGCTCCCTTTCGAACATCACGAAACCTATAGCCCATTTCATGCAACCACTTGACTGCTGTCTGACTACTAAGTGTATCTTGAAGTTCATTTCGAGTCTCTGCAAGTTGGGCTAATTGTTGTGTGGTTTCTGGTGAATATGGTTGAGGTGGGTTCTTTAGTTCTGGCTGCTCTTCAAAAGGGAGAATTCCCCTTTGCCAATATGCAGAAATAGCATACGCAACACTCTGACCAGTAATTGCTTTACCTGCTCTGGCCAAATATTCTCTCAAAGCCAACTTTGTTCCCTCATCAATTAATCTGTGTAGCATTAGTGACTTGCCCTGATTGGGGGACGTGATATTGCGACTCTTGATCCAGGTTCTCTCATTCTGGATAATTCGATTCCGTACTCCACTTCCATGGGCAGCAGCGGCTGCAATAAATGATGCTGATTCGTTCCGTGTTTTCTTCCAGAATGGTCGCTGCAATCCATATCTTTGAAAGCGAAGAAACTCCGTACTTGCAAATGATGTACAAGATCTTGACCTTTGGGCTATTGGCGTTTAGACCGCAAGAGTCTTCACATATCCTCAATTCCTATCAGATTTGTCAGTTATAATAATTCTGACTAGAGAGTATATACTATAATCGACATACCTTTGGTCAAAATCTGCCCCTGATATTGTGTTGCTTGGTATTTTGATAATACTGGCCAGTTTGCAACTGCCTCAGCCAAATTCTCTTACTCAGTTCTGGTGCCTTCCTCCTCGCCTGGCAAATTCTCATCATCCAGCTCTAGCTCTTCTAGCTCGCTAACAACTAGCTCCTCTCCCATAACCTCTTCTTCCTGCACTGCTATGCAGTCAGATTCCCCTTCACCATGCTGCTCACATTGTAAGTCTTCCGCTCTAACTACCTCAATTAATACAGGATCACTCCTCCCTTGTGCTCGCTTTTTGCACCTCCCAATTGTCTGTCGACAAGTAGCCTTTCCTCCTCTCCCCTCCTTGATCTCGAACTCCTTTACCACTAGGAATTTTGATAACAAATGAGTTAGCTTTCTGCCTTGGTATTATTTATATCTACAGGTTAGTAGCAATCGTAGAAACTTACCTGCACTATCCTGCATTTCACCGCTATTAATTCCACTACTCACGGGACTGTGGGCTCCACCCACTGGTCCCTCATTAACTGCTCTGGGGGGTCGACCACCCAGTCGGCCCGTAGCACGACTTTGTTGTATTCGCTTTTTGACTTGTGTCATTTTGCATTCGTTGATTTCCGCTATTGATTGTTTTCTCTGCAATCCCTATTCTTACATATATCCTACTCATGTATTATTTTAAAATTCTGTTGCTTTATTTATAATTAGTCATCACATTCATGTTGCATTTTAATGCCAAGAGTACAAAAATTACACCAAAACCTGAGCTTTTCAAACAAGTATACCATTTATTCCCTATGCTTTTATGAATTAACAAAACCGTACTTTTATTGTAATTCACTTCTGCTGTATTCCCGCAGTTTTTTCAAATTATTTAGACAACTATTGGGTTGGATATACTGCTTTGAAAATACCCCAAAATGAGGTTCACATTTATCTCTTGTCGCACGATACTAACCGAGGCTTTCTCCACCAGAGGTACAAGCCCAGTAAGTCGTGACCTACTTCAACTGAGAGTCTGGCACCATAACGCCGACTGTAACAGGTTTATTCCTGTCTAACGAAAATCCAATAGGACCGGCGATAGACCTGCTAGCGCTGGTGCTAAGGGAGGCTTCAAGGGACCGGAGGTAAGAGATAATAGTTGAAGGATAAATAGAACTCAGGGATTGCCGTTCAACCAAGTGTATTCTTAGACTGAAGGTCTGTCGAAGTCTGCTGTCTCCTGCTAGCCAGAAGACTGGTTTAAATACAAAACCCAAGAGCGATAGCCTTCCTGCAATCACGATCATTACCAGTAGCTGCGCACATACCGGAATCCTGTAATCCTGCAAGACCAAAGAAAGAAACAAACAATGCTCAGCCCTCGCCAGTGTTACATGACCATTCCATACCCGGAATCCTAAATATAAACTTCCAGCAAAGCAAACTAAACATAGCAA
>Ga0307509_10007983_pt1 | contig 13642 bp, 15 predicted proteins | sample 10_EM_MG_FD_202245 | JGI IMG/M metagenome (GOLD analysis project Ga0307509, IMG submission 202245) | Populus trichocarpa ectomycorrhiza microbial communities from riparian zone in the Pacific Northwest, United States - 10_EM | ecosystem: Host-associated > Plants > Roots > Unclassified | place...
CATATCCTTGGTCCGGAATTGACGGAGAATTTTCTGGTTGTTAATCAGGTATGCAGTTTGGCCAGGTGGTCTGGATTCGCGGCGACTGAAGCTATTTTTGCAGTGTCTTGCGGAGGCATTAAATGCTGGTGAAGAAGTTGATGAAGAAAAGTTGAGACGTTTGGTGGAAATTTACTGAAAGCTTGCGAATGGAGATTCTGTATTTCCACCTTCTCGGGTGCGCCTTCAAGGCGGCCTTTCAGGGAACCACAGTGTTCTTATCTGCTGGACGTGACGAGTCTGCCCATCCCTTCCTCGATCAGACCATTTCCAGCTCGGCTACATGAACATCCTTTTTAGTGGCGGTAGGGTGGTGTTCATATCGACCAGCTTCTTCTTGACCAAGTTCATTGACATTTTTTGAGTATAATTATCACAGAACAATAAATTAAACTCCGTCGCATTCGAGTTTATCCAGTGAAATCAAGACTCGGTGGCCAAACCGCTTTCTCGCCTCGCATCCAATCCGACCCAAGTCTTTTCTCGCCGTTGCATTGGGCGAGTTCCTGGATTACTACAAATGTTTCCTTCTTACACAATATACTTCCCTTTAGCTCTAGATCTACCCCCGTGGACCGCGCTTCATCTGGGTGGTAACTTTAGGGTTCGTGGATCTCGAAACCCTGTCCGATTAGATTAGATGCATCTTAGCAGTTTTCCATTGTTATCATGTCGTGCCCTGCAGATCTGCCTTCTCCATCAGATGCTTTAAGGAGCTCGTTTCTCAATCTAACTAAAGTAAGATAAGGCGCAGTCGTTGGAGTGACATCATTTTGTTCATGTCATAATGGCAGACTCGTGACGATCATCTATCCTTCCAAAGAGAAAGAACATTGCCGTGATGAGTTGCAACTTTGTAAACGCCACCCCATTCGTCATTCGATTCTGAATGGATAACCCCAATTGAACAACCCCTCCCGAGCAAGAAGAAATAGGGAGAAGTTCTTGCGCAGAGTCTTTGTTTCGTGAGGCATTACTCAGATCAAGCTCGAGTTCACCGAACCTCAATGCGTTTATCTCTTGCCATGATGAAGTTTGCTTTTGGGACCGTTGTCGCGGTTTCTGCCCCTTTCGTGCTGGGTGTTTCCAAACATGGCGATGAATCCACAACTTGGACCGAAAAATACGGATCGCAATACGACTTGCTGTTCTCCGGACCCCTCAGTTTCTCACACCTTCCGTATTCTAAATGCCTAGAACAAGAGGAATCTGTATTCGACGTCGCGATCTTGGGGATTCCGTTTGATACTTCCGTCACTTATCGCCCAGGGTTGGTACAATCGCAAATCCATCGTCCTCGAGAAGGTGGCTAATATCTCCTCAGCGCGCGGTTTGGACCGCACGCGATTCGCTCCGGGAGTCGGCGGCAGTTCGATTTTACTGGGTATACCCTCTTGTGGGGGTTGAATCCATTTGATCAAGGAATCAAGATTTTGGACTGTGGAGACGTGAGTGCTGGAAAGCTATTGAAACCCCATTTCTGAACAGGTGTACTAGGTCCCAGTCAGCCCATTTGATAACGCGCTTGCTGTCGACCAAATTGAGGTGGCGTATTCGACACTACTCAAGCGTCCCATTCAAGCGGAGAATGCTAGATGTACAGAGGTGACCAAGGCGTTGGCGAAGGACGGGATAGGACATCCGCGAATTGTAAGGTCAGTTGCCGAACCATCTACTTTATCCACGCTCATATTGACTCGATCGTCGTTAGTCTGGGGGGAGACCACACAATCGTACGTCTTCCAAGCCCCTTGCATGGACACTTGATAACCTGAACCCGAGGTCTTGCCGATCCTTCGCTCCCTGAACAAAATCTATGGACCCATCTCCGTCATTCACTTTGATGCGCATCTCGTATGCCTCCCCCTTCCTCCCTCATCTCACCATATACCTGACCTACTGTGCAAAGGATACCTGGCCCCCTACCAGTGACTACAGCGGCCCAATAACCGAACAGTCCCGCGTAACACACGGCACATTCTTCTACCTCGCACAGGAAGAAGGCCTCATCTCGAACAGCAGCATTCACGCCGGAATCCGGTGCAAGCTTACCGTACGCATAACGTTTCCCTCGCGATCCTTCGTTAGCGGTCTTACATTCATGTTAAGGGCCTGGTGGACCTACACAACGACCGTGAGGTCGGGTTTCAGCTGATCACCGCGGACGATATCGATGATCTCGGTGCGAACGAGATTGTGCGCAGGATACGGGAGCGCGTTGGGGAGACGCCTGTGTATGTGAGGTTTGTTACTTTCCACTCCTGACATTGCTATTGGAATATAATACTAAATCCGTCACGAAAAGCTTGGATATCGATGTCCTAGGTGTGTTTCGAACTCATTGGCTCATAGGTCCACTTCAGTTGTAACGATTTTTTAGACCCAGGACTTGCACCAGGAAGTAAGCTTCCCTTATTTTAACGTTTTAATTACTCTAAACCTTTTCTGCAGCCGGGACACCTGAGCCAGGAGGCTGGACTACAAGAGAACTCAAGCGTATCATCCGTGGGCTTGCTGGTTTGAATTTCGTGTTCGTGTTTCCCCCTTATATTCGTGGCGTTTCTCATTAGAGCTTATGTGCGGCACAGCGGTGCTGACGTCGTCGAAGTTGCACCTGCTTACGATAGTGGTAATGTATCTGGCAGATGTTGGTAAATACACTTAGTGACTGCTTCTGTAGGTGAAATTACCGGAGCCGCTGCGGCAGATCTTGTCCATGATCTACTGTCCCTGCTCGTTGCAGAAGGGCCAAGACCTCGGGCGACCCGAGAGCAAAAACCCCTCGTCAAAGACGAGCTATAAGCACCTGCTTCACTAACCATGTAAATGCCCTTATGATATGCCTGATGCCTGTATAAACGTAAACTTTGTATTCAAGGAACACAAGTCTTTGAATTTCCCATTCACGACATCCATTATTTAACTGTGAGCTAAATATAAGAATAACGATGTGTCCCGGAAATCGTCATTTCCATTCGAACATCACCCATGCAGCTAAGTGCATATCGATGCGTCCATGAATAAAGGATAGATACCTAGATACTTGGCCTATAAATTTGACAGCAAGACAAGGGAGAACAGGACACCTGCTGTTTAATGCCTCATGCAAATAAAGTCATGCTGTGTGCAGTCGGAAGACTCAAATTCATTTTGATAGGTATGTACTCAGCACATAACATATGTCTTTATCCCAATAATTCCTTCGCATGCGTGACCATCTCCACAGCATCCGGAAACCTTGGTTTAATCACACATGCAAACGGTCGTGGGCGGCTAGAGTACAACTTCAATTCATGTGGTGATAACGAGCACACAACAAACTTACATCGTTACTCCGATAACATCCATTGGGTCAGGTATGATCGGCTCCCCAGTCTTCTCGTCGAGAGCTGGGTAAATCGAGGCAGCCCAGAGGAGTTGAGCAAACGTGATAAACATAAGGTCGTTGCTGTAATGCCGAGCGGGACACAGTCTGAGTTGATTCCAATGAAAAAATCAGATTTTAAATGTTAAACGGAAAACTACCTCGGTCCAAAGCCCTAAAGAGTGAAATTAGGCTGAAATCTAGGAATGATGATTACGACTCACATATGAGTGGTGACCTGGAAGTAAGACAATCAGATTGTAATTCTGGGGTAAGATGCAGTTCTAACCTTCTGTAGGCACGAAAGTCAGAACGACAGCACAATGTGGGAGGAAGAGATGTCATACCATCCTTGGTATCCGCAAGTGCGGGTAACAGCTTCCCATCTTCGCCGATGAAACGATCGGGATTGAAGTCCTTCACGTCTGGACCCTGAAATTCATGTAAGAGACTCGGGCTGATCGAAGATATTGAAAACATGACACACATAGATATTTGGGTTGTGATTGATAAACCTGTAAGGAGGACAGACTGAGATATTACCCGTACGGAATGGAAGAAATCGTACCAAATGTGGCCGTAACAGCTGGTGCCTTTTGGAATGAAATGACCTTGGTACCATTCATCCTTGCGAGGGGTCAAAGTCGTGTTATTAGAGAGAAGGTCATGATGATTTACCTGTTTAGTGATGCGCGGGACACCTCACGACAATATGAGCTAGGTTACATTCATACGCGACGCGTAGAAAACTCACCAACTGGCGAAATTGTTCTCCAACGCAAAAGCTCTCGAATTGCCGCCCTCATGTAAGGCAGATTATCCCTGTCCCCAATCGTCGGCATCCGAGACCGGCCAACAACGGCGTCAAGTTCTTCCTGGCACTTTCTCTGCTTTTCGGGGAAGACGATCATAGCGACAAAGAACCATAATATTGTCTCGGCCGCCTGAGTTCCGTGGGATCAGAATTGGTGAGTCATATGAATTCAAATTCACTCACTGAAAATCCGCCATTCGAGCTAAAGATATCTATTATATAAAACCATTTGATAAGAAAGAGTTTGCACATACAAGGCCACAGGTAGCCACGATGCCTCGATATCGCTCAGGCCAAGACGGTCTTGCTGCCGGATGGTGTGGCTTACCATGCCTGGTGTTGCGTCTCCTTCGTTCTAGTGCACAGGCATAAACCTGTGTTCAAAAAAGAGTGTAGATGAGAAGCGAGACAAACCAATTTCTTCTCAACTTCCCTATATAACTTCATCCACAAGGCGGAATACTCCTCGAATAGTTTATTTGCTCTTCTTTTCCATGGAGATATCGCATCGGGGAGGTACCTCATCCAAGTGAAATATTCAACGAGATGATTACCAGGGTATCCTGCGCGTATAATGAGCTTAACAAAATCATCACACTTTCTGATCAAAGGATCATCCCAAGACAGCGTCGGAGGTATATCATATAGGGCAGAAAGGACACCTGAGAGCGCTGTTCTGCAACGAGTATCAAATAAGAAGAAAGAGTTATTCTTAAAAAAAGAACCGACACACCGATGAACCTCCTGGTACCAGTTTGTTGAATCTCGAAGCAAATTTTCGGTGAAAATCAATGCTTCTCTCTGTTGCATCTCGTAGTATTTGCCAACCACCGTTTTGTTCATGACTTCATGCCCAACACGACGCATTTTGCGCCACCTGTGTTAGAGCCGGTTTTCAATCTACCAAATTCCTATCAAGTTGCATTACTCACAAGTCGTCATCGTTGGTTCCTGTCAAAAGTAATTGACGGGTTATGAATTCATTAACAACTGTTTACAATACGAGAGTTTGCGACGATCATTTTCCAGGAATTCTTTACGCACCGATAAGTTTGGGTCTATACCTATACTCGCGGCGGTCGAAAAGATCAACCACTGCCTTATGGGAGTTCAACACCACGATTCCTCCTTGGCCGAAGACGTTGAGATACATGACATCGCCTACACATATGAACATGAGATAGCCGGCCCAGGAACACGAACCCTCTTACTTACCATACATCTTTGCCCACTCCTCGAAATCATTCAAGCCCTTATCGGAAAGCCGCATTCCAAAGAAAGGCGTGCCCTTAGGACCAGGTGGTAACTTGTTTTTTGACCTTCTCAACTCGAAGGCATATCCAACAGATGCAAAGAGCAAGCCCGCGAGGGCAACCAAGCTGAATTGGGCCAAAGTCGGAGACTGTTGAAGGTCGAACGTTCCAAAAGCCATGTCTACTACGGTAAGTTCTGCCTGTGACAATGAGATGTCTTTTTAAGTACGAGAATTAGGAGCGGAAGATTCCGAAACGCCATCCCTCTTGAGTCGGAGTCTTGACCTTGTAGTTATAAGTATATGATATCTGAGTCGAAAAACAGGCCTTTGCATATCCAATTTCACTTTTTCGCCACTCAGGAACCAAGTTTACTTGTGGGGTTATGTATCCCCTTTTGGTTCGATGGACGTGTCGCCACGGCTGGCCGAATTTCATCTGTGGTCTTGGGTCTCCCAGGGTGTAAGTCCATCGGAACGCACTATCCTTTACGATCCTTGAACGTTTGAACCCTCACAGAAGTTAACGTAAATTGACATTCCTTGATCATTCAGTTCGTTATCTCTTTCAAGTTGTGGCGTTGTCTTGTTATGAAGCATCCCCTTCTTTGTAGCTCCACAGGACAATGTACCATCGAGGAAGATCATCGCAACACTGCGTTCCGATGATGAACCATCCGTGGGATGACGGTACACCAACCGTGAACAAATCTGCCTTATCTCACCAAAGATGACAGCTACGCCTCGTTGTTTTATCCTTTTTCATGATATGCAGGACTCTGCCAAGTTAATAAGGTACACGACAGCCGGTGCCGACCAGGAGAATCCTTTCCCCCGGTTTTCCAAGAAGGAAAAGCCCATCTTCTACGAGAATATCTTTGCGATTTGGATAAGATTTATGTCCATATGAAACCGTGACATATCCATGCGAAAAAGAAGAAAAGACTATCACCTATCACGTTAGGCACGTTGGAGCCATCCGACCTCAAGCCCAGTCATCATTCGCAGACTCTCGGGATAAGCCAGATTGCTTTCCCTCAATAGCCCTGCAAGTCGCCGACATATCGCCATAGGATAAGCGAGGTATTCAGCCTGGGGGAATCCAGGGTATTTGTTCAAGATACTACAGAAGTATCGTCAATGAGAGTGCAAACGAAAGTGAAGGAAGGAGAGCGGGTCCACGAACCTCTTGATGTCGGTAACACCACCGTCTGGTTTGAGAAGCTTGAAGAGGACTTTCGCAGCTTGAATACTAGCGCTCTTGGGGATTCCTCCTCGCGAACTGTGTGTCGTATACGCAAGGCGAATTCTTGGCTTGAACAACCAGATCTACCCTCGAGAGTCAATGTCTGCAGTGAATTAGCAGTGCATGAAAAAAAAAACTGACAAGAATCCTTGGCCTTTCTTCCTCTTCATCTTGGATCACAAATCGATACGATGCGTGCGCTTGGACGAACTCGGCCATATCCTCCACGATGAACGCCGATAAGGGGATCTTCACTGGGCTAGGAGGGTATAATAAGCGCTATTGGCAAGGCGATACGGATCAAATACTCACTCAGCTGTGAGGCCCACAGGACGAACGGCATATTTCAGAACTCGATACGTCGTCGTTGTGCCTTCGTCGCATAGACGTCCCTGGCATCGACCAACGATTGCTCCGCACAAACATCTTGTAAGGTGCCAATTATCGTCGTGCTGAAAATATTTCAGTCAATATCCTCAAATTAAGAAAGAGAACGATAACGAGAAATATGCGAAAAAAGGAAAAGAAGAATATTGTGCCCTCAAGCGTAGCCCCCATGAAGTTGACCTTATTCAGCATGTGAGTTGTTTGAAAGAGTAGCTAACCCAATGATGGGTCTTCATCTAGGACATATTGTATCAACTGGTAAAAGCGCGCAGATAACACATGTCAGTCCTCTCGAGTTCGACCCAGTTGAATTTCTTCAACAAGCCAATCCCGATGGTCATGATATGGTCAGCAGCAGCCATCGGTATAAGCCAATGCCAGTCTTCTTTTTGTCCGACAACCGCACAGGGAAGAAAAAGGAAAAGAAAAAAAAGGCAACTAGACAAAAAAATACACACCTTGCTATCTTTCGCTAGATGCAAATTATTCTGGTTCATCGCAGATCCTTCGAACAGGATATAACTTCCACCAACAAGTCCTTCGCCAGCAGATGGCCAAAACCCACTCTTTCCGCGCGTCGTAACGTGGTCATGAAGTTTCTGATCGGCATGACACATCCATGCCTCGACCAGCTCTTCCCAATGTTCAGAAGGCAGATCCCTGTAAACATGAATCTTGGTTGACTGGATCAACGGAAGCGAGCATGAAGCGCAGAGGTATGACGTCGGATGAATCGAAGTCAGTTGAGCGGCATCGAGTAAGGGTGTTGTCGAGTTATCGCTGGATTCAGGCGGAGTTGATGAGGGACGAGGTAGCGTCATGAGCTTGATTTCGTAGTGCCCACTCTGCAATCGGACATCTTTTGAACCGGGCGCCGTATGCGCTGGCAACATCAGCGGCAGCGAGGAGTATGGGCCGGCCTTGATGATAAGGTGATCTCCGCCTTCCGGGTTATGATCAGGAAAGGGAGGCAGAATTTCAGCTTGCACTTCCGATCCGGGTCTGATTCCTGTTACTGTGAAGAAGACCAATACATGATGGAGATTCTCGTGGTTTTCAGCCACGTAAACGACGTCAAAACCTAAAGCGACGTTATCTGATCAACGAGGAAAATTTGAAGAATGAACGGATATATCACCATGAGATGGATTCGCCTTTGATTTGCCTTTCGAAGACGCGCCATTGTTAGCGCTTGTGCTATTCGAAGACCTTGACGATGACGATCTCAGCCAAGCCAAAGGTGGAGCAGATAGACTACGATGTCGTCTCTTCTTGATCTTAACTGTTAAATTCGGTAGAGGTGCAAAGTCAGGTGGCGAAATATCTACCGGCAGGGCTTCCCTAACGAACTCGGGCAATGTTAGCAAGGCTTCTGAATCCTTTATCCGTTCCGATTCCGGAAGCGGTTCGCGCATGAATTCTGGAAGCGTTAGCAAAGCCTCAGGATCCTTCACTCTGGACTGCAATATGGCATCTTGACCATGCATACGACCAGCATCGGAGTGACGGATAAGTTGTTCAACGAATGCGTCTCTCTAAAGGTGAGAATGTGAATTACTGAAGGAAAATATTGGTCGATACACGAACCTTGGATGTTTCCCGTTGTCGAGCTCTCTCCAATCTCGTTTGCATGCTGCCGTCCAGAACAACTGATTGACCATGAAGAGTCCTCTCAGAAGATTTCCCGATCAAATCAAGGAGATTCTCGAGCTCTCTGATGTCGGGCTCCTTTCCCCTTCCTTTAGACTGGGGAAGGAGCTCCCGGCTGGCCTTCTCCATCTGCGCCAACTTGGATGATTTCAATTCTACTCTTTGATTATGTAGCTGAGGAGCGACGAGATATAATCGGTCAATAGCCATCGTTACGGCCTCCAAATCCATTCGCATCTTCTCGTCGCCTGCCCGCAGCTGTGAGTGTCCCGCCTTAGCCTTTTCGTCATCATGGGATGATCGCGAATGAATGTCGTAGTCAGGAGGGTCGTAGTCGTCGACATCATATTGCGGTGGTAGGGGGTCGTGTGAAAACACGGGGAGGCTCTCCGTTCTTTGTTTGCATAACGCAACAACATTGTCGAGTTCGGAGTCGATACGTGTCCATAAAAGGGCAGTCTCTACTGCAAGAAATGGGGAAATTCCAGGTGAAGGGATGCCTGCCTGTGAAGCCAATCTTTCCAGTTGAAACTCGCTCAGTTGACGAGTTAGAGTAGCATAAAGGTCCATTGGAGGCGGCACCTCCGAAATGCTTGCTGTTTCGCCATTGATTGTCTGGGGTGGGAGATGGGAAATGTTTGTCTGGATGTCGGACAGGCGGTTTAGGTCGGATAAGAGAGAAACAAGAGTTTTTGCGAGCGTGGCATCCCTTTCGGGTAACGATAACGATATGGATTCGACGTGACTGTAAAGCTCGCGCAGCAACTCGGCATCTGAATCTGTCTCTCGGGCCTCTATCATCTCCGTATTTGCTTCATGGTTTCGAAGGTTGGTAACAAGGGTATGGAGTGCCGAGGTCGAGGATTGCTCCACGTCAAGACTGACGGTCTGTGCAGGAGAGGAAGGCATGGAATGTCGACGGTCAGGAACAATAGGGTTCCATTGGCCGGGATCGGAAAGCAGATTATTCAAAGTCATGAGACAAGACTTCTGGACAGATACAATTGAGGGCATAAGGTCCTTCTACCATGGATATCAGAGACGCGAAAAATTACAACAGGGGATCCTAACTCACAAGAGTAACTGTATGAACGGGTTGTAAAGCACTCTCCACCAAGGTCGAAGGTCCCGCCTGAACGTTTAATGCCACTGAGTCCTCTGCGACTGTCATTCCAGGAGCTTGATGTTGCTCGGTCTCTTGGACAAGTTGATCCACAGGAAAAGGCGAGGGGATTTGCGACTCTAGAAAAGGGTTGGAAAGAGCACTCGGGGCCGTCCTCGATCGAGTAAGAGTTGCCATTTCAGTGAAGAGAAAGGAGCACAACTTGAGCGCTTGAGCTCCTGGTGCTGAGTGAGGAGACGTGTCAGATGCTCGGTGGTCCTGTGGCGGCAAATAGCTTCCTAGATCCTCTGAAAAACAGAACCTTCAGGCTGGGGCCTCTTGAACAAGATGGAAACTCCTGGAATCTGGTCGTCGATGGGCAACTATCTTGAAAGTGATATTTCATGATTGAACATCGCAACGGCACGTGCTGAGATTTTCAAGTGACAAAAAATATTAATAAAATAAGTTAAATACACACATAGCATTTACTGAGACACTTATCATCCTGCAACTAAGGTAGAATGCTTGGTCTTCTGTGAGTTAAGAAAGGTATAATTGCTTAGGAGGAAAAGTCTACCTTCCCTAAAAATCTCGAGAGCTGTCCCCTTCCAAATGACATTGAAAAGAGTGATCGAAGCGACTGCAGCGGGGAAAAGGGTAGAATCCATTGGCAGGGTGCTTACTCCAGTTCATAGGTCATGACGATCCTGTGCTTCTCCAGGGATTCTGAAGCACTCATTAAAATGGGGAGAGTCGAGTCTTCAATGCATCGAATGTGGGTTGCTGAGCAGTTGGCCTGGGAAACATTCGAAATCCATAAACTGAGGGTTCCAGTGTGAAGATGTTGCCCATTGGTCAAGACTCAGACGATTCGTTTCCTTTTGCTTCGGAGATTTCAGAGAATGACTAAAAGCCCCTCCCAGATAAATTATTTATACCCCGAAAATGCTCAGTGACGGCGGGATCGGGTGACCCACCGCTAGATCTCACCCCCCAGGCTTTTCAAAGCGATGTTCGCTAGATCACTTCCAAAAGTAGCAGAAATTTGATCCTTCAGAAATTTCCCAAAAGGCCGGTCAATCGCCTGGGAGTAGCTTCTCGTGAGCTCCCAACAACGAAAATCTGTTACAAAGTAGGGTCAAGCTCACTGTAAAAGTAAACACTCAACTGAGACCGAAATTGCCCGGCTTCCTGTTCTGTTGGTGGGAAGACCTGGCAAGGGGATCAGCAGTGGGGAGAAAAGATTGTCGACCTTCTTTCGATTAGAAAGCTGGGGTTTCATGACGATCAGAAAGCTGGGGTCAACCCCATGCGAAAGTCAAGAAAACATAGTTCAGCCCCGGATTCACCTCACAGCTCAGAATTTTATAATGGAACATTGACATTGCACCGAGATTGAAGCTCGTCAGATTCGTAGTGAAGATCAACACTAGAGGAAAGGTCAGAGACAAACTCGACGACCAGAGGTTATGAATGCCGTCTAGGGTTGTTCGAGTTCGGAGTGGGCAGATCAGTGGGGAGAGTGGGAGCCTCCTTTGCCAGCTTTTCTTCCAACCTGTTCAAAAGAACTCCCGTGCAACTTTCCAAAGCTTGGACCTCTTCCAGCGTCGGGTCCGCCCCACCGCCCCACCGGATCTTTAGATTTTCGTCAATGAGGTATACATAACCAACTTTGCTGTTAGTCATGCTAAGCGGGTCGCGGAGATATTCCATGTTTTGGCTTGACACCAAATAGGTAGGGTGGAGATCGACAGGGACGGAGGCGCGCAGGGAGCCGGAATAGAGTTTGACGAGCAGAGACTTTAGAAGGTTCTCTTGGAGGTTGATTTGGATATATTGGTAGAGAGGGTTTTTGGAGAAGCGGGCGTGCGTCGCGTCAACAAAGGCTTTTGCGTGTACCTGAGGTACGGCACAATTAGTAACGTTCTAAAAAAAATTAAAGGCTCACGACAACCTCCGATATTTGTGTGCCTAGCATGGCGAGCACTGTTATACGTCCAAAGCACATAGTCGTGGTATCCTTTTTAGTCCCATCGTCTAAGGATTTTCCGACGATGTTGGGTAGGAAAAGGGCTTTCTGGTATATCATGTCGAGTTGTGGTATATTATATAGGGAAAAAGTGCTTACATCCTCGCGAATCAAAACTTTGGGTGCGATCCATGTTTTACCTCCATGTCGGCGTGTCATGTTCATATCATGGAAATAGCCCTTCCCTGCCTCCTTGATCCTGAGGTGTACATGGTGAGTTGAACATAGGTCCCGGTCCCGTTGTCAAGTGTCACTCACAAATGTCTCCGCTGCGCCATACGTGTTTCATGGTCCATTAGATCCTTCAGCCTTTGTGCCCGGGTAATTTCCAAAGTGCTTGGCCTGTGTCGCACCCCGAGGGGCCTGCTGAGTGGTGGTAGCGGCTGGTCTTTTTCCCTCCCAGGGATGTTTGTAGAAGGATCTGTTTTCGTCTGAGAAGATGTTCGTGTAGAATTCTTATTCGGGACGCCGGTTTCTTCCCTACGTGAACTCGCAACCTGGAGTCTGAAGTTGGAAGGATGAATGCAACGTCGTCGCAGACATATCTGACTTCTGGCTTGACTTGTAAGAATATCATGAATTGTGCGTCGGGAAAAAGCAAGCATCTCGTGTTTTTGGAGGATTGTTTCACCAAAGCCTCGACGCAGGTAACCGGTAAAGGACCAGGTGATGGAAATTATACGTCCAGAGAGAAATGTGGCATTTGGCTTTCTCTAACGGGAAATTTTCAAATTCCGACCCGATCACGTGAGTCCTTTACGCGTCCAATCCGGAAAGGGCACCCATCAACACATCAACTGGCAAAATTGCATAAGTTGAACAGGCGACCAAAAAGTGCCCTTGAGATATACACTAACCATCGTTGCTCTCAAAATAAGCAAATGTCGAATACGGTGGGGGTCACAGAGTTCAGGACAAGGGAGAACTTATTCCCACACACAATTACACATTTCGAGTATTGATTTCTATTCGAAAATCGAATTAAATTATGTGGGAATAAGTTTTCCGTTGTCGTGAACTCTTGTGACCCCCGCGGTTGAAGGATTTAAGGGCATCTGTGAATCAATGAAGCCGCAACGAAGGTTCTATCAGAGATTAGAACTTTCATTCCCATGACAGGCAGGTGAAGCCTGGTGAAGCCGGAACCCTTCAAGCCGGGCTACGTCATTCTTCGTGATGGTGATGCTCTTTACCAATTTTTACCACTTAGCTTTTATTCTTTGGAACTTACATAAATCTAGATCTCAACCACAGCACTTTCAAAATACCTGAACTGAAGTATTTTGATTTTATTGATCTGACCTTGGTATCTATCTCAAAGTGGAAAAGGTAGCAGAAGCGCCCATACCTATGTCCATGTCGCTCAGACTCGAATCGCACGCTGACCGCATATAAGAAAACGACATTTGGGGAAAGCAAGGGAATTAACTTGAGGAAGTACTAGGTGGCACTAATCTGCAATGCGCCAGACTTCAATGTCCCGTGCATCGCACTTGTCCGTTGCGTGTCGGCGCTGTAGTACCTGCTGTGAGTTTTGGGCCGTCATTTTCAAACACTCATCTTGAAATCGTTCAAGTAATAACTTTCAAGTACGCCGTGGAAAGAGGGGAGAGTGGTCCCCTACATGGGTTGGGCTGGACCAAGGGTCGTCTGTCTATCACATACAGGCCAGCTGCAGTGTTAGCCATTCGCAGTGACGAAAATAAACCCTCTGATCGGAGTCTTATATGTTAGGCTCGTAGATTACATAAATCAA